>Ga0206833_1270_pt1 | contig 11929 bp, 8 predicted proteins | sample Alteio_BWOrgCont_32_FD_152891 | JGI IMG/M metagenome (GOLD analysis project Ga0206833, IMG submission 152891) | Enriched cells from forest soil in Barre Woods Harvard Forest LTER site, Petersham, Massachusetts, United States -... | ecosystem: Environmental > Terrestrial > Soil > Temperate forest > O... | reverse complement strand
TTAGCGCGAGCGTCGTTGTAATAAAAATTACCAAATATAGGATGACCTAAAAAATCATTGCCGAAACGGGTTTGATCCCATACCCAACCAGTTCCCCATGGTGGGCCGGCGCTTAAATTTCTTTTCCAGGAAGTTGGTCCTACCTGCGCCCATCCATATTTTAAAAGCTTACTATCTACCAAACTTAAAAGTGCATTGTCACCAATTCCCTCAACAAAAGGAATTAAAAAACAATACTTTTTATTATAAGCAGAATCATCTCTAAGCAGATCTCCATACTTATTTTGTACTACAGTATCTACTTTTGCAGATTTCTTTGGCTGATTGCCTATAGAATCGGGGCGTATAGAGTCAGAATGCTCTTTTATCTTCTTTGCCTTAATTTCCTTTAGTTGTGTTTTCACATCGCCTATATTAGGATTAATAGTATCCTGTTTAGGTATATGCTTTGTTGTATCAGAGGGTGTAACTACTTGTCCAACTATGATAAATGGTGACAGGAGTAACAGAAATAGGATATATTTAATTCTCATTTGGTAGGGGTTGATTAAGTTGTGTATAATTTATATTTTGAAATTGTTTTGGTGATGATTGTTTAATAGTGGAAGGAATTACCCAGCCCACATCTAACCCGGTTGCTCCGGGAATGTTCATCATACTAAGACTTATACCTTTACATTTGAACTTATGTAACTGTGGAAGAACGATACCAACTAACGCCCCAACTGAAAGACCTGTCATGCAATCAGATGGCATATGAGCAAGTGCCCTTACACGGATGTAGCCCATGGCTAAAGGGGGAATCAAGGCAGCTGAATACCAGAAAAATTTACTCGCATCCGGATTATAGTCACAATATACTTTCGCAATAAAAAAGGAAGTATATGCAACTGAAGCCGTATGGCCGCTATAAGCTGAATTACGGTTATTACCCGTTATCCGGTCAGCTAAAGGTAAGCTGGTATAGTAAGTAATTGGCCGGTACTTATTTTGAAAGGTAGGACCTAGCCAACTGTAATTATAAAAAGTAAAAGTTATAACATGTCCTTCAATATACATATACAGAAGGTCTAGCCAGTCTTTACGTATTTTTTTGTCAAATCCAAGTAGTGCTGGCAGAACAATAAATATGGGAGGTTCAATATCGTCAGAAAGCTTACTGTACATCAAATATTGACTGGGGTTCTGATTTATAGCCCACCTATCAAGTGGGCTAACCAAGCTTGTATTTAAATTCAATATTTCATCAGAGGTAAGATTAGGTTTATTTTTAATTCTACCAATGGCGGGATAATCAGAAGCCAACCCTCCGGCAATTATAAAACTCCCACTAATATAATTAACATGATATATCTTCCGGTCAAGAGTCTTTCCAAGAATTGAATCGTGCCTTAGAATTGAATCATTCGATTGGCCTACCACTCCTTGCACAAGCGCCAAGATAAAAAAAAGTAGAACCAAGTCAAATTTAATTATACCGATGCAAGGCTGCCGGCCTAAATTCCTAAACATAGTTTTGTATTTAGTTTTTATTCAAACCCCAAAAATTAACCATTGATATCAGGCCCCAATATTGTTGTTGCTTATACTGGGTTACTTCCTCTTATAACTCTAAATAGGATTGCAATTAACGCGAGTACAAGTAAGATATGAATAAGGTACCCTGCGCTATAAGCGAAGAAACCGATCGCCCAACATATAACTAATATGATGGCTATTGTGTACAATAAACTGTTCATAATGTTTTTTTTTATTTGTTAATTACTAGTTACATCATCAAAAGTAAATCCCGATTAAAATTATTTCCTAATTAATCGATAAACTAAAATTATCTATCGGTTAAGTCGATTATGTTGAGGCTGAGCAAAAAAGATTCCCGGTGCTTACAATTGAAATTCAGTGTATATTTATTTGTGCGTGTGAGCATAGGAACGCTTTGCGAGGAATATTAAATATTCCAACGACTAAAAAGACGTATTTAACGGCTATATATGGATATTCACCGAAATATTGATGTTTCAAGGAACGCAGCACCTTATTTTGTGGTTCAAAAGAATTAGCCTCTTTAGTTCTATTTATAATCTAATTAATACCCCACTTTATGAATTGCATAATAATTGATGACGACCAAGCTTGCAGATCAGTTCTGGAACAAATGATTGGGCAAACTGATCCGCTGAAGCATATTGGTTCATTCGAAAACGGCCTGCAGGCAATGAATGCGCTTAAAAATAATGAGACAGATATTATTTTTTTAGATGTTGAAATGCCGGAAATGAGTGGTATTGATATGTTGGCAGAGTTGGACATAAAACCAATGGTGATCCTTACTACATCACATAAAGAGTATGCTTTGGATGCATATGAACATGAAGTAGTAGATTATTTGGTGAAGCCAGTTACCTTGCCACGGTTTTTAAAGGCCGTGTCTAAAGCAGAAAAGCGATTCGAAAATTTAGTGATGGGAAGCCTTTCTGATGACAGGAATTACTTTTTTGTGCGAAAGGACTCTGTAATTAATAAGTTGCCAATATCTGATGTGCTATGGGTAGAGGCTATGGGAGATTATGTTACCATTAATACTAAAGGCAAGAAAATCATTATTCATTCAACATTAAGGGCTATTGAAAGTAAATTGCCAAAAGAAAAATTTATAAGAGTGCATCGCTCTTATATAGTTCAATTGGAAAATATAAAAACGATAGAAGGTAACACAATATTTTTGGAGGATGCCTATATACCATTGGGTACTGTATATAAGGAGAATTTTCTTAAACGTCTCGGTTTCTTAGGGTAAGAGAAAAATAGTTTTTATTATCTATTAACCTTGTTAGTTTATCAGCTTTTTCTTAATTTTACTGTATAACCTTTAACGCTTAATTAATGAAAAGCTACAAACCGATAAATATTTTACTTGTTGAAGATAGCCTAGCGGATATAAGGCTTACACAAGAGGTATTTAAAGAAGGGAAAATAAATAATATCTTAAATGTTGCTTTAGATGGAGAAGAAGCCCTTTTTTATCTTAAAAAATCCGGTAAATACAAAAATGCTGTAACGCCTGATCTTGTACTTCTTGATCTAAATATCCCAAAAAAGGATGGAGGACAGGTATTAGCTGAAATGAAAAGTGATTCCGATCTAAAAGTTATCCCGGTTATTATTCTAACCACTTCGGCTGCAGAACAGGATATCATGAATACATATGCGCTTCATGCCAACTGCTATATAATGAAACCAGTAGATTTGGAACAATTTATCAGGGTAATAAGATCTATTGAAGAATTCTGGTTAACAATTGTAAAATTACCCCTCAACGGAAAATAAGTGACTTTTTTTACATGAAAACGATTAAAGGCTTTGCTGAATATTTGCGGAAATCTCGTTTGAAGGAATACACTGTTTATTATCTTGATTTATTAAAAGAAGTAGATATTCCTCTTGTTAAATTAGCCATAGAAAAAGACCTTATTAAAGACCTGAAGGACGAAGCCTCTGTTTCAACAACAATGGAACGCCAGGAAAAATCGCTTCTTTCAATAGAAGATGACACTCTCATTTCCAATGCTAAAGTTAACCTTAAATTATGGGAAGAAGATAAGCTGCCTGGCATTAGTAAAAATGATATTCTTCCTGCCGATCTTGTTTTGGTATATGGTATTCAAAAAAAGGCTATGTTTCATTTTTTACAAGATTATACTCAAGATAGTAAGGAAATTTTGGACATTGTTCAGGAGGTGGAAGATCTTCATACAAATCTTCAAAACGAGGCTGTTCAAATGTTATTTAAAATCCAAAAATCAACACAAGAGCAGCTGTTTGAAACGAAAGAACGTTTCAGTTTATTAGTTGAAAATGTGAAAGATTATGCTATTTTTTTTGTTGACACAAAAGGTATTATACAAAGTTGGAATGAAGGAGCCCGTCGCATGAAGGGATATACTAAAGAAGAAATAATCGGCAAACCTATTACAACATTTTATACCCAGGAAGATATCCAGGCAAATGTCCCTCGATATAATCTTAACATGGCGCTGGAAAATGGCCATTATGAAACCCAAGGATTGCGGGTAAGGAAAGATGGATCAACTTTTTGGGCAGAGACACTTTACACTGCCATGTATAATGATAAGGAAGAATTAAATGGTTTCTCAAAAATAACCCGTGATGTAACCGATATGAGAAATGCCAAAATAGAGCTTGAAAATAAAGCGATGGAACTGGAACGTTCAAATGTGGAGTTGGAACAATTTGCATATATTGCTTCACATGATCTGCAGGAACCATTAAGAACCATTAGCAGTTATGTTCAGTTGATAGCAAACAGGTATAAAGATAAGCTTGATAAAGACGCAGATGAGTTCATTGATTTTGCAGTGGATGGAAGTAACCGGATGAGGTTACTTATAAATAGCCTCCTTGAATATTCACGGGTTAATAAAATAAAACCTTTCCAATGGGTAGAGTCTGCAGATGTAATTGAAGATATACTTCAGGATATGAAAGAGCAGATAAATGAATCAGGTACTGTTGTAAAATATAATGAATTACCTAAAATATATGCCGATCCTATTTTAATAGGACAAGTGTTCCAAAACCTTATTGGCAATGCTATAAAATTCAGGGATGGAAAAGACCCGATTATAGAAATATCAGGAAAAAGGGATAATGCAGAAGTTTTGTTTTCTGTAAAAGATAATGGTATTGGAATAAAAAGAGAATATGATGACAAGATATTTGTTATATTTCAAAGGCTTAATAGTAGAGAAAAGTACCCGGGAACAGGGATAGGATTAAGTATATGTAAAAAAATAGTTGAACGCCATGGCGGTAAAATATGGGTGGAATCTGAACCTGGAAAGGGCGCTACGTTTTACTTTACTATTAAAACAACCTTGCTCTGATGGAGGATAAAGTAAATATATTATTAATCGAGGATAATCCTTCTGATAAGGAATTGGTGAGTATTTATTTGCGGGAGGTGTATTCCGGTAGATCTGTACTCTTTACTGCCGATTCATTAGCAAATGGGCTAACGTTATTAGAAAGTACTCCAATTGATATAGTAATACTTGATCTCACATTACCCGATAGCTGGGGTTTAGAGACATTTAATAAACTCCATGCCAAGGCGCCTGATACACCCGTTATTGTATTAACCGGACTTGAGGATGAATCTGTAGGTACGGATGCTGTTAAAATGGGTGCACAGGACTTTCTGATAAAAGGAAAGGTAAAAGCAAAGGGTTTTCAGCGATCTATAAATTATAGTATTGAAAGGCATAAGCTGTTACATACACTGGAAGAAAAAAACAAAACTATTCAGAATGAAAAACAGAAACTGGCCCTTGCACATAAAATTGCGAAGATCGGAAGTTGGGAGTGGGATCTGGTAAATGGGAATGTTACCTGGTCTGATGAACTTTTCGATCTGCATGCTATGGAAAATGCAAAGCCATTTTCCTTTAATGAACTATTGTCTTATATTCACCCGGATGACAGAAGGAGTATATTGGATGTAATTATTAAAAGTAAGGAAACACCGAAACCTGTAAGCTTTTATTATAGAATAATTCGAAATGACGGATCTATACGGACTTTTTACTCCTTGGGTGAGGTTATTGTAAATGATGAAGGGAAGCCCATAAAGGTAGTTGGTACAAGGCAAGATGTTACCAGCAGAATGGAGGAAGAGGAAATGCAAAAACTTGCAATGGCTGCTACAAAGTCTTTCAACTCTGTAATTATCGCCAAGAATAGCGGTTCTATAGAATGGGTGAACGAAGGCTTTGCAAAACTAACCGGGTACACCCTCGAGGAGGTTAAAAATACGAATGGGGAAATACTAAGAAGAGGGGAGGAAATAGGTATTTCACAAGATATTAGATATTATGATGAGGTTGTAAAAAGAAAAATCCCTGTTACATATGAAAGTAAAAACTATTCTAAAGATGGTAGGGAATACTGGACAATTACTACTCTTACACCAGTGCTCGACAATACAGGAGAAGTAGGCAGGATAATAGCGATAGATACAGATATTACACAAAGAAAGCAAGTGGAAGAAGATTTGCGAAGGGCCAATAAAATTGCAGATGATCTGCTGGATAAGACTAATAAGGTTGTTGGAGACCTGGAAGCTGCAAAAAAGGATTTGGAGGAAAGTATGCAAGTCAGGGAGCAGTTCTTGGCTAATATGAGCCACGAGATCAGAACGCCTATGAATGCCATAATTGGGTTTACCCAGCAACTGCGGAAAACCAGTCAAACCTCCGAGCAAAAACAATATATTGATATTATAAAATCATCAGGAGATAACCTGCTTATTATTATAAATGATATTCTTGATTTTTCAAAATTGCGTTCAGGGAAGATCAATTTTGAAAGAATTGAATTCAGCCTTCAGGAAACAATTTCATCTCTTACACAACTTCTACAACCTAAGGCGCATGAAAAAAATATTATCCTTCATACTAATATTGATAAACAAATTGGTAATAGCCTAATTGGGGATCCTACCCGGTTGAATCAAATTCTGACAAACCTGCTTAGCAATGCTATTAAGTTTACAAAAGAAGGGGAGATTAAAATAGAAGTGCAGCTGGTGAAGGAAGATGAAAAATATGTGGAATTGGAATTTTCAGTAAGTGATAGCGGAATAGGAATACCTGAAGAAAAATTATCTGACATATTTGAAGCTTTTAGCCAGGCAAGTTCTGCAACCACAAGAAAATTCGGTGGAACCGGGCTTGGCTTGGCTATTGTAAAGCAACTTGTGGAACATCAAGGTGGAAAAATTGCTGTCAGCAGTAAAGTTGGTAAGGGGTCAGTATTCAGTTTTACACTTTCATTTAAAAAAGGAAGTGAAAAGATAAAAAAGAAAAAATCAGATGTTCCAACAGAATTAAGTAAGGTAGCTCCAAGAGACGGACTAAAAATACTTTTGGTGGAAGATAACGATCTTAATGCCTTGCTTGCTAAAAAAGTACTTAGTGATTGGAATTGGCATGTTGAGGTTGCTGAGAATGGCTTTACGGCCCTTGAAAAAGCAAAACAAAACGGATTTGATGTTGTTCTCATGGATATTCAACTACCCGGGATGGATGGCTATGAAACTACTCGCAGGATAAGAAGCGAATTTCAAGCACCCCAAAAAAACGTTCCTATTATTGCTATGACAGCACATGCCATGGTTGGGGAGGAGGAGAAATGCCTGGAAGCCGGAATGGATGGGTACATATCAAAACCATTTGAACCGGAAAAACTTTACAGTAAAATTCTAACTGCACTTAATCTTAAAGGGAAAGAACCAGAATTACCATTCTTAAATATAAGCGAAAAGCCCGTTGCCAAACATACCGATTTGACCTACTTAAATGGTATTGCCAACGGAAGTGATGATTTTATTGTTCAAATGTTAACTATTTTTATAGAGCAGATACCTCGCTCGCTCGAGCTTATGAAGAAGGCGCTGGAAAACAAAGACTGGAATTCTTTACGGTTGATCGTTCACAAAATAAAGCCTTCTATCATGTTTGCCGGACTTAAGGAGATAGCTGATGATGTGCCACTTTTGGAAGAATATGCAGCATCTGGATCTCACCTGGAGGTGCCTCAACTTGTGGAGAAGGTGCATCGTGTATGTAATTAAGCGGTAATAGAACTGAAAGGCGAGTTGGAAAAATTAAAAAAGATCTAGACAAAAATTCTCCTGCTTTATTTAGCAGTCTCTTATATTCCTATAAAATCTAAATAAAAAAAATCTCCCGGTAACAAAACCGGGAGACTCCTTTTAAATTTAGGTAAGTAGAACCTTACCTGATTTGATATTACAATTTGTTGAACTTTTTAACTACTTCCATATTATCATTGTAGAACCTTACAAGATAAGTACCGGTAGCTAAATCACTTACTGGAACAGAAGCTACGTCATCTTTAAATTGAAAGCTGGAAACCAGTTGTCCGATTGTGTTATAGATCTCTCCATAAACTAAACCTTGATAACCGGTAGAGTTTTTAATATAAAGGTTTTGGCGAGTTGGATTAGGATACACTATAATATCTCCATTGGTTACACTTACTTCATTTATTCCGGTTGGTACGGTATTCTGATCAAATACTGCAAATGGGCTCATTGAAGTAACATTGGCCCTTGTTACACTATACATACCACCTGATAACATAGCTGTCATGCTGTCTGCGGTAATATCATCCCATGACGACTCATAGTGTGAAATATAATCGCCTGTGTGTATGAATCCGTTTACTTCAGCAGACGCACTCCAGGATAATTGCATGTTAGCATTTAGACCTGAACCTATGTTGTTTTGAAATAGCCAGGTTGCATCTACCATTGGTTGAGAGGCTGATATTACAGCTCCAGTTGTTCCTTGTGAGTAAACTCCTGAAGAAACATTTAACCCTATTGTGCCCGTTGATGAGCCAGAGTTTAAGGTTATAGCAGCAGGTAAGTAATTAGAAGCAGTTCCAACCTGGAAAGTGGTTGTGTTACTTACGCTGGCATACATTGTTACGGAACTATTACTTCCACTGGTAATTATATAAGCATTGCTGCGTGCACCTGTTACAGTTGCTGCAGCGCCCATATTCAGCATGTTGTTTTGAATGTCAACATAGCCGTTAGTGAAATTTAAGGTTCCTAAAATTACTAGGTCAGAACCCAATTTTAATGAACCACTGCCACCAATGTTTAAATTCAAATTATTAATAGAGTCATTTGAAGCTGAGAAGTTCAAAGTGCCGGTTGTTGATGCACCTGTATTAACAGTAATGTTGGAAGATGAAGTAGAAGCAATAACGCCACTTCCTCCTGAAGAAATATCTCCATATAAGGATAGATTGTGGCTGTTAAGCATCAAGCTTCCATTTATCAAATTTAATGTATCCACGCTTAAATTAGATCCTAAAGTTACGCTGTTATTATTGCTACCCAGGTTAACAGTTAGTTTGCCAACATCAGTTCCTGTTATATGTATATTACCGGTTACTGAGGTAGATCCGGTAAATGATAGTTCAGTCTTATTATTTGCAACAATGGAGCCTGATCCACTTACATTTCCTGCTACTGTTAATGCATGATTCCTAACATCTAAATTGCCACTACCATTGATGGTAAGCATATCATCTACGGTAAGTGGAGAAGAAATTTTTACTGAATCAGCGCCTACGTTAACAGTTAAATTATTTAAACTTTGTCCACCTGAGGTAAACATTAATGCAGAAGCTAATCCGCCGGATGTATTAATGGTAACATTGGAGGCTGCGTTGCCTGCAATCATTATATTTCCTGAAATTTCACCATTGGCAGTTAAATTATATCCGTTAAGCACTAAAGTGCCACTGATAAATTTTAAAGAGTCGTTCATTGTAATGTTAGAACCTAATGTTACATTATTAGCAGCCGACACATTAAGTGTTACATCTCCTAAGCCGGAACCGCTTAATTCCATGCCGCTTGTAGCAGATGAACTAACATAATTTACATTGTAATGAGCTGTTAAATTAAGAGTCCCTCCTGTCAATGTAATTCCTCCACCGGAAATTGTAATGTTAGAATTAGTTCCCATTTGTAATAATCCGCTGGCAGCTATATTAATTACACTCGATAAGGTAAGTTCATCGTTGACCACTAATTGAGCTGAAGAATTTAGGCCTACCATTGAATTAACCAGCGTATCGGCAGTTAGCGAACCGGTAAACGTAAATGCTCCTGTTGAAGTTAATATTACTTCAGGAACATTAATACTTCCTGTGCCTGTAACTGTGCCTGATATAACATCAAGTTCCATATAAGGCATTGCTGAAAGGGTTCCTGTTACACTAATTTGTGCTAATAAACCATTAACAGTTACATTGCCATCCATAGTAACATTTATTCCGGTGCCAATATTAACCTGATCGCCTATGCCAAGCGTATATGGTGGTGCGGTTCCACCCCAAGTTGCTGCATTGCTCCAGTTTCCGGAGGCTACTGCAGTATATGTTACCCCGTAAGAAATCCCTGAGACCAGCATAAAAGATGCGATAAGCAATCCTATTTTTACTGGATTTAGTAAAGTGCTTTTCATTTTATTTGTTTTTATTTGAATTATTAATTATTAAAGTACAACGCAAAATTACTGCGGCATACAGCCCTTTGCTCTAATTTTCGTTGAATGTATTTTTTCAACTGTTGAAGTTATTTTGCACTGAGATAAATTTCCTCAGGCTGATATTTTAGAAATCAAAACCCTCTCGATTATTGAATTGGAGGCTTTTCAAACTGTTTTTATAGTAAACCGTTTTTCAACCTAATTTAGGTTGGGTGAAACAAAATCACATTCCTTAATTCACCAGTTTATTTCAGGTATTTAACATGAGTTTTTGGCTGTTCAACGAAATTGCATAAAAAATGGAAAGTGCTCATATTAACTTGCAACAAACTTAAAACCATATATTTTACTCATGAGAACATCACATTCTATCAGCATTAAAGTTGCCACGGTACTGGGATTTGTCGGAATTATCAGTTCCTGTAATAATAACCAACTTGCTCAACAATACAAGGAATTGCATGAACGCGATTCCTTAATGGCAATAAAAACCCAAACAGATGACTCCACAATCAGGGGTTATATTGATAATCTGAATGAGATTCAAAGTAATTTGGATGAGATCAAATCCAGAGAGAAGATACTTACAGAGAATAATCAGGGTGAAAACAAAAGCAATAGTGCAATCAGGGATATAAAAATGTTGGACAGCCTTATTATTACCAGTAATAGAAGAATTGCTGCTTTACATGAGAGAATAAATAAAATGAATAAGAAGGATGAGGCTATGGAAAAAATGATTACAAGAATGACGGCTCAAATTGCAGCACAGGATACCCAAATTAGTGTTTTACAAGGCAGTTTGGCAAAGGTCAATGATTCATATAAGCAGGTTACCGAACAATTTAACGACAGTATGGTTGTATTGCAAAAAAAGAATACCAATATTCAAAATCTTACCAATACCATGAATACTGTTTATTATGCAGTAGGTACTATGAAGGAATTGAAAGATAATAAGGTAATAGACAAAACGGGCGGCTTTATTGGAATTGGAAGAAATGCTCAATTGAACCCTAATGTTAATAATTCCTATTTCACCCAAACCGATCTGACGAAGCTAAGCGTTATACCCCTTAATGCTAAGTATAAAAAACTGCTTACTTCTCACCCTGCAAGTTCATATAGAATATCGGGTAGCAAAACCTCCGATTCACTATGGATTACTGACCAATCTTTATTCTGGAAAGACAGTAAGTATCTTGTTGTGGCTACTAAGTAATTTCAAGTAGGTTTATAAAGGCATTGTCTGTATTTATTAATAAGATGGATGAAAATGACAAATATTCGGTGGCACTTGTAGATGACGACAGGGTTTTCCTCGTCTCCTTGAAGAATAGTTTGCAGCAACAATTTAATTCGTCATTGAAAATCTCAGAATACCATTCAGGCGAAGAATTTATGCAGGGTATTAATAACAGGCCTGATATTATTATTCTGGATTACCATCTTAATGATTACGAGCATCCTGAAGCTATGAATGGGATGCAAGTGCTACACGATATAAAATCTACATTAAAAGACAGCATTGTAATTATGCTGTCAAGCCAGGATAAAATTGATGTTGCTATGGCCTGCTTGAGAGATGGTGCTTACGAGTATATATCCAAAAGCGAAAGTGCCTTTGTTCGAATACCGAATAGTATTAAAAATGCTATTGCGAATTTAAAGTCGAAAGAAGAAAATGACAAGTACATTAAATTGAGGATCAATAAAATAATTATGATCTGTGCTGTTATATTAGTAGATGTTGCTGCATATTGTATTTTTCATTTCATGAAAGGTTAAAGAAGGTGTGGGAATATTTCATCCATACG
>Ga0206833_1265_pt2 | contig 12002 bp, 10 predicted proteins | sample Alteio_BWOrgCont_32_FD_152891 | JGI IMG/M metagenome (GOLD analysis project Ga0206833, IMG submission 152891) | Enriched cells from forest soil in Barre Woods Harvard Forest LTER site, Petersham, Massachusetts, United States -... | ecosystem: Environmental > Terrestrial > Soil > Temperate forest >... | reverse complement strand
CTAGCCGGTCTGTCGGCTTTGGCCTTAAGAAGTGACGATCAGTTTGGATCCTGAGCGTTGAATAATACCGGCGTCGTTTTTCGCCAAAATGGAGATTCGCGTGAGCCAGATTCTGTCGGAAGTGCTGGACGCAAACCAAGAGTACAGTGCGAGTTTCGGAGACAAAGGAAAGTTGGCTCTGCCGCCTGCCCGTCGCTTTGCGATTCTTACCTGCATGGATGCCCGGCTCGATCCCGCCAAATACGCCGGCCTTGCCGAGGGAGACGCGCATGTGATCCGCAACGCCGGTGGCCGCGCCAGCGACGACGCGATCCGCTCTCTTGTAATCAGTTACAAGCTGCTGGGGACGCGGGAATTCTTCGTTATCCATCACACCAATTGCGGGATGGAGTTTTTCTCGAATGAAGTCATGCGCGGGTTGCTGGCTTCGAGTTTGGAGACCGCCGAACTGACTCCAAGTGGATTTCGTGACGTCGGCCGCGGTCCCGGATCCAGTGCCGGCGAGTACATCGAGTGGCTGACGATTCGAGATCAAAGCCAGGCTGTCATTGACGACATCGAACGTATTCGAACGCATCCGCTGGTTCCTAAGTCAATACCGATCTACGGGTTCGTATATGACGTGCAGTCCGGAAAGCTGATTGAAGTAGAAGGCGCTCAGGCCGTCGGTAAAGCCGCCTGAAGTAGTTTCTGTGGGGGTAGATGTATGCCGTGGGGTGCAGCAGCAATAGGATTACTGGTTGGATTCTTAATTGGCCTGACCGGAATGGGCGGCGGAGCCATGATGACTCCGCTGTTGCTGTGGACGGGGTGGGCTGCGCCCACCGTTGCGGTTGGAACTGATTTGGTCTGGAACGCTCTAACGAAAGTCGTGGGCGCGACAGTTCATTATCGCCATAGGAACGTCAACTTGAAGCTGGTGTGGCGGCTGGCGAGCGGAAGTGTTCCGGGAGCGTTGCTCGGTCTCTACTTGCTGGGTTCGCTGAAAAAGCATTCAGGTGTCGAGTTTGTCGACCATCTGATCGTTCGTCTGCTGGGCGGAACGCTGATCCTGGTGGCGGTGGGAATTATCTTCAAGGCCTACATCCATCGTTGGCTTCCGGCAACAGCCACTCGATCCGCGACCGACGAGAACCTGGAAGGTTGGCAAGTTCCACTGCTGGGGTTTGTTGTCGGCGTTCTGGTTTCCTTGACTTCGGTCGGAAGCGGCAGCCTCATCGTAACTACTCTCTTGCTCATATTTCCCGGCGAAAAGTTGAACCGGTTGGTTGGCAGCGATGTATTCCACGGAGTACTCATTGTTGGTGTGGCCGCGCTCGGACACTGGCGTCTGGGAGACGTGAACCTGCCGCTGGTATCGGGCCTTCTGCTCGGATCCGTTCCTGGAGTTTGGGTGGGGAGCTATATCGCCAGTCGCATTCCCGAGGGGACTCTGCGCCCCGCCGTGGCCGCGCTTCTATTCGTGACCGGAGTAAAATTGGTTTAGTCGGGATGCGACAACTGCAGAAGCTCGATCGCAATTTTACGAGCGTGCGCCCGACCCAAGACTCCAAATTGAGAGGTCAATCTGATGTTGTGGAAGGCCGATCCGACTTTCTATCCTTCTCCCAAACTCGCCGGCCAAGCGCCCGCTGAAAAGCTTGCATATGTAGCAGCCCTCAATGCGAACGCTGGCAGTGAGCCTGACGCGTTGGTTGTGGTGGATCTCGACGAGGCATCCAAGAAATACGGTCAGATTGTCGGGCGAGTGGAAATGCCCAATGCCGGAGATGAACTGCATCACTTCGGCTGGAATGCTTGCAGCTCCGCGCTTTGCCCTTATGCTCCGCACCCGCACGTGGAGCGTCGATATCTGATTGTTCCCGGTCTGCGTTCTTCGCGGATTCACATTCTCGACACCAAGCCCAACCCGAAAAAGCCGAAGATCGTGAAAGTAATTGAACCCGAAACACTGGCTGATCGAACCGGTTACAGTCGTCCCCACACGCTGCACTGCGGCCCCGACGGCATCTACGTAAGCGCCCTCGGCGCGCCCAACGGCGACGGGCCCGGGGGAATCTTCGCCCTCGATCACTACACTTTCGAGCCCTTGGGACGTTGGGAAGTGGAGCGCGGTCCGCAATATTTTGGCTATGACTTCGCCTGGCATCTTGGATACGACATCGCCGTGACCAGCGAATGGGGCACGCCGAACATGGTGGAGAACGGCGTGAATCCAGAACTGCTGCTGGCCGGGAGGTATGGGCACAGCCTGCATTTCTGGGATCTCCGCAAGCGGCGGCACATTCAAACTCTGGACCTCGGTGCAGAACAGCAGATGGTCCTCGAGCTGCGTCCAGCGCACGATCCGACCAAAGCTTACGGCTTTGTGGGAGTGGTGACTTCGCTGAAGGACCTTTCCAGTTCGATCTGGTTGTGGCACCGGGCAAATGGCGCCTCGAACGGAAAATGGGAAATCAAGAAAGTAATTGAGATTCCGGCCGAACCAGCCGACGCGAGCCAACTGCCTCCGCTTTTGCAGGGCTTCAAGGCAGTGCCTCCGCTGCTCACCGATATCAACCTCTCCGTCGACGACCATTTTCTCTACGCTTCCTGCTGGGGCACGGGCGAAATGCGTCAATACGATGTCTCCGATCCGTTCGATCCCAAACTGGTCGGCTCGGTTCATATTGGCGGGATCGTACGACGCACGGCGCATCCCGCGAAGCCGAAAGAACGGCTGGACGGTGGTCCGCAGATGGTGGAAGTCAGTCGCGACGGTCGCCGCGTTTACTTCACCAACTCGCTGTACGCTTCGTGGGACAAACAGTTTTATCCTGATGGCATCCACGGTTGGATGGTCAAGCTGGATGTGAACCCCTTAGGAGGCATTGAGCTTGATCCGAAATTGTTTGTCGACTTCGGCGATCTGCGCGGACATCAAGTCAGGCTGCAGGGCGGCGACGCATCGTCGGACTTCTACTGTTATCCATGAGCCACACTTGGCCTTGGGCAGTACTTGCGCTGCTCGGGGCTTACCACGGTCTGAACCCAGCCATGGGCTGGCTGTTTGCTTTGTCTCTGGGTCTGCAGGAAAAGCGCCGGACGGCAGTGATCGGCGCGCTGCTCCCCATTGCTCTCGGACACGCAGCCGCAATTGCCCTCGCCATTCTTCTCTTACGCTTCTTCCAGCATTTTCTACCCATGAATATTCTGAAGTGGGGCGTGGCAGCCATTCTCTTCAGTCTGGGGGCATATCGAATATTCCGGGCAAGCCATCCCCGCGGAGCAGGAATGAGAGTCGGCGGAAAAGACTTGCTTATCTGGTCGTTTCTTATGGCGTCAGCTCATGGTGCGGGGCTGATGCTCATGCCAGTGTTGCTGGCACAGCCGATGTCCGGCATGACCCATAGCCTGGCCGGAAGCACTCTTGCAGTTCCGCCTTTAAGTGCTTCGGTTATCGGGCTGGCCGTGCTGATTCACACCGTGAGCATGCTCGTCGTGGCCGGGATTCTGGCTCTACTGTTCTTTGAAACGTACGAAAAGCTGAGCCTTCGGCTGTTGCGAAGCACATGGTTCAACTTCGACCTCATATGGGCGATTGCCTTACTGGTGGCAGGGTGCGCTGTTCTTTGGTCTTAAGGAATCGGGGCTGCGGTTCTTGGGCCCACCTGATTCACGACGCCCTTTGAAAACGACGATAGCAAACTCTACCGGCGCTTGAGAGCTTCCAGTTCATCCAGCGTGCGCGGCCAATCGGATCGCAGCAGCCGGGACAAACTTCGATCCGCAAGAACTTTTCCTCCGGTTTGGCAACGAGCACAATAGTTGGTTTCATTGTCCGCGTAGCGAATCCGCTGAATCTTTTCGCCACACCGGGGGCACGGTTCTCCATAGCGTCCATGAACTGCCATCTCTTTGTGAAACGCGGTCACTTTTTCTGGGAAACCAGTGTCCGCTTCGGCACGCAGCCGGTCAATCCAAAGCCTGAGAGTGTCGCGGGTCGCTGCGAACAGGCGCTCCCATTCGTCCGGCTTTAGCTTTTGCGTCAGCGTGATCGGAGACAGCTGAGCTGCGTGCAAGATCTCGTCCGAATACGCGTTGCCGATGCCGCTGAGGATGCGCGGATCGGTAAGCGCTCTTTTGAGCGTACGGTTTTCTGCTGTCAGCGCTTCGCGAAACGAGGCGAGATTGCTGCTGAACACGTCGATTCCGCCGGGGTCCACGGATTGCAAAGCATCCTCGCCGGCGAAGAGATATAGCGACGCGCGATGCTTTGTGCCGGCTTCTGTGAGCACGAGAGAGCCGTTGGGAAAATCGAAAGCTGCCAGGCTCTTGCGTCCCGCAAGCTTTGCTCCTCGCGGACGCCAGTGCAAGCGGCCGTCGATCATCAAGTGCAACACCAGCCAGAGATCGCCCTCTACTCCAATTGCAATGCGTTTGCCGATGCGCCGCAGCTCGCGCACAATCCGGCCTTCGATATCCGTAATTGACGGCTGTACCGTGCGAAGCAGGAAGGGGCTCGCTAATCGTATGTGCTCGATTGGCTGGCCCACGATCCGTGGTTCAAGCGCGCTGATGTAAGCGGCGATATCTGGCAGTTCCGGCATGTTCCGTAGCTTGCAGCGCGCGACTGCTTTTTGGCAAGCGAGCTACTGGGCCAGCTACTAAGATAGATCATGGCCAGCGTTCGAATCGACAAGTGGTTGTGGGCTGCCAGATTTTTTAAGACGCGCAGCCTAGCTGCGCGAGCCTGCGAACTTGGCAGGATTCAATCCAACGGGCAGCCCGCCAAGCCTGCGCGGGAGGTGCGGATTGGCGACATGTTGCAAGTGACAAACAATGGCGGTGACTTTCAGGTGGAAGTTTTGGGTTTGAGCGAAGCGCGCGGTCCCGCGTCGGTTGCACAGACACTTTATCGCGAGACGGAGGCGAGTCGCGAGCTGCGACTGAAGGTTGCAGCGGAGCGCAGGGCGATGAAGCAATTCGAACAATTACCCGCCGGCAGACCCGACAAGCGCGATCGGCGCAGAATCATCCAGTTCCGAGGGCGACTGTCAGAAGAAAAATGACCGGCAGTTAGCGGCCGATCACTTTTTGCGCTTGTTCAGTTCGTCGAGAGTGCGCTTCAGCTCTTCAAGCTTCTGTCCAGCCTCACCCAGCTTGCCTTCTGCCGTGAGGCGCTGATAGTCCGCGAGGTCTTTGGCGGCGTGGGCGATGAGCGCGTTGAGATCCTCTCCGGTCTGCGGTGACGCAACAGATGGCAGCGCATTTCGCGCTGCTTCGGGAGTTGCGGCGGCACTCGACGCGGCGGTCAGCGACGACGATGCCCCTCCAAACAATGCCGCCATTGCCGACTCAAAGGTTGGCCCATACGCTAACCGATCCTGCACAGCGAGCACGACCAGACGCAACTCGGGCATCGGGCTTCGCTCAGCTTGCAGATAAATCGGCTCCGCATACAACAGCGCCTTCCCGGTCGGAATTACGAGCAGAGCGCCGCGGCGCACGTGCGAACCTTGCTGATTCCACAGCGTCAGTTGTCCGGAGAGCTGCGCGTTTTGATCGATTCGCGCTTCGATCTGCAGAGGTCCGTCGACCAGCTTGGTCTTGGGAAAGTTGTAGACGACCGACGTGCCGTAGTGTGCGCCATCGCTGCGACCGGCGATCCAGCCAATCAAATTGTTCCGATTCGCCGGTGTAAATGGCAGAATCTCCACAAACTCCATACCGCTTTCGTCTGGGAGTTTCATGAGCACGAAATTCGGCTCCATCGTCCGCGTCGTTTGCTCGCCGCCCTCGCTCATGCCAACTTCGGTCGCGACCGTCCATAAATCCTCACGGTTGTAGAACGCTTCTGTATCCGTCATGTGATAGAGGCCGTAAACTTCGGCCTGCAGTTTGAGCAACAGTTCTGGATAGCGTACGTGCTTGCGCAGGTCCGGAGGCATTGCCGCCGCATCCTTGAACAGGCCAGGAAAGATGCGGCGGTAAGCTGCGATGATCGGATCTTCCGGATCAAACACATAAAACGTGGTCGTACCATCGTAAGCGTCGATGACCACCTTGACGCTGTTCCGCATGTAGTTAAGGGCGCTGCTGTCGAGACGATAGTGGGTTGAGTACGGATAGCTGTCTGAAACGGTAAATCCGTCCATGATCCACGACAGCCGGCCATCGTCGCCGAGAACGATGTATGGATCGGGATCGAAGGTCAAAAACGGCGCTAATTCGGAGACGCGATCGCGGAGGTTGCGCCGCATCAGCAAGCGGCTGTCCGGAGTCACGTCATCGCTGAAGGGAAGCTTCGCGAGGTCGCCGCGGTCGAGGGCGACAATGATGCGACGGAGAAAGCCGCCCAGCAGGATGCCTCCATTGCCCTCGTAGGAGTTTAGATTGTTGGTCTGGCCTTGCGGGTAGTTGAATTCCTTCTGCCGCGTTTTCACGTAGACGTCGGTATTCGTCAACTCGCCGAAATAAACTTCTGGCCGGGTCACGTTCAAACTATGCACCGTGCTCTGCACCGGCATGTTGCTCAGAATAAGAGTGGGCAACCCTTCGGGCGTGAATCCATTGACTGGGTTCATAGTGATGCCGAAGCCGTGAGTGTAGATTAGCTTCTCGTTGATCCAGTTGCGGCTGCTCTCCGGGAGCTTGTCGACGTTCAACTCGCGCGTGGCCAGCATGACCTCGCGAGTGGTGCCGTCGATTTGATAGCGATCAATGTCGATGTCAGGAAAATCGTAATAGGTGCGGATTTCCTGGATTTGACGAAGGGTATCCTGCAGCGCGCGCCAGTCCCAAAGCCGGATGTTCTGCAGCGTAGCCTGATTGTTCGCCGGGTCAGCCGCCTCGACGGTCGTCTCCGCGGGAAATTCGCGCTGCAAAACTCGGTCCAACCCGTAGGCTTGCCGAGTGAACTCGATGTTGTGAGCGATGTACGGCTGCTCGCGAACCAGTTCGTTTGGTTTGACGATAAAACTGCTGACGTACCAGCCGACTATCTGAACCCCGAAATAACACACCACGGCGGGAACGATTGCCGCGACAAGCCAGCGTCCGCGTTGCATCGACAGAGCGTTGGCAGCTGCGATCACCGCGCCGACAAGGAGCGCCGCGCACACAACGAGAGTCCCGGTCAGAGTGACGTGCGCATCCGTGTAGGTCACACCTCCGAAGATCGTGTGATCCTCAAACAAACGCTCGCAGCGACCGAGATAGGACAGAGTGGCCAGGACCAGCAACAGGAACGCAAATGTGATGGAAAATCCCCGCCAGGGCAAAGTCACCGCGCTACGGCGCGCGAGTACACTGCTTCCACCTGTGACAAGGAGAAAGAAAACCGCGAGTACGCAGGTAATTACGGCCAACGTAAGGAGCCAGCCAGCGAAGAGCTGCCATGCCGGCAAGGTGAACAGGAAGAAATTCAGGGGCTTGCCGAAAATCGGGTCCACCACGCCGCCTGTAGCAGGCGGCACGTACAAAAAGAGTGCGAGCGTGGGCCACTCGGCCATCATCCCGGCGCCAGTTGCAAGCGCGATAGCCAGGGAAATACCCATCGCGATGAGCCGCAGGACCGGCTCGACCGGCAATCTCACTGGCTGTTGGCCGATGAATATCGTGTGGCCGCTCGGCAAATCCGGGAGATGCGCCCGCTTCAGGGCGAGAAACGATCCGAACAGAATGAGAAATGTTACCGCTGCAAAGACCGCGAAGATTCCCCATTGCAGGCTCAGAGTTTTCCAGTAGACGGCACCGTAGCCGAGCGATTCGAACCAGAGCACATCGACGTAATACGAGAGCGCAGTTCGTCCGACGAAGGCGATGCCGACAAGTACGGCGAGAATAAGAAGGAGGCTACGGCGGCGGCGCGGCGGATACGCCCGCGGCCAGTCAATGGACTCGGGCATTGCCCAACCCCACCTTCCGCGCATAAAGCTTTCGCATGGTTTGGATTATACGTGGCGCGCGGCGAGGAGGCAGGAAAGATCAGTGTCTTGCATTTCGGAGCCGGTCATTCCCCGGCGCCTCTCGCGGCGTTACCCGCGAGAGGCATTCGGCTTTGGGGTTGGTCAGGACCAACGATTACTGAGGTGGCGCACCTTGCTGGTCGGTGCCGCCGCCCGGCGGTCCGTGGTGGCCACCCTGCATCCACTGTTCGCGCTTGGCTTGCATTTCGTCCCACTTCTTCTGCTGTGTGGAGTCGAGGAGCGTGCGAATCTGCGTGTCACTAGTCTTGTGGATGTCCATCATCTTGCTGCGGCGATCCTGTTGCGATTGCGAAGTGTCCTGGCGCAGGCTCTGCATCTGAGAATGTTCGGACGTAAGTATGTCCTGCACTTTGGTTTGCTGGTCAGCCGTGAGATTCAGTTGCCTGGTCAATTCCTGCGTGCGCTGAGCGGCGTCGGGCATGCCGTGATGCCCGCGACCGCCCTCGCGTGCTGGCGGAGATTGCTGGTCGTTGGACGAGCTGTCTTGGGCGGCCACGAACGGCGCGCTGATCAAGATCACTCCCGCCGCGAGCAGAACTAGCAGATATTGTTTGAGCATGGAAATCCTTCCTTTCAAAACGACGTGTCTACATCTATGAATGGGATTATGAACCGGAAGTTGCGGAGAAAAGCGGGATTCTCATAATCTTTGCATAACTTTACGTAACTGGACACTTTGGCTAGTGCGAGCGCGGTTACTCCTGAGGCAGAGCCCAGACGCTTGGAGTGAACCGCACGACCTAGTTAATCCTCATCGGCGGCTTTGCAGTGCTTCGAAATGGTGTGGACATCCGTCTGCACATTTGTCACCTCGAGCGGTACGCCGTCAACCCCATGCTCTGTATCGCTGGGATTGCTGCCCGACTTCATCGGATTGACGCCGGTCTTAATGGTTCCAGACCGTAGCCGGCCTTTCACTTCGACTTCATGGTGCAGTTGGGTGTCGAGCTTGTTCCCCACTCCCTTCAGGACATACACCAGTCCAGTTTTGTCCTCGACCACGATGTAGTTTCCGCGCTGGCCGTCAAGACAGCCGCGAACCCTGCTGAGGTTGGATGCTGGCGCGCTGGCGCTTCCAGGGGGGGCGGACGATTGTTGTGCAACCGCTCCCAGACTGACGAGCAGAAATCCGATCACGACAATTAAAACCTTCGTGCGATCCATAGAACCTCCTCGGAAGCCGATGGTGAGCCTGTTGAAAGAACGATCCATTGACCGGGGTTTACTTCCCCTATTTATACTCTTTCGCCAATTATATTTTCCGGGTTCGCCTCAGCTTGACGGAATTGGAAAGTTCGAAGAATTCAGTAAATCAGGGTGTGATGTTCGAGGGGCCCGCAATCGTGCGTACATGTCCCAAATTCGTATCGTAACTGAACTGATTGCCCGTTGTAGCGATGCCATATCCGACGACAATGGTTCGTGGGAATCTTTCGCTTGGGCACCAAACTCTCCAGACTAAACGTATTCCTTCTGACCGTACTGCTCTCGCTCATGCTGGCGGGTTGCAATGGCGTCTCATCCGGAGGATCGCAATCGGGCGGTGGAAGTGGCGGCGGTACGGGCGGTGGGACTGGTGGAGGCGGGGGATCACAGAACAATGCATGTAGTGTCATTTCCACCGGCCAGGGAGCGAGCTTGAACGGCTTCGTACCGTTCCCCGGCGGCAATGCCTGGAATCAGGATATCTCGAGCGCCGCGGTCGACCCGAACTCAGACGCGATCATCAATTTCATCGGCCCGACGGTTGGCCTGCATCCCGACTTCGGCGCCGGCCTCTACGATGGATCGAGCATGGGCATTCCTTATAGCGTTGTCGGCGCGTCGCAGGGCATGGTGAACATCGACTTCACGGCCTATGGCGATGAAAGCGATCCCGGTCCGATGCCGATTCCAGCGAATGCGCAAATCGAAGGCTATCCCAATCCTGGCAATAGCGACCGGCACGTGCTGGTGATTGATAACAACAACTGCTTTCTGTACGAACTCTACAGCGCGTCCCCCAACAGCGACGGCAGTTGGAATGCCGGCTCGGCCGCGGTGTGGGATCTGTTGAACGGTGAGCAGCGTCCGTGGACATGGACTTCCGCCGATGCGGCAGGACTGCCCATCTTTCCAGGACTGGTGCGCTACGACGAAGTAGCTGCCGGCAAGATTCAGCATGCGATCCGCTTCACTTTGCCACAGAGCCAAGCTGCAATGGTGCCGCCAGCATCGCACTGGGCGGCGACTTCCTCGAACGCGATCGCTCCGCCCATGGGAATGAAAATGCGGCTCAAGGCCAGCTACGACATCTCCCAATTCTCCGCGAATGTTCAAGTCATCCTGACCGCGCTGAAGACCTATGGCATGATCATGGCCGACAATGGCAGCCCCATGTATCTGAGCGGCGCTCCGGACAACCGCTGGAATAACGACGACCTGCACAACCTTTCTCAAGTGCCGGCGTCCGAGTTTGAAGTGGTTCAGATGAGCCCAATCTATACCGTAGCAAACGTGCCGCAGGGAGCGGCTCCAACCATCACCAGTTTTGCCGCGAGTTCTTCCAGTGTGAGTTCTGGAACGCAAGTGACTCTTAGTTGGCAGGCCAGTGGCGCGTCTTATAGCATCATCTCGCCGCAGATAGGACCGGTACGCGGCAGCAGCGCAACCGTCTCTCCGACGCAGACAACCACTTACACTCTCTACGCCACCAACCAGTATGGCCGCACCCAAGCGACGGTAACGGTCACCGTGCAATAGAGGTGCTATCAGCGTGAGCGTCCGCGATCAATCCCCGTTTCACTTTAATCGATTTTTACGAAAACGGAAGGAACTGGAATCGGCCGCATGTCGGCGTGTGACAACCGCTGCAGGTTACTCTGGATAATTGACGCACAATAACCGCATCACTCGACCGCATTGCGTAAAATTACATCGCGATACCACTCCGCACTAAGCTTCGGAGTACGCACCTGCGTCTTGTAATCGACGTAGTGAAGGCCGAAGCGCTTGCTATAGCCGTCAGCCCACTCGAAGTTATCAAGCAGGCTCCAGAGGAAATACCCCTTGATCGGGTAGCCTTCCGAAGCCGCGCGATGCAGATTTGTAAGATGATTGCGCAGATACATTACCCTATCGGTGTCTTCGATTCGTCCCTGAGCGGTTATTACATCGTCCGACGAGCAACCGTTTTCTGTGATATAGAGCGCCCGTGGTTTCCACACTTCGCTGACATTCCGAACCGCCCAATAGATCACTTCCGGGCCAATGTACAACCAATCCGAGGCCATCCGCGGGAACGAAGACGGACGCTTTTCCACCACGTAACCGGCGGGTGACGCGTCTGCTCGCGCATATTCTGGCGCGTAAACGTTGAGGCCGACGAAGTCGAGCGGACTGCCGATGATTTTCATGTCGCCGGGTTCGACCTTGGGAGCGTTCGCGCCCTGGCGCTGCAAGTAGCCGTCCGTGTACTTGCCTTCCATGACGGCCGTTAGAAAGGGTGCGTTTTCTTCGCGAGTCGCGGCCCGCGCAGCGGTGATCTGCTCGTGCGTCTCAATCACCGGCACGTAGACCTTAGCATTTTCGGCTAGGCCGATTTGGGTTCCAGGCTTGGCGTTGGCGCGAATCGCCTGTACCGCCATGCCGTGCGCGAGTACAGCGTTGTGGCGAATCTGATTCACTTGAGCATCCGGCAACCTCAGGCCTGGAGCGAACTTTCCGGTTTTGTAACCCTCATCGGTGAAGCAGGTGAATTCGTTAATAGTGAAAAAGTGGCCCACCCGATCTGAAAGGTGCCGGGAGACATAGCCCGCATAATCGGCGAACGCTTTGGAAGTGTCGCGTGACTGCCAGCCGCCGGGCAAAGCCTGCGGCAGGTCCCAGTGAAAGAGCGTGATATACGGGGCAATATTGTTCTTGAGTAGCTCGTCAAGCACGCGCTGGTAATACGCTAGACCTTTCTGGTTCGGCTGTCCGGTCCCGTCGGGAAAGATGCGCGACCACGCGATGGAGAAGCGATATCCACGTACGCCGAGGTTCTTAAGCAGT
>Ga0206833_1166_pt3 | contig 12054 bp, 13 predicted proteins | sample Alteio_BWOrgCont_32_FD_152891 | JGI IMG/M metagenome (GOLD analysis project Ga0206833, IMG submission 152891) | Enriched cells from forest soil in Barre Woods Harvard Forest LTER site, Petersham, Massachusetts, United States -... | ecosystem: Environmental > Terrestrial > Soil > Temperate forest >... | reverse complement strand
CTTAACCGCATAATAGGTAGTTCTGGAGAGTATTAGATCTGTGTCTGCGCCTTGCAGATAAGGGTAATCGGGAAAGTTATTTTTAAAACGTACAAAGGTTTCCGGCTTGCCATCCATCGTGTATATGGAGTATATTTTCCTCCAGGCATCAGCCACATTTTTGTTGGCAGGATATTGCTTTACGAAGGCATGATATTCCTCTATTACCTGATGCGATGTGGACAGTCTGTAAACGGAATCTTCGGCAGCACTTACATAAGGGCTTTTAGGATATTGAGCCATAAAATCTACATAGCTTTTTGTGCTATGTTCCGCAGTGAGTGTTTGAAAAAAGAACGATCTCATAGCGCTTTTTGGCCTCATCAAACTCTACTGCTTTTGGATACGTATCCATAAAGTTTTTGTAGGATTGGTATGTGTTTTCTTTTCCGGCTATATTAAATGCAAGCAAATCGCGCAACTCAATTACTTTCGGAATTTTAGTGGAAATAGTATACATACTGAGATAATGCATATACCCCTCCATAGTATTGCGATTGGCGACAATTAAATATTCTTTATACTCAATACTGTCTTTTAATTGAGCTATGCTGAGCGAATCAGCACCGTATAATTTCCAATTCAGTTTTTGTTTGGGTGTGGCTGCCGGATAGGTTTGTTGAGCTTTTAAGATATACGTATAAGCCGTATCGAGATTGTAAAAGTGGTTATCGGTACGTGCGGCTAATACACTTAGCCCATAAGCTGCAATGGGGTAATCGCTTTTGCTTTTTAATGACTTGGTAAATATCTCCCTTGCCTTAAAATAATCGTATACGGAAAGGGCTGCAAATGCATTTTTTATGCCTCCGGCCTGAACCAGAACTGGAGAAAGAATACATAGTAGTGCAATAGAGAGAACAGCCTTTTTCATGGGGCAAAGGTAATGCATCCGCATTCAGGGGAATATGAAAAAAAGAATAAAATAAAGAGATGCCTTTAGATATTAAACACCCTCGATATAGAGAATCCTAATTTAAAGCCCCCTTTCAGCCAATTGCCTTGGGTGTAGGGGATAATATTATTCTCATCAAGATAGGAAGCATTGGTAAAGTTAATTTCAAATATATGTCCTCCCGTTTCTACTTCATATCCTACTGAAATAGGCGGGTAGAATGGATTATCAGTATTCCCTGTTCTATATTGGGAATAGATGTAGTAATAATCAAAAACCAGGCTGGAATGCTTGTTAAACATGAATCTTCCTCCAACTCCGGCAAATGGAATATTGTTTTCATCAATAGCGCCATTATCTGCATTTACAGCGGCAACAACATAATTGCGGTGTTCAAAGCCTCCTAATAACTCTAATGAGATATGGTCATTGAAACGGCGATCAACAATAACCTCACTGAAGTAAGATAATTTATCACTGAAAGTGCGTGGGGTAGAGGCATCGGCTCCTGAATAAAAAGTGGAATTGAGTTCCGGACTAACTCCTGCATCTTCATACAGTGCAAGCGAAACAGGCATACTAGAAGTTTGGGTCAGTAGTTTGTATTTGGCATTTAGATCTATCAATTCCTGCTCTTTGCTGCGGGAAATACCGACCATCAGGTTTTTTGTGATACCGAAATTAAATGCAAACTGAATATCGAGTGCCAGATCAAAACCGTATAGGGTATGGAAGCCTCCATTGCCTTGTCCGCCCACATCTCCAAAGCGGTGTAATATTACAAACTGCATTACTCCCGGATCTGTTATTTTAGTGGTTTCTACGTTTATCAGTTTTACATCCTTCCAGGTAGATGGTAACTTTTTAGTCTCCACTGTTTTGGTGGTATCTACCAGTTTAAGTAGATCATCTTGGGCTTTTGCCGCAAATGATAAAGTAAGCAACCCGAGGGTAAAATATAGAGATCTGTATTTTAAATTCATTTTCAAAAGGCTGTTTAATTTGTTTTGTAGGGCTTCATGGTAGCTGTTAACGTAACTGCAACATGATCTGACAGGTTATTTCCAAGCACGGATGGAACTTTGATATTATAATCTACCATTTTAATGTCGAACTTCGAATATAGGAATATTAATCCGTTTTTAATGGTTATGGTGCCCGGAATGGTAATGGATTTAATAACTCCGTGCATGTTCATGGAACCGGTAACAGTTACTTGGTTAACTCCATCTTTGGTATAGTCTACCTTTTCATTCACTTTGCCTTTAAAAACCGTATGGGGATATTTACTGGTTTCCATATAATCTTCGTTATAGTGCTCACCCATTAGTTTACTCTTGAAAACAAAATCCTGGTTGGATATACTTATTTGGATATCGCCGCTAGCAGTACTCATAACGGGTTTCGATATGGTATTGTCGGCTTGTATATCTTCCATGGAGGTAGCCGAAAAGAAGCTTACACGACTGGAGTCAGCCATATAGATCTGTCCTTCAACTTTGGTAAGAAAAAGTAAGGATACGATTGTTAAAAATGCTAGTTTTTTCATAACGATAGTTTTTGATTATTGAGGACATCCTAAATCCATCCAGGCTTTAAATTTTGGTAGCATACAGGATGGATCCCAACCTGCCTGTGGAGTTAAAGGCATACGTGGCAGTCTTCCAAATAAGGATCCATAAAGATCACCATTCTGGAAATTCGAATACACCCCTGCATAAGTACTATAGTCAAAACCACTTGCAGAGCCCGGTGAATGGCAGGAAGTATTGCTAGCTCCACATTGCACATTGATGATGGCCTGCATGGTATTGCTACCGGATGAATACGTAAGATTAGTAGTGTCGCAAGAAGCACTAATTGCTGTACTTGGAAGTGCTTGCCTATTCTCACAAGCATTAATAAGCAGAACAGCCGATAAAATTATAGTTCCAAAGATAAGTCTGATTTTCATAATATTAATAATATGTAAAGGTACTAATTACTCAACCAGTAATTTCTTACTGCTCATTTCATTTCCGTTTGTTATTACAACAATATATAAACCCCGACTCATATGCAGACCGGACACATCTATCAGTTGACTATGCACTCCCGCATCTTGTTGTCCAGACTGTTGACTCCAAACTTTTTTACCGGTAATATCATATACATCTACCTGCAAATTACCTTCTTCCTGAAGGGTATATTCAAGAGTTGTAGTATTAACCGCAGGGTTTGGCATAATATTCAAGCTAAAGGCATTTGGTTCAATATTCGCGATGCCTGCAGGAGAAGACCATTCATTAATTACAATATGTGCTATGTTCCAATGATCGCCTGTAACAGCTCCGTCATCATTAACTGCATTCAATGCTCCAAAAAATGAAATAGTTCCGGTTCCGCTTGCGGGGGCAGTCCAATTAAGTGTTTCACTATAAATGGTACCATTTCCTCCGCTGCCAGATATTGGTGTGAGGATATTATCGTGTTCTGTAACCCCCACAACATAATAGGAGGCATGAGGGGCTGCATAATGTGTGCTGGTAGGGTAGGGTGATACCCAAGTTCCGGCATTGGTAGGTGTTACCTGGGAAGTGGCACCTTTAATGCATCCTATTTGAAAACCAAATTTTGGCAGGGAAGTAGAAGTATTATTTGTGCCTGTAATTTTTACCGTATAGCTTACTCCTCCAACATAGTGAGTGGTAGGATATCCGGCAGAATCCAACTCCAGTGTGCATGCAATTCCAAGGGTTGCAGAATTGGAATGACAACTGCACCCGGTGGGGTTACCCAATCCAGATTCTGCACCTGTGCAGTCATATCCTCCATAACTGGCAGGACCTTCTTTATAAGCGCTAAATAAAATACAACAAGCCAGGGCGCCTGCCATTAGTAACAGATAATTTTTTTTGGTTTTTTTTACGAACATGAGAATACTTGGTATTTAGGGGATTGGTATAGGCCTGGTAATGGTATGGTTACGGGCAAAAGTATAATAATCTTTTAATAAATGTACTGATTTATAACATTTTTGGTTTGGCATCTAATAAGACTAGATGTACTTATCAACTAAAAGGTTGCCTAAAAGAGAAAATTATTTTAGCCAGCAGGAGTTAGAATATCTTTTCTACCGCAAAATAGGTAATAACAGATACCGAACCGGTTAACACCATTCCCCATATAATGTCTATGATCACAATTTCAATAGGCCATTTGGCTATAGTAGCCATATTGGTGAGGTCGTAAGTGGCATAACATAGAGCTCCTAATACAGCTCCGTTTAATAAAGCTACCTGCCAATCATTTGCTTTAATTGCGGGATTTATGGCAAAGAATATGATACCTGCAATAAACAACAAATAAAAGACTATTGCTGCCGCCCAGTTTGGGTTTTCAGATAGAATGAAACCAAGTTTTTGTTTGTAATAGTTTTTTGAGATAACGCCTAGCCAAACCATGTCTAGAGCAAAGAAAGAAATTAAAGCTATTAAATAAGTAGCGATGAGTTTTAGCATACTGGTTGAGGTTTAATGCAAAGGTAGAAATTAGATCATAATAATTTTAGACAAGTCTCCTTATCCCTTGCTAAAGCTGCTTTCAGCTCATCCAGGTTATTAAACTTTTCCTCGTTACGTATTTTTTTAACGAAAGAAACCTTAATTGTCTTTCCATAAATATCCTGATCAAAGTCAAATATATTCACTTCCATACTTCTACCTTTATTTTCAATAGTAGGGTTCATGCCAATGCTCATCATGCCTTTATAAATTGTCAGTGGTCGGTTGTCAGTTGCCAGTCCTTTCTGACCACTGACCACTGATAACTGACCACTGATTGTTACGTAGACCGCATAAATTCCATCGGCGGGAACAATTTTATTTTCAAAATCTATCTCCAGATTGGCAGTAGGATAGCCTAATTTCGTGCTTCCCAGCTTCAACCCATGAACAACCTTAGCATGTATGAAAAAGTTATAGCCCAGATAACTATTGGCAGTTTGCAAATCATCTTCCTGTAATGCATTCCGTATTTTAGAAGAACTTATAACAGTGTTTGACCACTGATCACTGATCACTGATAACTGACTACTGACCGGCGCCATTTCTTCCACGTTAAAACCATAAATTGGTCCCCATTCTTCCAATTCCTTAATAGACCCTTTGCGACCATGCCCGAAACGGTGGTCGTGACCTATCACCAAAGTATCTGTTTTCAGCTTGCCAACCAGTATATCTTTCACATAATTAAGGGCAGATACCTGAGATAGTTCTTTTGTAAAGGGGTGTATAATAAGGTTTTGAATACCCAACTCCTCCAATAAAATTTCCCGTTCCTCCAGCGTACTAAGAAAAAACATCTTAGTAGAGTCAGGAAAGAGAACCTGGCGGGGATGCGGATAAAAAGTAAGTAACACGCTTTCAGCGTTTTTGGCTTTTGCAAGTGCCTTAACCCTCTCCAGGATAGTACGATGTCCTAAGTGAACACCATCGAAAGTGCCTGTAGTTACTATATTCCTGTCTTTACCGGAAGCCGCAAATTCATCTATGGAATGGAAAATTTTCATGCCTCAATATTACACTATTCTGAGGTGTGCAAAACTAAAATTTTCAATCTCACTATTTGGGGTTTAAAAATGTCTTATATTCGCAGCACTTTTTAAAAAAACTATACATGTCTACAACCGGAAATAAGGGCAAGATCGTACAGATTATCGGCCCCGTAATTGACGTAAGATTTGAAGGCGTAGCCCTTCCTAATATCCTTGATGCTTTGGAAGTTACCCGTCCTGACGGACAAAAGGTAATTCTGGAATGCGAACAACATACAGGACAAGATACAGTTAGAACAATAGCCATGGATTCGACCGACGGGTTGAGAAGAGGTGTTGAAGTGACCGCTTTAGGCAGTCAGATCAAGATGCCTACAGGCGAAAAAATAAAAGGAAGATTATTCAACGTGGTAGGTGAAGCTATTGATGGTATTGGCGCCGTTAGCAACGAAGGCGGTTATGCTATTCACCGTGAACCACCTAAGTTTAAAGACCTTTCCACCTCTACCGAAGTATTATTTACCGGTATTAAAGTTATTGACCTGCTTGAGCCATATGCAAAGGGCGGTAAAATTGGTCTGTTTGGTGGTGCCGGTGTAGGAAAAACAGTTCTTATCATGGAGCTGATCAACAATATTGCAAAGAGTTATGCTGGTCTTTCTGTATTTGCCGGAGTAGGGGAGAGGACCCGTGAAGGGAATGATCTTCTTCGTGAAATGATAGAATCCGGTGTTATCCGTTATGGAGATGAGTTTAAGCACTCCATGGAAAAAGGCGGATGGGACCTTTCTAAAGTAGATAAAAAGGAATTGGAAAAATCACAGGCAACCCTGGTGTTCGGACAGATGAACGAACCTCCCGGAGCCCGTGCCCGTGTTGCGCTTTCAGGTCTTTCTGTTGCTGAATACTTCCGTGATGGTGATGATGAAACAGGTGGAAAAGATATCCTCTTCTTTATCGATAATATTTTCCGTTTTACACAAGCAGGTTCCGAAGTATCAGCACTGTTGGGCCGTATGCCTTCAGCAGTGGGTTACCAACCAACACTTGCCACTGAAATGGGATTGATGCAAGAGCGTATCACCTCTACCAAACGTGGTTCTATTACATCAGTACAAGCAGTATATGTGCCTGCGGATGACTTAACAGATCCTGCACCTGCAACCACATTTGCCCACTTAGATGCTACCACTGTATTGAACCGTAAGATCGCGGAATTAGGTATTTATCCTGCGGTAGATCCGTTGGATTCTACTTCACGTATTCTTTCAGCTGCTATACTTGGTGAAGCTCATTATAACACAGCACAAAGAGTTAAATCAACATTACAACGCTACAAGGAATTGCAAGATATTATTGCAATTTTGGGTATGGATGAGCTTTCAGAAGAAGATAAATTGGTTGTAAGCCGTGCGCGTCGTGTTCAACGTTTCTTATCTCAACCTTTCCACGTAGCCGAACAATTTACCGGACTGAAAGGAGCTGTGGTTAGTATTGAAGATACTATCAAAGGTTTCAATATGATTTTGGATGGTGCTGTAGATGAATATCCTGAAGCAGCATTCAACCTGGTAGGTAATATTGAAGAAGCTATTGAAAAAGGAAAGAAACTGCTCGCTGAGGCTAAATAACGATGAACGATAAACTATAAACGAGGCCGTTTGGCATTCGTTCATAGTTCATAGTTTATAACTCATAGTTAAGAAAATGAACGTAGAGATTTTAACACCTGACAAAAAGCTTTTCAGCGGAGACGCTGAATATATTGACGTACCCGGACAAGCTGGTAGAACAGGCATTTTGAGAAAGCATGCTCCGCTTATTGCTGCTTTTAAAGCCGGTCAGGTAAAGGTACGTGATATGGAAAAGAAAGAACACTTGTTTGATATTAAAGGTGGCATTGTTGAAGTACGCAACGACAAGGTTATTTTATTAGCTGAATAGATATCAGTTAAAAGTTTATAAAGTTCATAAAGGAGAAAGTTCAACATACTTTTACCTTTATGAACTTTTTATTTTGGTTCCTTGCTGGTTATTGAATCTCCCTCACTGTGTTCGGGATGACAAGGGATGTTATTGATAGAGGGGAGACCACACTCACTGTCATTCCGAACGAAGTGAGGAATCTTGCCCCCGGTACTTCTCAGGCAATTTAAAAAATTATATGTTATTAGTTTCGCTATAAAATAAAATTTGCCAATTAACAGGGAATAACAGCACTTAACAAGGCGAATAACAGCAAAATAAGAAGGCATTAATTGGCCGTGTAAAAAATTAACTTGTTGATATTCAATCATCTGATTTTTAAATTCCCTGTTAATAACAGTGAAAAACAGGTTTCTATAGCAAAAATATGTATAAACTTTTTCATTTTTGGTATAAATATTCTGTAGGGTTACCGGTATATTCTGGTTTATCATACATCAAAAATACTTTATGAAAAAGTGAGTTTGTGAAAAGTCAATGACTTTTAAAAATCAACTAATTCTTTAATAGTGCATCCTAAAGCAGAAGCTATTTTAAGTAAGGTCTTTATAGTTGTATTAACTTCTCCTTGCTCGATTCGTGCAAGGTTAGATTGGTCTGTTAATATTATTTGTGCAAGTTTATATTGAGACATTTTTTTCTTCTCTCGTATCTTGGAAATATTCTTACCTAAGTTTTTTAAATAGCTGTCAAGGCTCGGTTCCATGAATTTTGCTTTAGAACAAAACTCGGCAGGATGTAAAGATTGACTATTGACATATAATAATACTAGTTTTATATTACTATTATTTATATATTTGTCCCGTAAAATATTTAAGTAACTATAGTATATATTTTTATTATCTTTAAATCATAAATTATGAAGGAAGCACACTTAGTAATTTATTCGCTATTATCTTTAGGCTTAGGTTCTGCTAATGCCCAGATTACTTTATCGAATAAAGCCATAGAAGAAAAAGAATCCAAATGCAAGGTAAAAGCAGCTGCTTCTGCTTCGCAGGATTCTATATGCTTAGGATATTCTGATAGTTTAACTGTTTCAGCAAGCGGAGGAACAGCACCCTACACTTATTCATGGACACCTGATACAGGTTTAAGCTGCAATAATTGCTCTAGCCCCATTGCCACACCCACAAGTACAACAACCTACACCGTAACTGTTACCGATAACAACGGTTGTACCGCTACCGCAAAAGTCAAGGTAAAGGTAAATAAACCACCGGTGTTTAATGCCAATGCCAACTTAGCGCTTCTTTTAGCAGGAGATTCTTTACATGCCACAGGTGGAACCCCGCCTAATACTTATACCTGGGCTCCGCCCGTATCCTCGTCTATGCTTTTGAAACCTCCTTTTGTAAAAACAACCTACACCCTAACGGTTACAGGTGCCAATGGTTGCAGCAGCAGCGATACGGCTACTTATATACCTTTACCCAATAAAGGAGACTGTGGTACTATATTTATTTCGGAATATATACAAGATACCCTGCACCATAACAACGGAATAGAATTATACAACCCCACAAGCAGCCCCATACATTTAGGTAACTATTATCTTTTTGGAACAACCAATGGTTCTTTAGATTCCCTGCCTTTTATAGTCAGATTGCATGGAATAATAAGGGCGCATCAAACATTTTTAATTGCAAACACCAATGCCGACGTTCCATTAACAAGCAGGGCTAAAATGCTATCGGATAGTTTGAATTTTGGAGGAAAAGATATAGTGGCATTAGCTTTTATGACCGTAACACATTCCGGTGTAAGCGTTATGCCATTAGACCAGGTAGGCTCTATAAGCCCATTGCCAACCGATAGCGGTTGGGCAGTTTATCCATCAGGAAGCACAAAAAACCATACCCTTGTCAGAAAAGGAAACGTAGTTCAAGGGGATATTAATTGGGCATCTTGCCAGTACCAGTGGAATATTTATCCACAAGGAACATTTAACTATATAGGGCGTTATAAAAGTTCTTGTACTACCGGAGACCCCAATCTTACGCTTACTTTCGTCAATGCAACATCGGTTTGCGGAAGCACTCGTACTTTTGAATTTGATATTATGGTGTCTTCTGATGTTCCTACGTGGTTTGATAATTGTGTAATGTGGATTCCTTATGATGGTCTTGCTTTTGGGAACAATATTGTAGGTAGCAGCAACGTTACCGTTACGGCATACCCAAGTTTTGGTGCTCCCACTTACTATAACCCTCAACTTTATATTTCAGATGTAAGCCCTGATACGCTGCATCTTCCATTTGGCACTGACCAAAGCCAAAGTTCTTGGACAAGGACTCAAATAAACTCAACGCCCCAACCTATGCTTCACGTAGCAATTAATATACAGAGTTGCAGTAGTAATCCAAACATAGCTTTTACAGATACCTCTTTGGCACAAATATTTTCATACTATACGCTCAATCAAGGCGACTCGTCCATATACGGACTGCCCTATAATGACACCTATTTTACAGGCGCACTTAACAATATACTTTGCCAAATGAGTATAACGAACTTTAATGACACTATTCGGGCAGGAATTGGAGATACATTAACCATTACCGGAACGGATTTTGGAAGCACGCGGGGAACGGGACAGGTAAAATTTTACGATGCAGACTCTGGTAATTATCGCATACAAAAATTGAATGCTACAGATTATTTGAGTTGGACAAATAACCAAATTCAAATACGATTACCTGCTTTTGCGGATACTGTTTTTCCAGCAAACCTAACGGGAGAAGGTGTTATTGGAGGTAAAAACTTTATTGTTACAAATTCTTGCGGAGATTCTGCTGTAAGTGGCAATAATGCACACGGAGACCCATTTTCTGTTTACTATAATTTAAGTCAGAATTGGAACTTCTATAATAATCTAAAAGAAGAAACCTTGTTAAGAAGCACCGACACAAGCGGAGGATATGTAATACGTTTTGATTCGATAACTTTCCCCAAAGGCTCAGTGCAAAGAGCTATTTTTTACAAAGCAATGAGAGACTGGACTTGTTATACTGGAATAAATTGGATTGTTGGTAAGGACACTTCCTATACATACATCCCTGGAAATTTTTCCCCAGGTCTAAACTATGTTCTTTTTGCATCTGGAATAATGTCAAACGGAACGGTAGCAGAAACTTCTACTAACCCTAATTACTGTCATAATTATACAGATGTTCTTTTGGATGGAGTTGTCGCTTTTAATTCATTTTGGAACTCAAAATTTGTTTATGATACATTGGAAGTAGATACCATAAAAAATGGACAGGCAGATTTTTATGGGGTTTGTTTACATGAATTGGGGCATTTTCTCGGATTGGAACACGATGTTATTAGTAACCGTTTAATGTATTATACTGCCAACACAAATTTTATATTGCCTGCAAATAGAATAAATCTATCAAGAGCCTCAGCTGGAACTGCTGTGGAGGGCGGGTTTTATTCAGTACGGCAAAGTGAAACAATACCAAGCACCTGTTTAAGTGTTTCAGAAATGGTCGGTAAAGGCACGTCTTGTGTAAACGAGTACACAAGCATTAAACAGGTAATTCCACCAAATAATACGAACTTTACTGTATACCCCAATCCGTCAAATGGTACATTTACCATTGATGCCAGTATAAATAGTTATAATCTTGTTGTTATGAATATGCTCGGACAGGTGATTCTTTCAAGAAAAATAAATGATGAGAAAACTGTAATCTCTATGTCTGGCGGAAATGGAATGTATTTTGTACAAGAGCAGTACAAAGACGGAATGTCAACTCAAAAAATAATTATCACTAAGTAATTACCATATAATTATAAATAAAATGAAAACACCAATTGTAAAGAAAATACTGACACTACTCGGCTTAGTAATGGTGGTTGTGCACTTGTCAGCACAAACCGATTCCTCAGGACGAAAACAAATGTCAGATGAGTTAATGAAAAACTCCTATATTTTTGAAGGGAAAGTTATTTCCATACATCGTTATACTCATAAAATAAATGAAGAAGAATATAAAATTTATACCTCTTATATAGTGGAAGTAAAAAAAGTAGTGAAAGGAAATATACAAAGAGGTACAATTAATATACTTATACCAGATGTGCATATCTCTGATGGGCAAATAATAATGCCTAAGGAAGGTTTATATTTTTGTTATACAGATTCGCCTGTAAAAGATTCAAGTGTAACAAATACCAACTCAAAATCATTAGAATATTATTGCGGAGAATCTATGGAAAAGGGGGAATTAAAGAAGGATAGTGATGATAATCTGATAAACTATTTTTCATCAATTGCAGATTTTTATGCCTATATAAGTGCAAATTATGGGGTTACTATAAAATAGGCGAGGGGAAGCCAGTTATTGAAAAATAGGCTCCAAAGTATTAGAACGGATACCCAATACCAATATTTACAACCGTTCTGTGGGTAGTATATTCGCGCAGCGTTAGCAATCTGTCACGGGGTGATAGGGAAGGATCGCGAACAGGTTGTCCGAAATCAAGCCGGAAAACAAAGTAGTTAAAATCGAATCGAAACCCTATTCCGGCGCCAACAGCTACCTCATTCAAAAACGAGTTAGGTCCGCTGGTTTGAAAGGTAGCTAAAGGA
>Ga0206833_1266_pt1 | contig 12109 bp, 7 predicted proteins | sample Alteio_BWOrgCont_32_FD_152891 | JGI IMG/M metagenome (GOLD analysis project Ga0206833, IMG submission 152891) | Enriched cells from forest soil in Barre Woods Harvard Forest LTER site, Petersham, Massachusetts, United States -... | ecosystem: Environmental > Terrestrial > Soil > Temperate forest > O... | reverse complement strand
ATCTTCGTGGCCAGCTTGTAAGTGCGAAGGTTGCCGTCGCGTAGCAGGGAAATACCAGCCTGCGAGCCTCCAGCGTTCAGCAATTGCGCCTCCTCCGCCCAAAGCGAACCTGCGAGGCAAACCCATGCGACCAACGCCAGTCTGATCGGTGCCAACATCACCAGTTGCCTACTGCCACGTGGCGATATCGTCTGACCCCGGGAAGATTCCGTTGCCCCCATTGCCCGACGTATTTGCCGTGCCCCATTGATTATCCGGTCCCAGGGAAACGGTCGCGCATCCGCAATTTACGACGGGCACGGGATTGGTATAGAACCAACTCATGGCGGCCGAGCTGGCACCCTCCAAATTCTCTTCCGGGGTGAGCGTGCTTAGCGAGCCGTCATAGTTCGAATCGATGAATACCACATACTCCATTCCCCAGGGATCGACATAGCCTCCATATGGGGCGGAGCCTCCGGTGGGTTCTTTCGCACCACTTACAGTAACCAGGCCGCCGTGCGGACTGGTCCCGCCTTTCGCCATCGCCGGCTCGAAATAAATCTGCTGCCGCGGGTTGATCTGATTGTTTTGATTGAAATTGGTGTCCGGGATGGCGCGCAGGATATCGCAAAGATCAGCCGTGGTATAAAGTTCGGGGGGCGGGTTACCGTAGCAGGTATCCCATCCGTCGAGACCCCCTTTCGCGTTTGATTGATTAAGAGGATACGCGCCGTAATCGTGGTAGAAACTCATCACCGCATTGACCAGCGACTGCCCGTCGGTTTTGGCCTGCGCCTTTTTCGCCGCGTTCTTTGCCGCATTGAGCGCCGGAAGCAGCAGGGCCATCGAGATAGCGATGATCGCAACGACGGTAAGCAACTCAATTACCGTAAACGCGCCTCTGCCGCGTTGGAAGGGGGGGGGACATGGATGCAGGGTGCGACCGATGCGCATCGAAGTCCAACCGATGGAGATTGAACCGTTGAATCCATGGATTTTTATAAAAATGTTATTAAACTGCACAGTGACATCCCGGTGGACTTCCGCCCCGCTTCCACACACATTCGCCCCCGTCCGGTATTCATCCTGATGGCTCAAAAGTATCTTCCGCTGTTCCTCTTCGCGCTCTTCGCGTTCGCCGGTTCGTGCTTCGCGCAGACCACCGGCATCTACGGCCTCGCCATAGAGATCGATGCCAGCGGCACCGGCGCATTCATGGCCGGTCTGACCCTCTACGGCGTCGATCCCACCATCAGCGGCACGGATCCAAGATATCTCCCCGATAACTCCGTTGCCATACAGAGCGGCGCATGGACCTCCACGAGCAATGACAGCAACGTCACGTTCAATCTCGGCACCTTCGATCCCGATAATGGCGACACCCTCACATTAGCCGGCGGCTCAATGCTGACCTTCGAATCCGGCGGCGGGTCGATCGATACCACCGATGCCGGCGCCCAATCGCTCCATTACAGCATCGTCCCGCTCGGCAGCCCGGACTTCTTTGCCAATGGAATCGACTTCGCCGTCGATAACACGAACCCCTCAGGCAATAATAACGGCGACACCCGTTTTGCAACCGAGGACGCCGATATCAACATGCTCGCCGGCCGCACTCCTGGAACCTACATGGCTTCCTTTTACGGGTTCTCCGCTGCCAGCACGGGCGACAATTACGATAACAACGGCGGCCTTGATTACACCGCCTATTTTACCATCATCCCCGAGCCCCAGACATGGACCCTGCTGGCCGCCGGCGGGGCGATCCTCTTCTTCGCCCGGCGCCGGCTATCGGTTCGCTGATTCGCGTTTCCGCTCTATTCCTTCTCCAGCAGGAACACCTTCGACGATTTCCGTTCCAGCGTCGATTCCAGCTTCAGCATCGACTGGTAATCGCTCGGATTGATCACGGCGGGCGAAGTCTCGAAGTTATCCGTGAGCACAATCTTCCCCGCGGAATCGGCCGAAGTCACACGCACCTTCCCGCCACCAGCCGGAGCATTCAAACTCTCCGTCGCCGGAGCGATCAGCACGTCGCGGAACCCGAGCGGCAGATCGATCTCCGTCCGCACGCTCGATGTCCCCTCGTGCGAGAGCATCAGTGGCAGGCTGCGCTGGTCGCCTCCCGGCAACTGAACCAGACTCGGCGTAAATGGCAGGTCAAAGTACAGATACTTCCCGTCCACCACCGCGTAGTTATCCAGCTCCACCGTAAACTTCTCGGTGCCGGGATAAGTATCGAATTGTTCGGTAAGTCCACTTACAGGCCGCACCCCCTGGTCGATACTGGAAACCGCCTCCTGGTAATAACGATTCTTCTCCTCCGGTCGCAATTCGGAGAAAAACCGATTTCTCTCGTTATACTCGTTGCCGAAGTATTGCTTCGTCACCCCGATGCGCGCGTTGCCGTCGTTCGCGAAAGTGAGCGTGTAATCAGTCTCGATCCGATCCTGGAAATCCTTCGCCGGCTCAACGACCTCGCTGGCCCCGCTGGACAAATTAATCGCCAGCCTGTCCTCATGCCCTGAGGATCCGAGCTTCGCGTATTGGTCCGTATCGTTGAGATAATAAGTCGCCCCGTCCACGACCACCTTCACCAGCGGCGCGACAAAGCTGTCTGGCAGAGGAATCTTGCTCGCCGTGTCGCGGATTGCATCCATCGGTGGCAGGTCCGACGCCAGCACAAACTCAGGCTTGAACCCCGCCGCGGACAGCATCGCGTGGAGCAGGATCGCACGGTCAGCCGCGTGCCCGTAACCATCCGTCAGCGTGGTATCCGCCGCGGACAATTCACTCAGCGGCAAATCCGTAAACGACGGCCCCGCCTCCCGGGTGGATTTTGCCACATAGTCGCGGATCGCCTTCAATGTCTCCAACTTATCTCCGCTCTTGCTCTCAAGCTGCTGCACCAATGCCTCGACCTTTGTCCGCGACCGCGACCGGTCTTCGAGCGTATTGTTCAAGTCCTTGAGATAGGCATTGAAATCCCCCACATAGTAAGTCACCCCCTGCTTGTAAACCCAGTCCGGCGGCACATCCCCCTCCGCCGGCAGCGCCTTTATCTTCTCGGCGGACCACGCATAGCCCTGGCTCCCGCCGCTGCCCGTCGAGGCGACAGCCTTCAACGGCGCGGACCCTGTAACCAGCGTCTGCACATTCAATCCCACCGGCGCCGTCAGCCGAAATGTTTTCTGCTGCAAATCGTCCCCTAATTGAAATGGCTCAAACCCGCCGATGTAGGGCATGTCCTTCATTGTAATCTCGAATTCCACCTCGATGGTCGAGCCCAGGTCCACGCCAGGCAGGTTTGCCACCAATATCTTCCCGCCCGTGTATCTCTTGGCTGAGGAATTCCACCCGGCGTCCATGACATTGATCTCGCCTTTCGATATCTCCTGCTTCTCGCCTGTCCTGGAGGTCACCGTCCCGCGAATCAATTTCGCATCCTCGCACGCCGGATCGTAATCCAGCTTGATCTCTGCCTCGTCAATCTTCCCCGCGAAGGTAAGTATCTTCTTGGTAAATTTCACCCGGTACACCGCGCTGTGCGCCCCGGTCACATCCAGTTCCTTCTGGCTGTCCACCACAACCGCGTTCGATTCCACCGGCGCCGCCGCGGGCGGATCGGCCGCCAGTTCCGATTCAGCCGTTTCATTGGGCACGCTCAGCACCAGCGCTTTTCTCGCGTCATATTCCATGTCCTTCAGCGTCTTCTTGAGTTCCGGATACTGCTGCGGCGCTATCTCCACCACCTTCAACTTCAGCACGCGCGAGCAATTCACCGTCCCGTTCTCCTGATTGAAAACCTGATGGTAACTCAGCACCGAATCCTCCACCGGCTTGCAGCTCGGGATCGATTCCAGTTTCCCAAAACCATCCTCCAGCTTCAGCGATACCTGCTCGTCCAGCCCGCAGGCCACGCGCGTTTGCAGCGGGTACTTCCGCTTGTCCAGCCCGGTCCCGTCCAGCACATGATTGATCAGGCCCATCCCGTCGCCCAGCCACGGCACGCTCACAACGCACTTGCCATGCCCGCTCGCCGTCACTCCATCGACCGTGAATTCCAATTGCGCGCCGATCTCTTTCGACACATCCAGCATGTTCTCCGGCGTGATCTTCAGCGCGGTCAGATTCGCCCCCGGCAACTCCTGTTTCAGGTGTTGCTCAAAGTACCGGCGAATGTCGTCCGGCTTCATATTCGAGAATGCGTTTCGGTAAATATCGTCGTTCGCCCCGTCAAACCACACTTGCGTCTTCCCATCCAGCCGGCCCGCCGCCGTCAATACCCCCGTCGTCCTGATCCGCAACATATTGGCATCCGGCGGAGCGTAGCTGCTCGTCAGCAGCGTTTCCCCTTCCGGCCGGCAGACCAGGTAACTCTGGTTCCCGTCATACCACGGCTGCAAATCCCGCGCATGCTCGTCCGTCGGGTCCAGCAGCGTGTATTGCCCCTTCGAAGTCTCCACCCCCACGATCGCGTGATTAAAGTCCGCGTCCGGCACGTCCGGATCCTTCTTCGATCCCACATTCACCAATACCGGGTACGCCTTCAGCCCCGCCGTCCGCAGCATCTCCACCAGCAGCGCCGCCTTGTCCCGGCACACCCCGTATTGCTTCGCGAAAGTCATCGACACGTCGTGCGGCTCGAATCCCGGCCTGTCCTTCTCCGGCGTCAGCCCCATGTACCGGATCTTTTGCGACACGTAATAAAACAGCACCTTCATCTTATCCATGTCCGTCTGCGCGTTCGCCGTCAGGTCCGCCACGGTCTTCTTCAGTTCCGGCGACGTCGCCGCCAGGTGCGGCTGGCTCAGCACCCAATACCACTTCGATACATCCTTCCAGCTCGGCGTCGTGCTCACCAGCACACGCTGCAGCACATTCTCGTACGGCGGCATCGACGGCTCGTCGTACATCCGCGGCACGTTCGCAACATCCCATCGGTACAGCAGCGTCCCGTCGCTCTGCTTCGCGGTCGTGTGCGTCACCGTGCCGGGAATTTCATCCCGCAGCACGATCTTCTTCAGCGGCTTCGATGCCGGCGCATACACCTCATAAGTCGTGTGCAGGATGAAGCCGGTCCCTTCGAATAAATTCAAATCCGCGAACTCCCCCGTCATGATCGACCGCATCGTCGTGTAATGGACCACCCAATGCAGCACGTCCCCAATCTCCAGGTCCGCGATGTTCACCTGCAACACCTTCGCGTTCGGGTCGTAGATATTCTCCTCCATCTGCCCGTTGTCGATCGCCACCGTCGAATTGGCCGCCACGTCCACCGGCAGCACCGTCCCGTCCGGCTTGATCACCTCCAGCTTCGCGATCGCCACATTGAAATACGGCAGCAGGAACCCGATCGACAGCGTCCGCCGGTCCCGTTTCCCCTTTTCCGTCAGCACCTTGATAAAAGCCTCGTCCTGGTTCCCCCCCGTTCCGTCCGGGTGATAATCCTGCACCATCTTCTCCTCCACCGTCGCCTCGTCGCAATTCGGGTATTTGGCCGCCGTAATATCCGCCGCCGCCGCCAGCGTCTTCTTCGCATCCACCAGGCTCCACTGGCTGCCTGTGTACGTTTCCGCCGCGCGCGCCGGCAGCGATCCGATCAGTGGAATGAGGGCAAGGAGGAGGATGCGGGTAACGGGGTGCTTCATTTTTTGGAAACGAGAGAGCAGGATTCTAGCACAAAAGCAAAAAAAGTCCTCTCCCGCCCTTTGACCGCGCCGGTGCGCAAACGGTTCAAAGTTCGCAACCTGTGCCCAAGCTGCCCCCTAAGGGCGCGGCTGCGCCGGTTCTGCTTCATGCGGCGGAGCCAGAAACCGCTGATAAAGAAATGACGCCAGGATCGCGATGATCGCCACCGCGATGAACGCCCCGATCCTGTAAAGCTGATCCAGTTCCGAAAGATCGTGCAGGAACAGCTTCAAAACGGTCACGCTCAGCAATCCCAGGCTCGCATAGCGCACCGACGCCGTCCGCGTCCGCATTCCGGCGATGAGCAGTCCCAGCGCAAAGAGCGCCCAGCCAATGCTGTAACTCATGTCCCGCGCGAAATTGCCCGAGAACTCGAACGTCAGCACCGGCGCCCCCGGCGCGCTGAAGAAATCGGCAATCTCGATATTCACCAGCAGGAACAGCAGCACCGTCCCCATCGCATAGAGAAAGGGCGGCACATTCATCCCGGCCGCCATGTTGCGAGGCTTTTGCAACAGCCGCGCCCCCGCGTACAGAGCAATGGTCACGATGCCGTAAGTATACAGATACCAGTTGAAGAGCGGGTACGCCGACCGCGCGTGATAGCTGAGCACCAGCGGGTTGAGCCCCAGCCGCACAAACGACACCGTCAGCAACCCAAAGCCCACCAGCCGCAACCCAGGATGCGGCACGCGGCGGAAAAGCCAGCACAGCGCCGCACCCTCCAGCGCCCAACTGATCGTGATCCACTCCCGGTCGAACTGGATCGGAAACACCAGTGTGATGAAAAAGAGCGCCGCTGCTCCGTACAACGCCAGTTGGGTGTTACGCGCCACATTGGTTGCCGCGTGCTTCCGCGCCAGCAGCGCAAAGCCCAGCAGCGCCGGCACCGCAAACGACGCCGGCCACAGCCCCGGCGGCACCGTCGGATAAAGCCCCTTTAACGCTTCGTAAATCAGGTAGAAATGAAGCGGCCCAGCCATCGCCGAAGCAATCCACGGCCCCTTCTTTTCCTCGAAATGCTTCCGAAACAGAAACGGGAACACCGTAAAAACCGCGTAGAAAACCAGGTACCACTCGAGCGAAACCACAGGCCGTTCAGAATGGAACTGCGCCCCCAGCCACGTGTGTTCCAGCGCCAGCATCGAGACGAGCCCCACCACAGGCAGCGCCTCCAGCGATTGGATCCGCGCCAGTGCCAGCAGCATCACGACCAACAGCAGCCCCAGTCCAAACACGGGGCTGGGACTTTGCAGCGGCAGCCGCGACACCACCATGATCAGCAACAGGAACGGGAGCACCGCCGAAAGCGCGGGGATTTGCACCGCGAGATTCGCGGGGTCGCCAATCGATCCCAGCAGCCTCGGTGATCCCGCCTCTTTCGGCGTCAACCGCCGCGCCGCCCACGAACCCACCGTCAGGAAAAAGACCGCGCACGCCCCGAGGAGAAATAGATCGGTCGGCAGCCCCGTCAGGTCCTGCGGCACCTGGAGCAGCGTTCCTCCCAGTGCCACCAGCGTCACCACCAGCACCAGCAGCACCGGCGCCAGCGCCGTGGTTGCAATTGCCACGATGAACGCCAGCACATCGATCCAGAGCACGAACAGCCAGATCCCCATCGACGTTGCGTCGAATTGAAAGATCGGCAGCAACACCAGCACCAGTGAAAGCACCGGAAATACATGGCACCACAGCGGAGCCTTCGTCTTCTGAATCCGCTGCAGGACCAGCGGCAGCGCCGAGTGAAACACCGCAAACACGAAATAACACCCCAGCGCCGCATTCAGGAACCCATTGGTCAGGTACATCTCTGTCCACGCCCCGAGGAAAATATACGCCGCAATCCCCGCCACGATTCGCACCACTTCGACCTTATCGATGATCACGCTTAACGTGATCAATCCAAGATCCGCGAGAAACAGGTAGCCGCAGAGCAGAAAGGGACGATGCCCCAATTGCTCAAACGAAAGAAAATAAAACGCCCAGATGAGAGCAGCCCCTCCCAATGCCAGCGCCGCGCCCCATGGCGCGCGATCCGCCTGCCCGCTCCGTTTCGCCCACCACACGGCCGCGAGGAACAACCCTTGGAACCCCGCCAGCACAGACATCGCGATCAACACCTTGTTCCCATCATAATAATGTCCCGCCTCAAAAAACGCAGAGATCCATCCCACTTGCGTCAGCACCGTGCCGATCGCGCCCAGCGCCGGCAGCACCTTCCAGCCGCGCCGCCGAGCAATCGCCAGCAATCCGATATCGAGCAACGCAATGTAGCCGAATAACCCGAGCGGATAATCCTGCCCCGTGGAAAGCAGCACCGGCGTCAGAAATCCCCCTGCCACACCCAGCACCGCCACCGCCGGCGCATTCATTCGCACCGACAGCAGAAACGCGATGCACGTCACCAGCGCCATGATCACAAAAGTCGGTACGACGCCAAAGAATGCGAAGTGGTAGTACGACCGGCACGCGTAAGTCACCGCGTAGAGAACCAGGATCCCCGTCGCGCACAGCGTTTGCGCGGTCACGACATTCTCCTTCCGTTTCATCAGCATTCCTCCCACCAGCAATCCAAGTCCCGCGGCAAATCCAATCGCGACCCGCGCTTCCGGCGGCACCAGGTTGTGATCGAACGAGTACTTCACAAAAAACGCGATCCCGAAAAACAGCGCCAGCCCGCCGATCCACGCGAACAGCTTCGCCCCCATGAACTGCTCCCAGCCATTGTCCGGCGCCGCCGGTTTCGCGCTCGAAGGCGCATTCACCAGCGCCTGCGCAACCGGTTGCGCCTTGGCAGGCGCCGCCGTTTCGGTTCCGTGCTTCGCAAATGTTTCTGCCGGCACAAACGCCGGTCGAGGCGCCGAGACCGGCTTGATCGGAGCCGGGGCAGGGGAGGGGATTGCAGCCTCCCTGGCCGCCGGCGGCGTGACCGTCGCTGGCTGCGCAGCCATCCCGCTCTCCGGATGAAGCGGAGGCGTCGTCGAGGGACTGGCGGGTTGTTGCAGCAGATGAACCTGATTTTCCAACTCGCTGACCTTGGCTTGCAAATCATCCACCATCCGCCCCGCCACGACCGCCTTGATGATGGCCGCGATCGGCAGCACAATCAGCAGAATCACCGCGCCGACAATGTAGATAACGATATCATCCATATAGCGAAAGGTTGAGTTCTTGAGTAACTGTCACCCCGCAGCATACTCCTTTCACTTCGGAGCCGTTAATTGATAATCAATCGGGTTTTCATCGTTTTCATCGATCCATGAATGTTCATCATCTCGAGCTCTTCTATTATGTCGCCCGTCACGGCGGTATCGCCGCCGCGGTGAGAAATATCCCTTACGGCATTCAGCAGCCCGCCGTCAGCGCCCAGATCGCCAGCCTGGAGGAAGCCCTTGGCGCAAAGCTCTTCCAGCGCCGTCCCTTCGTCCTCACCGCCGCCGGAACCGAGCTCTACAGCTTCATCGAGCCTTTCTTCGGCAATCTCGATTCGGTCGAAAAAAGCATCCGCGCCACCGCCGAGCCTCAGTTGCGCATCGCCGCTCCCTCCGTCGTCCTTCACGATTACATGCCCGACGTACTGCGCCGAGTCCGCGCAAAATTCCCGCGCTTTCGCCTCCACCTGCACGAAGCTGCGCGCGTCGAGGCGAAACAATTGCTCGCCGCCCAGGAAATCGATTTCGCCATCACCCTCATCGAACCAAAATCCCGCTCCGATCCCCGGATGCGAACGTTGATCAAACTCCCCCTGGTCCTCCTCGCGCCGAAGCGATCCCGCATCACGGAGGCCCGGCAGCTTTGGGAGCAGGATAAAATCGAGGAAACGCTCATTAGCTTCCCGCAGGCCGACCCCGTCCAGGCCCATTTCCAGCGCGAACTGCAAAAACGCCACGTCGATTGGTTCTGCGGCATCGAAGTCAACTCCTCGCGCCTCATCGAATGCTACGTCGCCATCGGCCACGGCATCGGCCTTGGCGTCGCCGTTCCCGGCTGCCGGCCCGCCGCGGGTATCCGCGTTATACCGCTGCCCGATTTCGACCCCATCCAGATCGGCGTCGTCTGGTCCGGCAAGCTCTCTCCCATCGCAGAGCGCTTCCTCGCGGAAGTGGAAGCCGAAGCCAAGGCCCTGGCCCCGTCCGGAAGCTGAACGGTCTGCATTGCCGCCCCAGCCGTCCGTGAAGGCGCGGGAAAAATGATTGACACGAATTTCAATATATCTGATATTTCAGTTGCGACAGAAAGAAACGAAATGACCCTCTCTCCAGTCCAGCAAAAGTTCATCCTTCATTGGGGCGAAATGGGCACCCGCTGGGGCATCAATCGCACTGTCGCCCAGGTCCACGCCCTCCTCTACATCTCCTCCAAACCCCTCCCGGCCGATGAAATCGTCGAGGCCCTTTCCGTCGCCCGCTCAAACGTCAGCACCAGCCTCAAGGAACTCCAGGGCTGGGGCATCGTCCGCGTCGTTCACGTTCTCGGCGACCGCCGCGATCACTTCGAATCCCTGCACGATGTCTGGGAAATGTTCCGCGTCATCGGCGAGGAGCGCAAACGCCGCGAGATCGACCCCACCCTCATCCTCCTCCGCGAGTGCGTCGCCGATGCCGGCAAATCCAAATCCGCCGCCGACCCCACCACCCGCGAGCGCCTGGAGGAGCTGCTTCGTTTCTTCGAGACGATGAATGGCTGGTACACCCAAATGTCCAAAATGCCCACCGGGGCGCTGCTCAAGGCGGTAAAGCTCGGCGACAACGTATTTCGATTGCTCGGGGGAGGAGGGCGATGAAAAATTTTTACCCACATATTTCTGCCATTTCAGAAATGACTGATAAAAACAGAGGCACCCTCTTCTTCGACGCCCAGTGCCCTTCCTGTTCCGCTCTCGCCGCTCGTTTCGCTCCCTCCCTTCGACGCCATGGCTTCGATATCGCCCCGCTCCAATCACGCGCCGCCTCAGACCTCCTCCGCATCGATCCCACCGATCTCCTCACCGAGATGCGCCTCCTGACCGCCGGCGGCACGACCCTCGGCGGCGCCGATGTCCTCCTCCACCTCGGCCGTTTCATCTGGTGGGCCACGCCGTTTCGCCTCATCGCACATCTCCCCGGCGGTCTCTCATTCCTTCGCCGCTATTATCGCCGCATCGCCGCCAGCCGCAATTGCGCCGCCGGCTCATGCCCAGCCCTCCCACCACGCCCAGCGTGCCCCGCCTGGCTCCCGCTGCTGTTCCTCCCGATCCTTGCCGCTCTTCTCACGTACAAGCTCCAGCCCTGGCTCTTCATGTGGGTGCTCGCCGTCGCCATCTTTTTCGGCTGCAAATGGCTCACCTATCGCGATGCCGCCGCGGCGTTGCATCGTCCCCCGCTCGCCCGCACCCTCGCATACCTCTTCCTCTGGCCCGGCATGGACGCGCAACCATTCCTGGCTCCCCGCGACAAATCCCCGCTGCCCCATTTACGGCAATGGCTCTTCGCCGCCATCAAGACTCTCGCCGGCGCAGCGCTCCTCTGGCTCATCGCACGCCGCGCCTCAAGTCCACTCCTCGCCGGCTGGCTCGGCATGCTTGGCCTCATCTTCATCCTCCACTTCGGCGCATTTCATCTCCTCGCGCTCGCATGGCGGGCCGCCGGTATCCGCGTTCAGCCCATCATGCAAAATCCCGCCGCCGCCCGCTCCCTCGGCGAATTTTGGAGCCTGCGCTGGAACCGCGGCTTCAACGACATCGCCCGCCACCACATCTTCTCACCCCTCCGGCCCATCCTCGGCGTCGCGCCTGCAACACTCATCGCATTCCTCGCCTCCGGCCTCGTTCACGATCTCGTCATCTCCGTCCCCGCCCGCGCCGGCTACGGCCTGCCCACACTCTACTTCCTCCTGCAAGGCATTGGCGTGCTGGCCGAGCGTTCCGGCTTCGGCAAAAAAATCGGCCTCCGCCGCGGCCTGCGCGGGCGCCTCTTCACAATCGCCGTCGTCGCCGGGCCGGCCTTCTGGCTCTTTCACCCACCATTCGTCACGCGGGTATTCGTTCCATTCATGGAGGTCATCAAAGCAATATGAACACACTCAACATCCTTCTCCTCATCGCCGGCCTGCTCCATTTCGCGATCCTCACCGCGAGCGCCCTCGTTCCCCGCGTCCTCGATTGGCGCGCCAATCTCGCCACGCTCCATCCCTTCCTGCGCCGCCTCTTCTGGGTTTACGGCGTGTTCATCGTCCTCGTCATCATCGGCTTTGGCACACTCACGCTCCTCGACGCCCGCGCCATGGCCGCTGGCGATCCCGTCGCCCGCTCCCTCGCCGCGTTCATCGCCGTATTCTGGCTCGCCCGCCTCGCCGTCCAGTTATTCGTCTTCGATTCCAGGCCGTTCCTCACCAATTGGTTCATCCGCGCCGGCTATCACGGCCTCACCCTCGCGTTCATCTACTTCGCCGCGATCTA
>Ga0206833_1264_pt1 | contig 12172 bp, 9 predicted proteins | sample Alteio_BWOrgCont_32_FD_152891 | JGI IMG/M metagenome (GOLD analysis project Ga0206833, IMG submission 152891) | Enriched cells from forest soil in Barre Woods Harvard Forest LTER site, Petersham, Massachusetts, United States -... | ecosystem: Environmental > Terrestrial > Soil > Temperate forest > O... | reverse complement strand
TATCTACGGGCTTTTTTATTAAGCCGAATGGCCTGGAGTCATTTGGATGGGCTGCTTTTAATTTCCGGAGCATTTGGCTTATTTGATAAGGAGATACTAATTAAATGTGGGGGATATACTATAAAAACTGTAACGGAAGATTTGGAACTTGTAGTGCGCATGCGTCGTTATATGCATGAAAAAAAAGAACCCTATGTCGTTACCTATATACCCGATCCACTTTGCTGGACAGAGGTACCAAGTTCCTACAAGATACTTGGCAGTCAGCGCAGGCGTTGGTCATCCGGCCTTACCAAAACTTTGTGGGTGCATAAAAAGCTATTTTTAAACCCAAAATATGGAAAGTTGGGTTTGTTGAGTTACCCTTACTGGCTGGTATGCGAATTTTTCGCTCCTATTATTGAAGTAATTGGAATAGCAATAACACTTGTTTTTATATATCTTAACCTTATCAATTGGGCCTTCTTTATATTATTATTACTATTCATTTATACATTCGCCATACTGTTTTCCATGTTTGCATTACTGGCAGAGGTGGAAACCTTTGATGAGTATAAAAAAATATCAGATTACTTTAAACTTATCTACACCATTTTATTGGAACCTATTTTCTTTCACCCCTTCATAACACTCTCATCTATTCTTGGTGATATAAGTCTTATATACAGGAAAAAGAGCTGGGGTAAAATGACAAGAAAAGGATTTGGACATGAGAACAGAACTGCCATTGGTGCAAACTGAACTTAGCCAGAGCTCATTTCAGAGATAAAGTAATATAGATACAAATTTTTATTTTCCCTTAGTGGTATTTACCCACTTTAGAATTACATCGTGAAGAGCTTCGGGGTTAAATGGTTTTGATATATAGTCATCCATTCCTAGGGAAACACATTTTTCTTTATTAAGGAGCGTTGTAGATGCAGTCATAGCAATAATCGGCACTTTAGATGAGGAAGAGGCAAGGCTACGGATTTTCGTAGTTGCTTCAATGCCGTCCATTTCAGGCATCTGAATATCCATAAGGACTGCATCATAATAATTAGCTGCCACCATTTCTACTGCCAATCTTCCATTTTCGGCTAACTCAGCAATTATTCCCCAATTACTTAATGTTCTTAAACCCACTTTTTGGCTTATCTTATTATCTTCCACCAATAATACCCTTACACCCGAAAGGCTTTCTTCATTAATTGTATCTTTCTTTAGTAGTATAGTTGGTTGTTTTTCCGCCTCTATATACTTTTCATATTCTATCTGGAATGAAAAGACGGAACCTTTGCCCACTTTACTTTCGGCATAAATTGTTCCTCCTTGCATTTCAACTAGTCTTTTAGAAATACTCAGTCCTAATCCCGTTCCTCCATATTTGCGGGTAGTATCAAGAGAGGCTTGCATAAAGGGCTCAAACAAGAGAGGGATGCTTTCCGGATCAATTCCTATGCCAGTATCTTTTATGATAAATTCAAGCCAAATGTTTTTTAAATCTTCCTTTTTTACATTGATAAAGATATTTATTTCACCTTGCTGAGTAAATTTTATTGCATTGCCAACAATGTTCAAAAATATTTGGAATAGTCTCATAGGATCACCCATAATTTTTTGCGGAATACCAGCCCCCATGTGCGTAAAAACACTTATATCCTTTCCGGCTATTTGAGGCTCCATCAAAAGCCGAAGGTTGTTCAAAGTATCATATACATTAAAGGGTATTACTTCAAAAACCATTTTCTCTGCATTGATTTTTGAAATATCCAGAATGTCATTAATTATGGCAAGAAGGATATTGGATGCATCAGTGATACCGGTAGCATATTCTTTTTGTTCAGCATTAAGCTGTGTTTGTGCAAGAAGATTGACCATCCCTATAATTCCATTCATGGGTGTTCTGAGTTCATGACTCACATTTGTAAGAAATCTTTCTTTTGCTTTTAGTGCTACCTGGTTTTTTTCAGTGGCCACGGCAAGCTGATCCTCCAGTTCTTTGCGATTACTGATATCATTAAGTAATGTAAGGCTATATTTATTACCATTGAGATCAATGATAATATCTGATAATAAAGCTGTGATTTTTTTGCCGCTTTTGGAAAAGGTAATCTCTTCCCGGTTTCTTAATGAACCCTCACTTTTTAATTCAGTGATATATTTCTTCCTGTCATCAGGACGGATTATCCCTAATTCGATGGTGCTATGCCCTATTACCTCTTCTTTTGTATACCCGTATGTCTGAAGAAATGACTCATTGGAATCAAAGATTATGCCTGACTCAAGTTCAACGATAGAAATACCAGTTGGGCTCGAGTCAAAAATAGTTTGAAACTTACGCATATTTTCTAGCAGTGCTGTATCAAGATCCTTATGCGTGCTTGCACTGTTTAGTAATACAATTCCACATTCTTTGCCCTTAATTTTTACTAGCTTATAAGATAAAACACAGGTAAAGGGTACGCCTGATTTTGGTTTGAATCGCATTACTTTATTTCTTACAAAGCCACATTGATGAACTTCTGCAACTAATTGCTCTCGCTCTTTTATATCCATGATACCGAGAGCGACCGATGAATTTCCAATCAGTTCACTCTTTTCATAGCCGAACATATCTAAATATCCTTGGTTTACATCTAATATTATTCCGGAAGTGAGTTCTGCAATATATATACCTACCGGAGTAAACTCAAAAATGGCTGATAGCTTTTCGTAAGTTTCATCAAAAGCTTTTTCTTTTTCCAGTATTTTCCGGTAGAAGAAAAAGGCTGCTATAATAGGTATAATGTATAGACTGAGCAATGCCAACCTTAGCATGGAGTCGGTTGATGTAAATTGGACAACAGCCAAAATAGTGGCTAAAGCAACCAGCAATAATAAAGTTGAAACTAGAAAATATGCCCGGCCTGAAAATGTCTTCTTCATATCAATAGGCTAAGGCAATTAGACTTCATTTTATCCGATAGATAGAATTGGCTTAATGCTTACCATGGTTAGCACTTTCAATTTTTTTAAACTCTTCCTCTAATTCACTGCATGCCTGCGCACAAACATTCTCAAGCTGTTGAATCAAAGTTGGTATTCCCTGCGCTTGTCGTTGGATGTTGTTCGTATGTTCCTGAACTTTTTTAGCCATGTTCTCAAACTCAGGGCTAATGCCCATAATAGAAAAGGATGGGATCATTTTATGTACGGCCTCTTGTAAGGAATTCCAATCTTTCTGATGTAAGCTTTCCTTCATTGTAGTTATTAAGGAAGGAGTTTGTTCCAAATAAAGTGAAATTATTTCCATCATCAACTTGGGATCTGATTTTGTGGTAATATTTAGATAGCTTAAATCAATATATTTTATCTTCTTACTTTTTATCTTGTCATCTTCTGAAATAATACCCATATCTTCGGTTTTGTCTAGTAAAGCAATTAGTTTTTCATATAATAATTTTTCGTTGACGGGTTTAGAGATATAATCATTCATACCTACTGCTTTACATTTGGTTATATCTACTGTAGTAACGTCTGCCGTTAAGGCTATGATTGGGATTTTAGAATTTATAGTATTGCGTATATATTCCGTTGCTTCAAATCCATTCATAACGGGCATTTGTAAGTCCATCAAAATAATATCATAGGTATTTGTTTTTAGTTTTTCAATGGCTTGTTTACCGTCAGCGGCAGAATCGTATTCAAACCCTAAATCACCTAATAATGTTTTCATTAATAATTGATTGAGTGCAATATCTTCAACTATCAATACTTTTTTATTTTTTAGTTCTGCGCCTAATTCCACTACTTCAGAATAGGCCTTAGCTTTTTCTTTTGATTTTAGAAAACTTAACGTAAAACCAAAAGTAGAACCTTCATCAACTTTACTTTTCACACTAATACTACCGCCTTGCGATTCTACTAATTGCTTAACAATAGCCAACCCTAAACCTGTTCCACCATAAAGCCTTGATGTACCATTTGAGGCTTGCTGAAAGTTTTCAAAAATGTGGGCAATTTTATTTTCCTCTATGCCTATTCCCGTGTCCTTAACTGAAAACTCTATGATAACTGTCTCTTTGTCCTCTTTAAGTAAATGAACAGTTACTATGATTTTTCCTTTTGCAGTAAATTTTACTGCATTGCTTACCAGATTTAAAATTATTTGGTGTAAACGTACCGGGTCACCAACCAAAATTTCCGGAATTTTATCGTCGTACTCTTTAATTAATGTTAAATTACTTTCCTGGATCTTCGTTTCAAATAAATGGAGCATAGCAGATATAGATGAGGCCATTTTAAAAGGAATCTTCTCGAATGTCATTTTTCCTGCATCTACCTTAGCCAAATCAAGAATATCATTTATGAGTACTATTAATGTATCACCGCTTTCCTTTATGGCAGTTAAGTATTCTTTTTGCTTATCTGTTAAGTCTGTTTTTAAAGTCACTTTAGTAAATCCGATAATCGCATTCATGGGCGTCCGGATTTCATGACTCATATTTGACAGAAATTGCTGCTTTGCTTTTGCTGCATCTTCAGCTATTCCGGTTGCAACTTCCGCTTTGCTTTTTGCTTCTATCAATTCTTTCTCAACCTTTTTAAGTGCCGTAATATCCCTTGCTACTATTACAGCACCTAATACTTTGCCTTTTTCATCTTTATAAACAGAGCCATTTAATAGAACATCTGTTGGTACACCATCCATTATAGTTAAAGGAGAATTCATCACTTGTCCTTTTTTAAATATTTCTTTATAAACTACAAGAGCTTTTTCAGGCTCAATAAAATAAGTAACTAGGTTTGTACCAATTAGTTTCTCCCGTGCCATATCAGTGGCCTTTATCATCGCCTCATTAACATCCGTAATCTTTCCATTTATATCTATGGTAATTAAAGGGTCCAATGTTGCCTCTATCAAATTTCTGGCATATTTTGATTGATTCTTTTCAGTTGATTCCATATCGTTACTTAAGGTAAATGAACATATAATTTTACCAAGCAAAGTTCGGAAACTGAAACCCCATAAGTGTTACAGTAGTCTTGAGATAAGTTACATAATTCACTTACTTTTTAACGCATTGGATTTTTTACCACCCAAAGGACGACTGCCTAATGCCCACATGGCCCTCTTTGTATTGATGCAAAATTAGGATGGCCATTCGTTCAAGTTATCTATATATTGCATAAAGTAATCTACTTTACATATAAGCTGAACAATTTGAGGTAGACCTTCATGTGAATGATGTATCTTTTTCCAGAAATAGTGTAGTAAATGCAATACATTTCAACAATAATCCGATAAAATACGATAGTAAAAAATTAAGACTCCTAATCTTTGGGTCGTGAGTTCGATCCTCACCGGGGTCACCAAATGAATGAATAAGCCTCTGTAATTAATATATTACAGAGGCCTTTTTATATACAGCAAGAATACCAGAATAGCACTTTAATTGATTATTTTATAAAGCTTCTATAATATATTCTTAAGATATATTGAACACCTTTGTGCAAGCTATAGGCCATATATTATATACATGTGAAGAGCATCAGAATATGGAAGCTGATATATTTATCTATGTGTTTCGAAAACAATGGTATTAAAAAGTCTACGACCTGGCTGATCATTTTGCAATTGCAGGCATAATCCCCTTTTTGTAAAAACATTTATTAAAAAGAGATTCATATTAAGCTAACCTGTTATTCATTATAAGTTAATTTTTCCATAATTATAAGGTAAGATATGATTCCGTGTTTTGCATTGTAGAATTAAATTTTACAAGTTTCTAATTATGATGGAAAAAAAGAAGATACTTTTCCTCACAGGTTCCCTGAATCAAACTATACAGATGCATAAAATTGCATCCCATCTCAGCCCTGACTTCAATTGTTATTTCAGTCAGATATTCGATGATAGCATGGCTATTAACCTGCTGCTGAAGACCGGGCTTGTAGAAACTGTAGTTATATCGGATACCTATAGGGAAAAGGCGGAACGCTACTATAAGGAGCATGGGCTAAAAAGTGATTATCGGGGTGAGACATTAGGAAACACCTATAATCTGGTTGTAATGTGTAGTGATTTGATCTTCCCTAAAAAATTTAAAAACACCAAGACCATTTTTGTACAGGAAGGCATGACAGACCCCATGACTATATGGAGTAAAATAATTCATTCTATGGGATTGCCAGGCTACTACGCCTTAAGTACCGCCCTTAATGGAGCCACTGATCAGTGTGATATATATTGTGTTGCATCACAGGGATATAAAGACAAGTTTGCGGAAGCGGGAACAGATGAATCAAAAATTATTGTGACGGGCATGCCAAATTTTGATGACATGCATTCCTACTTTAATAATGACTTCCCATACAAAAACTATGTGCTTGCAGCAACTTCAGATATACGTGAATTGTATGGGTTTGACAATCGCAAAAAGTTTATAAAAAATTGTGTAGAAATAGCTGCAGGCCGTCAGTTAATTTTTAAACTCCATCCTAATGAGGTTAAGGAAAGGGCCGTTGGTGAAATTAGAAAGTATGCGCCTTCTAACGCTTTAATATTTACCGATGGTAATGCCAATCATATGGTGGCCAATTCATCTGTTTTAATTACACAATATTCCACATTAGGGTATGTTGGCTTGGAATTAGGTAAAGAGGTTCATTCCTATTTTGATATTGATGAATTGAAAAGACTTGCACCCCTCCAGAATAACGGAACCTCTTCGCAAAAAATTGCAACTATCTGTAGAACATATTTAGATCATAGCAGGCACTATAGTAAATATATAACAAGCAGATTTCATCAGGAAAACAACCATCCGATAGCTTGGGCAAGTTGAAAGAAAATAAATTGAACATTGTTACTATAATGCAGGTTCGCTGCAGTTCAACTCGTCTCCCTAATAAAGTGCTTTTGCCTTTGTCTTCCAAACCACTTTTTTTGTTGCAGGCAGAAAGGATAATATTGGCTAACCTAAAAGGAACATTAGTTGTTTCTACAACAGTAAATAAAGAAGATGACGAGATAGAGAATATTTGCAATAGCGAAGGTATTTCTTGTTATCGTGGCAGTTCAGCTGATCTGCTTGACCGGCATTTTCAAACTGCAAAGCTATTTCAAGCTGATGTTGTTGTTAAAATTCCTTCCGATTGTCCGTTGATAGATCCGGCAATAATTGACAAAGTAATAGGGTATTTTTTAGAGCATAAAGGCTTGTTTGATTATGTAAGTAATCTGCATCCTGCTTCTTATCCCGATGGGAATGATGTTGAAATTATGACTATGGATGCCTTGTCAGATGCATGGAGGAATGCCACGAGAAATTTAGAGCGTGAACATACAACACCTTATTTGTGGGAGAATCCGGATAAATTCAATATTGGGAATGTCAAGATGGATAAGGACATAGATTATTCCATGTCGCACCGCTGGACAATCGATTATCCCGAAGATTATGAATTTATAAAAGCGGTATATGATGCTTTATATCCCAACAATCCAACATTTGGGATGAATGATGTTTTGGATCTGCTGCACAAGCAGCCTGAATTAATGAAAATTAACGGCCACCTGGCAGGAGTCAATTGGTATAGGAATCATCTGGATGAATTAAAAACAGTTTCCCCGGAACAAACCAGGGTAATTGCCATATAGATATGAATAAAAATAAAATAGAAGAACTTGAGTTGCTTTCAACATGTGTAAGAGAGCATATTATTACCATGTCAGCCGACGGAGGCTGCTTTATAGGTGCATCTCTTTCATGCGCCGACCTGATCGTTTACTTATATAGTGAATTTTTAAATGTCAATCCGGAGAATCTTACAGATCCGGAACGCGATTATTTATTCTTATCAAAAGGACATGATGTGCCTGCGTTATACGGAACATTAGCCGAACTTGGATTTATAGATAAGAAAAGACTTCAAAATCATCTGTCGACAGGTGATAGTATTTACTGGCATCCGAATAGAAATATTCCGGGTATTGAGTTTCACTCGGGTTCTTTAGGACATCTGCCATCTATAGCGATTGGTGTAGCACTGGATTGCAAAATGAGAAATCAAACTAACAGGGTTGTAGTTATTGTTGGCGATGGAGAAATGAATGAAGGCACTTTTTGGGAAGCCTTATTGGTGGCCAACGCATATAAACTGGATAACTTGATAATACTTGTTGACAGAAATCATTTCCAGGCAAACATAAGGACAGAGGATTTAATTCCACTAGAATCTCTTGAAAAAAAGTTTGAAGCCTTTAATTGTAATGTCAATAGAATAAATGGGCACGACTTTGAAGAGATAGATGAAGCTTTCAAAGGCCAGAAAACTATTGCAGGTAAAGTAAACGTAATTGTAGCGGACACCATCAGAGGAAAAGGATTACCAAGTATTGAAGCACGGGCGGACAGATGGTTCTGCAATTTTACAAGAGAAGAAACAGAAGCGCTTTTAGGAGAATTACACGGAGAAGTGAAAGCTAATTTAGAATCAGAAACCCTCATAGTACGCTAATATGAACTACGAAGAAACGCTTACAGAACTTGCCAAAAAAGATGAACGTATAGTTGTAATGACAGCCGAAAATCGTGCGCTCATACGCAATATGCCTGCTATTTTGGGTCAACGCTTTATCGATACCGGCATTACCGAGCAAACTATGATTGGTGCTGCTGCCGGTCTGGCACTAAGAGGCAGGATTCCCGTAGTACATGCCCTTGCATCCTTTCTTACTATGCGTGCATTTGAATTTATACGTACCGATGTAGGTATTGCACATTTGCCGGTAAAACTTTGTGGCTACATACCGGGCTTTTTGTCAGATGCTAACGGGCCAACTCACCAGGCAATAGAAGATATTTCCATACTTCGTGGAATACCGGGGATGGAAGTATATGCTCCGGCTGATGAAAACGATTTAGTTGCCATGCTCCCTACAATAATTAATTCGCCTAATCCTGCATATATCCGGATCAATCATAAAAAATCCGATTATAAGCATGAACAATATATTCCGGGTAAAACGGAAGTAATTTCCACGGGAGATGATATTACTCTGTTGACCTATGGCTTGCTGTTTGAAAATAGTCTTAAGGCAAAAGCAATATTAGAGGAGCAGGGATATTCTGTAGGGCTTGTAAACTTGAGAAGCCTTAAGCCTATTGATGAAGAATTGATAATAAACATTGCCAATGAAACGGATTTGATTATTACCATCGAAGATCATTTTTTGACCGGAGGCCTTTATTCCATATTAGCTGAGATCTTCCTGAAGAATCAAATATCCTGCCCTGTATTCCCAATGGCATTGCGTGAAAGGTGGTTCAAGCCGGCTCTGTTAAATCAGGTATTGGCATTTGAAGAATTTACTCCTGAAAAAATAGCTGAGCATGCCGAGCGTGAATTTGAAAGTATTCTTGTTCTTTAAATTAATTCAATATGAAAAACAAAATAGCATTCAACAGTCAGTATCCGGATATTACAAATTCCGATAAGCTCTATGAAAGAGCTTTAAAAATAATGACACCAGTTACACAAACGCTTGCCAAAGGTCCCGGACAATTTGTAAAAGGCATAGCTCCTAAATACTTGACCAAAGGCAAAGGTTCTCACGTTTGGGATGTGGATGGTAACGAATATCTGGATTATAATATGGGTATTGGTCCAATCTCCTTAGGTTATTGTTATGATAAAGTAGATGACGCCATTATTGAGCAATTGAAAGACGGTATCACCTTCTCGTTAATGCATAACTCGGAAGTAGAATTAGCGGAGCTGGTTCGCGAAATAATTCCTAATGCAGAGTCAATACGTATTAGCAAAACAGGAGCTGATGTTTGTAGTGCAGCTGTCCGTGTTGCAAGAGCATTTACCGGAAGAAAGAAAGTTTTATGTTGTGGTTATCACGGCTGGCACGATTGGTATATTGGTGTAACCAGCCGCAATAAAGGTATCCCTGAGGAAACTTCAAACCTCTCCTACACTTTCAACTATAATGATATTGATTCAGTAAAAGAAGCGCTCGATGAAGATGTAGCTTGTGTAATACTTGAGCCATTTGTTTTTGAAGAACCTAAAAATAATTTCCTCTATGAGCTTCAAAAAGTTTGCCGTGCCAATGGTACGCTTTTAATATTCGATGAAATGTGGACAGGCTTTCGCATCTCTCTGGGAGGTGCGCAAGAATATTTTGATGTGAAGCCTGATCTGGCAGTTTATTCCAAAGCATTTGCCAATGGTATGCCAATCTCTCTTTTAACAGGCAGAAAAGATGTGGTGGAGCTTTTCAATAACGAGGTTTTTTTCTTCACAACGTTTGGAGGAGAAGCTTTGTCAATTGCTGCTGCCATTGCTACTATTAAAGAAATGAAAGAAAAGAATGTGCAGGCATATCTTGCTAAACAAGGTAAAAAATTAAAAGACGGTTACAATAAAATAGCTTTTGAACTGGGCATTTCAAATTATACAAAGTGTTCCGGGTATGATTGCCGTACTATCGTAACTTTTGATGCAAGTGCGGGAGATCCATTATTGCTCAAATCCCTTGTTCAGCAGGAAATGATCAAGCGGGGAATTTTATGGGGAGGCTTTCATAATATGTGCTTCAGCCATACAGATGAAGATATTGAATATACCTTAAAAGCCTATGCAGATGTGCTTCCTATTTTAAAGAAAGCTATAGAAGAAAATAATGTAAAAGACTTACTGAAAGGAGAGTCTGTTGAAGCGGTTTTCAGAAAGGTGAGCAATTTCAATATGAAACCAAAAGCTGTTTTAGCAAAAAATTAGCATAAGGAATGTTCTCCTTGAAAAATAAAATAGCAGTCGTTACAGGGGCTTGTGGTCTATTGGGTAAGGAGCATTGCAAAGCTTTGGCTGAGGCTGGTGCTACTGTGGTGGTTGCCGATATAGACGAAAACAAGTGCAAAGAGTTTGCTTCTCAATTAGGAGATATGCATATAGGTATTGGTGTGAATGTTTCCGATGTATCCTCTTTGCAAAAAGCAAAAGAACAAATCCTGGATAAATATAAGATCATAGATATACTTGTGAATAATGCAGCTATTAACGACATGTTCGAAAACCCATTGGCTGCTGCAGAACAAAGCAAGTTTGAAAATTACCCGCTTAGCCTTTGGGAAAAATCATTGGATGTAAATATTACCGGAGTTTTTTTATGCTCCCAGATCCTGGGTGCTGTTATGGCTGAAAAAAGGCAGGGCAGCATTATAAACATTGCTTCCACATACGGCATTGTGGCTCCGGATCAAAGCATTTACAAAGATGAAAAAGGTGAGCAAAAATTTTATAAATCCGTTTCATATCCTGTAACGAAGGGTGCAGTTATAAGCTTCACCAAATTCCTGGCAGCTTATTGGGGAGAAAAAAATGTGAGAGTTGATACACTTTCACCCGGTGGAGTAGAAAACAACCAGGATGAATATTTTAAAACCAATTATAGTAACAGAACTTTATTAAAACGAATGGCTGCTCCTTCCGATTACAGGGGCGCTATTGTATTTCTTGCCAGCGATGCATCATCCTACATGACTGGTGCAAACCTGGTAGTAGATGGAGGATGGACCGCTATATAATTAACAACGTACCACAATTAAAACACACACTATGAAAACAATTCAAATTAGAAAGAACAGAAGTATAGGCTACGGTGAGCCTGTTTATATTATTGCCGAGGTTGGTATCAATCATAATGGCTCGGTAGAAATTGCTAAAAAACTGATCAGCGAAGCTGCTGCTGCCGGATGTGATGCAGTGAAATTCCAAAAGCGCACACCCGAATTTTGTGTGCCAAAAGACCAATGGTATCTGGAAAGAGACACCCCTTGGGGTAGAATGACCTATATAGACTATAGGCACAGAATTGAGTTTGGTAAAGCAGAATATGAAGAAATTGATTTTCATTGCAAACTCAGAGGCATTGATTGGTTTGCTTCCTGCTGGGATGAAGAAGCCGTAGATTTCATGGAAAATTTCGATTCCCCGGTTTATAAAATGGCATCAGCTTCTTTAACCGACTATTCACTTATTTCAAAAGTTAAGGCTACCGGCAAACCCTATATTCTTTCTACCGGAATGTCAACCATGAATGAAATAAAGGCAACTGTTGAAAAATTCGGGACAGAAAATTTGTTGATCGCACATTCTACTTCAGCTTATCCATGTCCACCCAAAGAGTTAAATC
>Ga0206833_1262_pt1 | contig 12207 bp, 10 predicted proteins | sample Alteio_BWOrgCont_32_FD_152891 | JGI IMG/M metagenome (GOLD analysis project Ga0206833, IMG submission 152891) | Enriched cells from forest soil in Barre Woods Harvard Forest LTER site, Petersham, Massachusetts, United States -... | ecosystem: Environmental > Terrestrial > Soil > Temperate forest >... | reverse complement strand
CGCTGGACGACAACAACGAAGAGCCTGGTTTCTTGACCGGCTTATTCACGGTCCAGGATGCCGTGCAGAATCGCAAGATCATGGGTATCGCGCGCGTGAACTTCGGAGCGAAGAGTGTGGATTTCCACGCGCTGGGGCCGGACAATCGCGTCAGCTTTTCGCTCGCGCCGGGCCGCAGGATGGGATACGGCTTGCATTCGGAGATCGGAAAATACGAATTCTGGTCGTTTGATCTGGTGAACAATCGCCTGGACAAGAAAGCGGAATTTCAGGGGCGCCCGCGCATGGCGTTGAAGACCAGCACCAACGGAAAGGTCCTGTACATTTGGGAAGCCGGCAACACGATCGATCTTTACGAAGCCGCCACGTTCAAATACATGCGAACGATCACGCTGGATGCGGATTCGACGGGGTCGCTGCATGTCTTGCCCGGGAAATAATGCGTGTCCTGTGTTTATACTTGTGCGATCGCTAGGCTAGTGACACGGCTCGCATGAGTGCGCGCGCCACAACAACGCTCCTTCGATACGCGCTTCCATACTGGCGCAGGCTGGTGCTGGTCCTCGCGCTCAGCCTGGTTAGCACCGCGATGTCGCTGGTGCTGCCGTATCTATCGAAAGCCCTGATCGATCGCGGTTTGCTCGGACGCGATACCCACGCTCTTTTCGTGATCGTTGGTCTCTTCGCCGGCATCACCATCGCAAGTTTCTTGTTGAACGTAGTCAGCGGCCTTCGCTATACGGGCACATCCGCGCAAATCCTGTTCGACATGCGGTTGTCGCTCTACCGCCATCTTCAGCGGCTGTCACCGCGTTTCTACGCCCGGACACGGCTGGGAGAAATTGTTAGCCGCATCAATAACGATATTGCCGAAATCCAGCGTGTGGCGGCCGAAACAGCTTTGGCGTGGCTGGGGAATGTGCTGTTCCTGATCGGCACCGTTGGATTCATGCTGTGGCTGGATTGGCGGCTCTTCCTGTTGACCATCGCGCTCTTGCCGGTCAGTTTCTGGGCGCTCTTCCATTACCGCCGCCGTCTGGAAGGGAAAGTCGCGACGCTCCGGCAGGCCAGCGCCGACATCGGCAGCTTCCTCATCGAGACGCTGCAAGGCGTGAAGCTGGTGGTGACATCCAATGCGCAGGAGCGCGAAGAGCAGCGCTTCCGCGCGAAGAACGACACGTTCGTTCGCGCCCTGATGTCCATGCAGCTTCTGAGTTATCTATCGGGCGGATTGCCCGGCCTGATTCTTTCCGGCAGCACCGTGCTGGTGTTTTTGTACGGCGGCCACCAAGTGATTACCGGCGCGCTGAGCATGGGATCCTTCGTTGCGTTCCTGGCTTATCAAATGCGCTTGTTTCCTCCGATTCAAGCCTTGATGGGACTCTATACCAGTCTTGCGACCGCGCGCGTATCGCTGGATCGCGTCAACCAGATTTTCGATACGGCTCCCGAAGTGGTGGAGTCTCCCGATGCCGTCGCGCTGCCGGTGGTTCGCGGCGATGTGAGTTTCGAGAATGTGACGCTGACATTCGATCGCAGCGGTCCGGTTCTGGATTGCGTCAGCTTTTCGGTGCAGGCGGGCGAGACGCTGGCTGTGGTTGGCCCGAGCGGTAGCGGAAAATCAACTATTGCGGATTTGCTGCTGCGGCTGCTGGATCCGGATTCGGGAACGGTCCGCCTGGACGGTCACGATCTGCGCGGCATTCGCTTGGCGGACCTGCGCGCACGCGTCGTTCTGGTGGATCAGGAACCGTTCGTGTTTCACACCACCATCGCGGAAAATCTCCGATACGGCCGTCCTGGCGCGTCGCAAAGCGATCTGGAAAACGCCGCGCGCGCGGCCGGAATCCATGATTTCATCCGCAACCTTCCGCTACAGTACGAGACACAGGTAGGCGAGCGAGGTATGGCGTTGTCGGCGGGCGAGCGCCAGCGCATCGCAATTGCGCGAGCGTTTCTGGCCGATCCGGCGGTGCTGGTGCTGGACGAACCAACCGCCGCGCTCGATCCTGTTTCTGAGCGGCAAGTTGTCGCGGGCTACGGAGCGATTATGAAAGGCCGCACGACCATCTTGATTTCGCACCGTCTGGAACTTGCCAGCCAGGCCGACCGGGTAGTGGTGCTGGACGGCGCGAAAATCGTGGAAATCGGTTCGCCCGAAGAGCTGCGATTGGGGCGGGGAAGTTTCGCCAAGCTGTTCGGAGTTGAGACGCTCACGCCGTGAGATCGCCAGTCCGTATCGCCGTCGTCGATAGCGGAGTCCACGCCAACCATCCCCATATAAACGGCGTCGCCGGCGGCGTGTCTATCATGCCGGATGGCCGGGAACTGCCGGATTTTGTCGATCGCCTCGGTCATGGGACTGCGGTTACAGCGGTAATTCGCGAGAAGGCTCCGGACGCCGAGATCTACGCCGTCAAGGTGTTTCAGGATTCGCTGGCGACGCGCATCGAATCGCTGCTAGGAGCTCTGGATTGGTCAGCGCGGATTGGTGTGACTCTCATCAATTTGAGTCTGGGCACGGATAATCTTCAGCATGAGGGAGTCTTGCGCGTGGCAGTGGATCGGTTGGTGAGGCAGGGAATTACTCTGGTGGCGGCGTATCGGGATGCGGGTGTCGATTGGCTGCCGGGGATTTTACCCGGAGTTACTCCGGTGATTTTGGATTGGGATTGTCCGCGCGATGAGTACCGCAGTTCCGCGTTGCCGGATGGACGAACGCTTTATCATGCTTCTGGTTTTCCTCGGCCCATTCCGGGGGTGGCGCCGGAGAGGAATCTGAAAGGCATTAGTTTTGCGGTGGCTAATGTGACTGGGTTGATAGCTCGGGGGGGATGAGAAGCGCAAGCCTTCGGCTTGTGAGGGGCAAGCCGCGGGCTTGCCCTACAGTTGATGTTATGTCGCGAAAAACGCTCTTCTTGAGTTGCCTTGGGTTCGTTTTGGTGGGTTGCAGCCTCCTTCCCTACAACGGGATTGAAGACGACGAGGCGCTGGTGGCCGGACCCATCTTCGGCCCGGTGGCGCGCGAATTTCGCCTACGAGTTTTCCACCGCGACATTCCGCTGATGGCGATGGATTATGTCGGCGCGCTCAAATCGTGGCTGTATTTGCCCATCTTCCGGCTGTTCGCGCCGTCGCCCTTATCGCTTCGTTTGCCGGTCCTCGCGATCGGCGCGATTACGATCTGGCTCTTCTATCTCCTGCTCGATCGAATCGCTGGGAACCGGGCGGCGTTGGCTGGCTGCTTGCTGCTTTCTACCGACACCAGCTTCCTGCTGACCACGGAGTTCGACTGGGGTCCCGTGGCAATTCAACATCTCATGTTGGTTGCAGCGTGCCTGTTGCTGGTTGAATTCGTGAGGACGGATTCCCGGAAACTTCTGGCGGCAGGTTTCTTCACGTTGGGTCTCGGATTGTGGGACAAAGCCATCTTCGCCTGGGTGCTCGGCGGACTGGTGATCGCGGCGGTGGTTGTTTTTCCGAAGCAGGCGCTAGCCCGGCTCACGGCTCGGAATTTAGGCGTCGCCATAGCGGGTTTACTGCTGGGCGTTTGGCCGCTGGTGGTATTCAATGCGCGCCACGATTGGCGGACGGTTCGGAACAACGCTTCATTTTCCGCGGAAAACTTGGACGCGAAGGCTACCGTGCTGCTATCTACGGTGACCGGCTCGGGACTTTTCGGCTACATGGTGAACGTCTCTTCAGCGGAGCCTGCACGCGAACCTCCATCCTGGTTGGAACGGGCATCCACGCGAATCGCGGATTTCTCAGGCCGGCCGCACCGCAATGTAATGATGCCTGCCTTGTTGATTGCCTTTGTGGCCGGGCTATGGATCCGCGCATCGCGCAGGGCGACGCTGTTCGCGCTGATTTTCTTGGCTGGCGCATGGACTCAAATGGCGCTCACCAAAAACGCAGGAGGAGGTGTGCATCATGCCGTGCTGCTCTGGCCCTTTCCGCAGCTTGCCGTCGCGATTGCTTTTGCCGCGCTATCCGAGCGCTGGATGCGTTGGGGACTCCTGACTTTCGCGATTACGATCGCGATTGTGTGCGCTGCGAATCTGCTCGTGACCAACGAATACCTCGCTCAGTTTATTCGTAACGGCCCAACCGTTACCTGGACCGACGCGATTTATCCGCTATCCGATTCCATACAGGATCCATCGAGCGAGGTGTTCCTGATGGATTGGGGAATGTTTCAGCCGTTACGCATGCTACACCAAGGCCGCATCAAGATATTCGCTGGATTCGATCCTGTGATGACGGACGCGCCGGACGAGGCGCAACGCCGCACGATCGATAACATGCTGACCAGCGCCCAAGCGGTATTTATCGCGCACACGCCGGGTAACGAGGTTTTCCCGGTCCCAAACCGGCGCTTCGAAAATCTCGCCGCGACGCGTGGGTTTAGCAAGGAAATATTGCGCACCGTACCCGATCGCCATGGGCGGAAAATCTTCGAAGTTTATCGGTTCGTTAGGCAGTAGATCTATTCCACCGGGAACAATTCAAACAGGTGCGTCTTCGGCTGCGCTTTCGCCCGCGCCATCGCCGCCACCTCGGCGTCCAGCGTGTCCAGCGCCGCAATCGTGCGATCCGTGCTCGGCGGCTGCTCCGTCTCGAAGGAGGTCTGAATCAGATGCCAACGCGCCCAATGCAGGCTGTTGTGCCGATAGATCAATTGGAGGACCTCCATGGCCTGTTTCGATATCGGCGTATCCGCCTCGCTCAGGTTCACGCCCGCGCTCCACTCTTCGGCGGAATGAGTCAAAGTCGCCTGCCCGTCGATCTTGAGCGTGTATTGCCGGCCCGACGTGAGTCCGGTGACGGCCACTATTTCACGATTCAAGGTGTCGCTGAAATCGGAGGAGCGAAGCATCAATTGAATCAGCTCCGGTGCGGGAAACCTTTCGATGGGCATCGGGAGGGAATTTTCCATCTGCGCCCATGCAAGGTGGCCCTTGCTGGTTACCTCGGAGATCTTTGCGTTCACAGCCTTTGTTGCGTTGAGCGAGGCGGCGTCGATTTGGACATCCGAAACGACCGACGTGGCATTCCATGTTTTCAGCAACGCCTCAGCCATGAGGATATGAATGGGGGCGGAGGGATGCACGCGGTCCGCAATTAATTTAGCCGCAAGCGCGGGCTCCGCTTGATTGGCCTTGCGCAGAGCGGCCACCACGCTGGTGTTTAAATCCGCGCAAGCCAGCTCCTCACGCGCCGCGAGTTCCCGTACGAATGCGCCGTAACGGATCAGCACATCGTTATAGCCACCCTCGAACCTGGGCGGCCGGGTGACATCGTCGTAAGGCGAGGGTTGAATTGCTGTGATGCGGATCTTCGGCAGGGCACTTTCAAGAACCTTCACGATGTGTTCGTAGCCGGTGCTGTAAGTCTTGAAAAGCGCCGGATCGAAGGCGCGATACGCTCCGTCGTTCATTCCCAGCATCACGGTTACCACCGTTGGCCGATAGGCGAGCACATCGCGCGTCAGGCGAGTATCGATGGGACCGCCGGAGCCGCCGTCCACACGGTCGCCACTCCAACCGGAGTGGACGAAGCGGACGTTCAGCTTCGGAAATCGCGTAAGAACATACGCCTCTGTAAATGTTGTGTAGAGGCGTTGGTCGGTGATGCTATCGCCGTAGAAAACGACAGTGTCGCCGTCTTTGAGAAAAAACTCGCCTTGCGCGGCGAGGTTGCAGGCGTATGCGAGGCAAAGGCCAATCGATCCGAGAAACCGGGGCATTTTCTAATCCTACCGCTCTCAATACTTTTCTACCTGCTACCATAATTTTCGATGATCAAATTCGGATTCTCGCTGTTCGCCTGCGGTGCGCTGCTGTTCGCGCAGCCGACGGATCAGCGTAAACAGCACCTGGATTATACGCGCGCGCACTATACCAAATACGATTACCGCATCGCCATGCGGGACGGCGTCAAGCTGTTCACCAGCGTTTACGTTCCCAAGGACAGCTCGCAATCGTATCCATTTCTGATGCAGCGGACGCCGTATTCGGTAGCGCCTTACGGAATTGACAACTACCGGCCGGTGCTGGGTCCATCGGAGTTGTTCGGCAAAGAAGGCTTCATCTTCGTCTATCAGGATGTGCGCGGCCGTTATTTGTCGGAAGGCGCGTTCATTGATGTGCCTCCGCACAAAACCCACTTTGATGGACCCAAGGACACCGACGATAGCACCGATACTTACGACACCATCGATTGGCTGGTAAAGAACGTTCCGCACAACAACGGCAAGGTAGGGATTTGGGGCATTTCATATCCCGGTTTTTACGCCGCGTTCAGTCTGATCGATTCGCATCCCGCACTTAAAGCCGTCTCGCCGCAAGCTCCCATGGGAGACGTCGGAAACGGTGACGACTCATTTCATAACGGAGCTTTTTACCTGGCCGCCAATTTTGGCTTTTACACCAGTTTCAAGCCCCGCGGCGACGAGCCGGAGCGGCCCCAGCACTCCGTGCCTTTCGAATTTGGGACGCCCGACGCCTACGATTTCTACCTGCGCATGGGACCGCTTTCGAACAGCAATGAGAAATATCTGAAGAACCAAAATCCATACTGGACAGACAACCTCAAGCACGCCCGCTACGACGAATTCTGGCAAACCAGGTCGCTGGTACCGCACATGAAGAATGTCACGCCGGCGGTGATGTTTGTGGGCGGATGGTTCGATGCGGAGGATCTCGCCGGGCCGCTGAAGCTTTACCATTCGCTGGAGAAGAATGGCGCCAGCGCGCCGGATACGTTGGTGATGGGTCCGTGGTCGCATGGAGGATGGTCGCGCGGATCGGGAGAGAAATTGGGAAATCTTGATTTCGCGTCGAAGACGGGTGAATATTATCGCGAAAATATCGAGCTCCCGTTTTTTCTTGAGCACCTGAAAGACAAGGGCGACGGACTGAAGGCTCATCCGGATAGTGCTACCCCGAAAGCCTGGCTTTTTGAAACCGGAACCAACCAGTGGCGGAGGTTCGATTCATGGCCGGCGAAAAATAGTGTGGTCCGTGAACTGCATTTCGACGCGGCCGGAAAGCTATCCATGAAGGCCGCCCCCGACATCGGCTTCGACGAATACGTGAGCGATCCGGAGCGCCCCGTTCCGGTTACCGGCGAAATTGGCGACGGCATGCCGGGTGACTACATGACCTACGACCAGCGGTTCGCTTCCAAACGTCCCGACGTGTTGGTGTATCAAACAGAACCACTCGATCATGACGTTACTATTGCGGGGCCGGTGACACCGGTGCTATCGGTTTCGACGACGGGGACCGATTCCGATTTCGTGGTGAAGTTGATCGATGTGTATCCCACCGATTATCCGGATCCCGATCCGAATCCGGCAAGGGTCCACATGGGTGGTTATCAGCAATTGGTGCGCGGCGAACCGATCCGTGGCAAGTACCGCAACAGTTTTGAGAAGCCCGAACCTTTCGTCCCCGGAAAACGCGCTCGGATCGAGTTCGGGATGCCGGATATTTGCCACACCTTCCGCGTCGGCCATCGGATTATGGTGCAGGTGCAGAGCTCCTGGTTCCCTCTGACGGATCGGAATCCGCAGCAGTTCCTGGATATCCCGCAAGCGAAGACTGCCGATTTTCAGAAGGCTACTGAGCGGGTGTATCGAGGGGGCGCGGATGGGTCGGGGATTAAGGTGTTTGTGTTGGAGTAGTTGCGGGCAAGTCTTCGACTTGCCTGGGGGACAAGCCGAAGGCTTGTCTTACGCCGCCGCCGCCGGGCGTTTTTTCCAGCCGCCTACGATTGCGCCCATTAGCAGCATTCCTACCAGTGGATAGCCGGCCGTGAGTGCGAAGCCCTCCAGCGATCGTGCTTCGAAGATGTAGGCTGTACCGATGGTGGTCCCGACGAATCCTGCCCAGAGCATCGCTCCTATCATCATGCCTCGCAAGGCCGTTTGTTCACCCGTTCTGACAATCACCCAGCCGAGCATGTTCGCGATCACCAAATTGCAGACGAACGCTACGGCATAGGCAACTCCCGGATTAACGCCCTCCAGCTTCAGTTGGTCCATTGTCTTTCCGATGCTCGCGAGCCAGGGCTGCGAGAGAATCGTAAACCAAGCGGCTCCCAGGAGCCAATACGCAAGCGCGGCAACCACCACCGCGAAACTGTTGATCTTCCCCGTGTTCATTTCTGTTCTTCCTTCCATACCGTCGGCCCTTGTTCGAAGCGCCGGGCCAGTTGCGCTAAAGTATACGCGTTGCCGCGGTCGAAAAACTTGTACACCTGATTCCACTCCTCGCCTTCTCCCCAGCCCAGCATGGACTCGGTCACCAGCACCCGATTGGGCGCAGCTTCTTTCAAATTCAGCACGCAGAATAAAGTGCCAGCCTCGCGCGGTCCCTGGGGAAATTGATCCGTCAAACCCACCTTGATGGAAAACATTTCCATCGGAACGTAGTTCAACACTTGGTTATGGATCGTACCAGGATCGCCCAGCTTCGCACCCACGTGATAGTTCGAATCGAATGCTCCGCCAGTCTTCAACTCCATATGAACGTTGGGCGCCATAAACGTCATCCAGCCTTCGGAAGTTGTCAGCGTTTTCCAGGCATCCGCTACGCTGGCGTTCACAAAAACCTCGTGGCGCAGAACTCGTTCGCCGGAGGGCGAAACAAACGATGAATTCTTCACCCGCGGCTCTTTGCGTTTCTTGTACTCTGGCGATTCCATGTACGGCTTGAGACGCTCGAACAGAAAGTGATGCCAAACTCCATCGGCCATCTTTTCAGCGCCATCGGGGAGCTGCCCGGCAACATTGGCGGTCAAGTGAAGACGGGTGCCCGCGGGATCGGGCGCCAGGTCATAGGTAACCGCGAAGTCGGCCACCTTTCCCGAAAAGGGAAGCGGTCCAGTAAATTGCAGCTTCTTGCCGCGATCGGCGTAGATGACCGTGGCATGCAGAATGCCGTCCCCGGCGTCGTTGAAGATCTCGTAGAATCCGCCGCCCGGACGAGGATCGATGAAGAACTTCTTGGGTTTTTCGGAAGTGTGATGATCCCACCACGGGCTGATGTCGCCGGTCAAGGCATCGTAGACTTCCGTGGGACTTCCCGGAAGAACAATCTCCTGCTCGATGCTGAACCCGGTTAGCTTGGTCTCCTTGATCTCGCCAAGCGCCGGGTAGAGCGCGCATGCAAGCAGCATGCAGAGTGCTTTCACGCGTCCATTCACGGCTAATCTCCTTTTCCCTTTCGAATCGTCTTTGCCGATTCCTGCAAGCGGTTAAAATAGGCGCGCAGTTCAGCGACGGCCTGATCAAACGGCTTCACGCTCCGGTGCGATCGCGAAAGCATCACGCCCCCTTCCATGACCACCAGAACAAATTCCGACAACCGTTCATGATCGGTATCTGGTGGAAAGCGATCCGCGGCTTGTTCCAAACATCCACGCACCGCCGCGGTCCAGCCATCGAAATTCTTGGCCAAGAGCCGATGAACTTCTTCCTGTTCCGGGCTGATCTCTAATGCGAGCCTCCCAATGGGGCAGCCATAAGTGCACTCGGTTTGAAGAACCAGCATCCGATACCGGGCCAGCAGTGCGAATATGCGCTCGATCGGATCGTCGATGCCCTCCCACGCCGGCGCCAGCATCTGCGGATAGAGCATGGTGAAGTATGTGTCCAAAACGGCCAGCAGCAAATCCTCTTTGCTCGGGAAGAAATGATAGAAGCTCCCGCTATTGGCTTTCGCCGCTGTCAGAAGATCGCTCATACTAGTGTTCGCGTAGCCCTTCTCCCAGAAGAGCTGGATCGCCGCGAAAATCAATCGCTCCCTGGTCGACAAAGCTGCCGTCGGACCAGTCATGAATTACTTCGATTGCCGCAGGCGGTTCCAATCAATCGGCCCGTTCTTGAATCGGTACAGAAGTTGATTGAGTAGCTGGGCGTTTCCTTCCGCCAAATAATCATACGCGTCGTCCCATTCCTTGCCTTGCTTCCAGCCCGTCTGCAACAGCGTAACTTTTGTTCCACCTTCGGCCGGCTCGAACCGAAACAATGCCGTGGTGCGTTCACGCCGTACTTCCGGGAACCGCTCGGGCGCCATCGCGCGAATGGTGATGGATCGCAACGGTTCGAAACTTATAATCGTACCGCCGCCGGTCTTGCCGCCGGGATAATTGACAATCCAATCGCCGCCTTCGCGCAGGTCGACGGTCACGTCCTGCCAGAGCCACTCTTGTGCGCCCTCTTTCGTTGCAAACGCCCGCCACACATCGTCCGGCTTGGCCGGAATCATGACCTCAAATAACAAGGCTTTCTCCGGCGTGACGGTCTTGGTGACCTTGACGGGACTGTCGCCGGCGGCGGCGAATGACACCGCAACCAGCACAACGGATAGCATTTTAGTCATTTAGTTCCTCTTGGTTGATCGTTCAACCAAAGAATAAGGCAAGTCAGGATTCGTGTCAAGAGGTTTTGATCACGAAGGTACAAAATGGGGCGTGTGAAGCTGCGAGTATGAAAAGGTACGACGGCCGAGTTTGAAAGTTATCAGAACTAACTTTATTCTGCTGGCATCTCAGAAGCGTGGTGATATAATTCCTCAAGCCTGGAATCTAACACCGGAGGTTAATCGTGGACGCAACACGAAGAAGCTTCTTGAAGATCGGGACTGGCGCCGCCGTTGCCTCGGTCCTTGGGTTCGATTTAAAAGCTGCCTACGTTGAATCGAAGGAGCTGAAAATCGCCCGAACCACCGAAACCCGCTCCACTTGTCCGTATTGCGCGGTGAGCTGCGGCATCATCATCCACACCATTGGTGACAAGGCGAAGAATGTAACTCCTCAGGTGGTCCACGTGGAAGGCGATCCCGATCATCCCATCAATCGCGGCACGCTTTGCCCGAAAGGATCGTCGCTCATGCAGGACATCTTGAATGACCGCCGCCTGCTCAAGCCACAAGTCCGACGCCCCGGTTCCGATCATTGGGAAGACATCGGCTGGGACCAAGCCTACGCGGAAATCGGCCGCCATATAAAAAAGACGCGCGACGAAGGATTCATCACCACGGACTCCCAGGGCCACACCGTGAATCGGTTGGAAAACATCGCCTGGAATGGCGGCTGCACCGACACCAACGAGTTCAACTATCTCGCTGTCAAAACCATGCGCAGCCTCGGCCTGGTCTTCCTGGAAAATCAGGCCAGGGTTTGACACGGCCCCACGGTCTCCAGTTTGGGGCCCACATTCGGACGAGGCGCCATGACCAATGGTTGGATCGACATCAAGAACACCGACATGATGTTGATCATGGGTGGCAACCCGGCGGAGAACCATCCCTGCGGATTCAAGTGGGCTGTCGAAGCCAAACGGCAGCGCAATGCCAAGATGATCGTAGTCGATCCGCGCTACACACGGACCGCCGCGGTCTCCGATCTGTTCCTGCAGATCCGTGCTGGATCGGACATCGCGTTCCTCGGTGGCGTGATTCATTATGCCCTGGAAAATCAGCGCATCGCACAGGAATATCTGGTCAACTACACGAATGCGGCGTTCGTCATCAAAGACGGCTTCAAACTGCCCGACGATGGACTATATTCCGGCTACGATCACGACAAGCAAACCTACGACAAATCCACTTGGAACTATGAGGAATCCGGCGCACAATCCACCGCGAAGCCGGACGCCCCAGCCGCGCTCCCTCCCAACGTGGTTTACGACCCTACGCTCAACCACCCCCGCTGCGTTTACCAACTGCTGAAGAAACAATACTCACGCTACACGCCAGAGATGGTGGAGCGCATCACTGGGATTCCGAAGGATCAATTCCTGAAAGTTGCCGATACGTTCACCTCCATTCGCGTGGGTGGTGACACGAAAAAAGTGGCCACCATCATTTACGCGGTTGGCTGGACGCAGCATTCCTTCGGATCCCAAATCATCCGCACGGCAGCGATGCTGCAGCTCTTGATGGGCAACGTCGGACGCGCGGGCGGCGGCGTCAATGCTCTCCGCGGCCACTCCAATATTCAAGGCGCCACCGATATGGCCGGCATCTTCGACAACTTGCCGGGCTATCTCAAAGTCCCCACTCCCGCCGATAAGGACTTCGCCGGGTGGATGAAGCGCATCACTCCTACATCTTCCAAGCCAAAGGATTGGGAGTCGTTCAACTATTATTCCAATACGCCCAAGTTCGCCGCGTCATTGCTCAAGGCCATGTATGG
>Ga0206833_1261_pt1 | contig 12264 bp, 9 predicted proteins | sample Alteio_BWOrgCont_32_FD_152891 | JGI IMG/M metagenome (GOLD analysis project Ga0206833, IMG submission 152891) | Enriched cells from forest soil in Barre Woods Harvard Forest LTER site, Petersham, Massachusetts, United States -... | ecosystem: Environmental > Terrestrial > Soil > Temperate forest > O... | reverse complement strand
CGGCGACCCGTGCAAATAATACTTCACCCCGGCCCGCCGCAGATTCCCCTCAAAGAACCCGTCCGGATCATACAGGTAACTCACGATTTGCTGAAAACTTGCGAAATACTCCGCCAGATCCTCCGGCAATTCCGCCCCCGGGATAAAAAAACGCGCCAGCCCCCCGTACTCGATCGACCGCGTCGCATCCGCGTAAAACCGCCCCTCCGCCAGCGCCACGATGTGCTTGTACCCCAGGATCTCAAGATGCGCCTGCGGGAAATTCTCCCGCAGCAGCCGGATCGCCGGCAGCGTGAGGACAAAGTCCCCAATCGCCCCGCCACGGATCACGAGGATGCGCGGTTTCATGACAAACGCCCGGCGCCTTCGGCCGCTCTAGTCTCCTGAGTCAGTGATTTCTTGCAAAAGTCTTCAGGGCTGAAAGCCCGCGATGTGCTAGCCCGGGGTGAAGCGAGCAACGCGAGCGGAGCCCCGGGTATCCGCGCAATTTGCGACAAGGCCTGTAAGGCCGTCACCCGTCGTCGAGTTTTTTCTCAGACACCTGGGACTCATGAGATCAATGTCCCGTCGAGCCCTCTTGCTGCTGGTACCCTCCCAGCATCCCCTGGCCCTCCCAGGATTGAGGGCGATTCCACGGTATGGAACTCGCGTTCGGATTCTGCTGCTGCTGCGCTTGTTCGTCGGAATTGGCACAGCCGCCCGCGCAGACGATCAGAACAGCGGCGGCCAGGACTCGGATGGCGTTTTTCATCGCCCCTTACTGAAGCATCAAATCAGCTTCCTGGAAAGATCACACGGTCGCCAGGCTGGATTCGGACGCCCCGCGGCACCGTCCCCGGCTCCACATCGGCCACGGAGGTCGATGGCTCGACCGACGTAATCCGCACCTTGCCGATCTGCTGGCTGCCTCGCGTCAGGATCATCTCCGCGTTCGCCACGGCCCCTTCGCGGTCCCCGAGGCTCAGCACCACAAAATTCCACCCGGGATTGTAAGCCAGCACCTCGCCCTCCAGCCCATTCCGGATCGTCCCGTTCTTGTAATGATCCACCAGTTTCTGCAAGTCGTCCGCCCGGCTTTCCGCATCCTTCACCTTGTTCGTCAGCGTGTCCTTGACCTGGTCCAGTTCCGCCACCTGCGCCTTCAGGTCGTTGATCTGCCCGTTCAGCTTGTCCACTTGATCCTGCGTGTAAGTAGCGACCACGTTCGTCGGGATCGTCGGATTCTTGGTATAGCTGGCGAGTTCCCCTTCCAGCTGGGTGATCTTGCTGTTGTCGCTCGCGATCGTCGCATTGGCCGTGTCCAGCCCGCTCTGCGCCGTCTGCAAACTCTGCTGCGCCGTTTGCAGGTCGTCCTGCGCCTTGGCCAGCTTGTCGTTGGCCGTCTTCAGGTCAGCCTCCGCCTTCGCCCGGGCCTGCGTCGCCGCGGCCAGGTTTGTGTTGAGGTCGTTTACCTGCTCCGTCAGCCCCAGGACCTTCGTCCGAGTTTCAAACGCGAAAAAGCCGGTTACAAGAATGAGGACGAGGGCAATGCCAAGGGCAATTCTGGCCATATCAGGAAATCAAATAGGGGGTTCGGGAGGGGATGTGAATCGGATTCGTTTGGGGATCAATCCCCGATTTGGGCGCTAAGTTCTATCTCGCCGCTTTTCGCAATTGCAAGAGCATTGATGAAGATTTTCCTTTGCCCAGCCTTTTTTTTCATCCGATAGTCCCATTTCCGCCAGGGACTATGGACTGGAGGCAAGCGAACCCCGCCAGGGCCGGAAGGCAGCAACGGCAGTTTGACCCCCTTTGCCGTAGCTCTCTGGCGGATTTATTTTTCACCTGTTTTAGGCCCTTTTTTATCCCGTTGCCCTCGCCGGGCTTGCCCCTGTGGAGCAGGGAGACGACATTCGCCCACTCATGCGCCCCAGCCTCCCGCAATTCATCTTTGCCGTGCTGGTGCTGGGTCTTCTCCTCCTGCCAGCCGCGCGCCGGCCCCCTTTTACGGGCGTCGAGGAGACTTTCGTCAATTGGCTCGCCGCCAATAGCAGCGGCGCCCACACCGGCTCGCATGTCACCCTCGTTGAGATCAACGACGACTCCCTCCTCGAGTACCCATGGCCATGGTCGCCCCTCAATTACGCCCTCTTTCTCGATACCGCCCTCCAGTTTCGCGCCCGCGTCGCCGCCGTCGAGCCCGTCCTGGCCTGGGATGAAACCAATTTCACCCCCGAGCAGCTCCTCCAGCAGCCCCAGTTCGAGAATTACCTCCACCAGGCCATCCTCCGCACCCCGAAACTCGAGCTCGGCGCCCAGCTCGGCTTTCCCGAGGACCCGGACATCGTCCCGCCCATGCAAGCCGTGCCCATCCTGCGCAACGTCCACGGCGCCACCGATGCCGTCCCTGAGTACACCGTCATCGAGTCTGAGCCCGGCGACGACATCCGCCTCTCCGCCGCCCTCGGTTACACCAACGTCCCTGGCAACGAACCCACCGCCCAGCACGCCGCGATGGTCTTCCGCTACCGCGGGCAAATGGTCCCCTCTTTCGTCCTCCAGGCGCTGATGCTCTGGTACGGCGTCACTCCGGAGGATGTCGACGTGACCCTCGGCTCGGAAATCCGCCTTGGCGATAGCCTCGCCATCCCCGTCAACCAGGCCGGCGCCATGCTCGTCGATTGGCAGCAGCCCTACGACCGCGCCGGCTTCGACGACCTCGAGCTTGCCGTCGATCAATTCGAAAAAAAACTCACCCCCATCGTCCCCCCGCGGATTCTCATAGACCGCATCCTCATCCTCGCCCGCACGGACAGCGCGGCGCGCACCGTCCTGCTCCCCACGGGCAGCTACGGCTCGGCGGGCGAACTCTTCGCTGCTGCCGTTGCCACCGCGCAAAGCCACGCTTTCGCACTTCCCGCCGGCTGGATGGGCGATGCCTTCGTGCTCCTGGCCGCCGCCGCCCTCGCATGGCTGGTGACCACCCGTTCGAAACTCCTCGTCGTCCCGCTGACGCTGGCCTTCATCGCCGGCTACCTCCTCGTCTGCCTCGCCGTCTTCGAGTCCGCCCGCGTCGCCCTGCCCCTCACGCCAATGCTCGGCCTCGCCGCATTCATCGCCCTATACCGCCTCCTCGCCCCGCGCTCGTCGTAAGTCCCATGTGCCCCATGAGACCCATAGGTCCCATCCTTGCACCGGCCCCGGAACCCGCCAGCACCCGGAAATCCCTCAATGGTATGGAGCGCTTTCATTAGTTTCAATTTGTCGCGCGAGCGACAATTTGGGGTTCTCAGGGGACAGGGTCCTCTGAGTGGGGTCTCGGGGCGAAGCCCCGTCTTCAAAAAAACGCACGGCGGCCCCAAAATTCCCCATCAATCCGGCGCCAATAAGTTAAATCCGCGCATCGTTGCCCAAATAGCCGCCGTGCTCCCATCGAAACAGCGCAGCGCCTTTCGATGCCCATATTCTTCCCCGATTCTCCATCAGATTAATCAGAAACTGCTCCAACGCCATCCCACGGGTTTATCACCCGAACACCGGTCGGCTCAAAGTCGGCCAGGTTCCGCGTAACAATCGTCATCCCATGCACCAGCGCGGTCGCCGCGATTAACGCGTCACGCTCGGAGCGGCGATCAGGCACGTGCAAGCGAGCGCACCGTCGTGCGACCGCCGTATCAATGGGTAGGACTCGCTCCGCAAACTCTGGCAGGACATGGTTATCCATCCATGCGCGCAACATCGCCCCTTGGCCGGCGTCCCGGCCCTCCATTTGCAGGACCCCAATTTCAAGTTCCAGAATGGTGATCGCCGACACGTACAAGCTGACTGCCTCGACGCTATCCGCCCACTTCGCGACCCGCGTGTCACCTTTCCCAAACCCTACCTTGCGCAGCTCCGATACGACATTGGTATCGAGAACAAACATCAGGAAAAATCAGCCGGGCGGCTCTCGATGGTGACGCGCGGCGGATCAAATTCGATGTCGGCGATACCAGGCATCGCCAGGGCATCGGCGATTTTGCGCCGCGTCCCGGCGAGGCGCTGGTATTCCCCGATGCTGAGCAGCACATGAGCGGGCTTGCCTCGATCAGTGATGAACACTGGACCCTGTGCCGCGGCCTTTTTGGCTCGACCGGTATCCTGGTTGAATTCCCGGCTGGATAAGGTGGTGATGGTCATGGTTCCCTTCACAAGGCAGTGTTTGTATCAACATTGCTACAAATCCCCCTTTTCGTCAACGCCTCTCTTTCCTCATCATAAGTCCCATGTGTCCCATGAGACCCATAGGCTCCATCCTCAAACAATCCCCAGAAGGGCGAATCTCCCGCCCCCTACGGCTCCTGATCCCGCCTCGCCGGCGCCGGCCCAACCGGCCCCGATTCCGAAATATCACCCGGCAGCGGCAGATGATTGACCGTATGGAAGAATCGCAGGCAATAGTCGCGCCATGTTGCCGCATCCGCCACCTGCCGCGCCAGGCGCGCCGCGACCGCCGCGTGACGCTCGGGATCGATCAGCCCAGATAGCCGCGCCCACTGCGCAGCTTCGGCGCGCGCCCCCGCCACCCCCTCGGCGTACTGTGCGCACAGTTCCTCCCACAGGGTGCGTCCAGTCCACACCTTCCGGTCCCACGCGACGTGATGAAACCAAAGCAGGTACGCCGGTTCGTCAAATTGCGCGCGGGCCCGCGGAAAATACTGGTCGATGTCCTTGTCGCCCTTCGCAGTGCGATCCATGCCGATCCCCGCCGCGTCCAGTCCATACGCGCGCACACGCGATTTCGGATCGGGCGCGTAATGGCTGATCGTCTGCGGGAGGAACGTGATCCCGAGCGGCAGATCATAACGCACAAATGTCTCCCACGAACCCATCATCATCGATTTGATCGCGCCGACCGCCGCCGGATCATTGCTCCAGGTCATGCGAATCCAATCGTCGGCGATATCGGCCGCCGATTGTTCCGGATTCCACGCGAGCCGGCCCCACGCGTACCAGTTTGCCTGCGCGAAATCGGAACCGCACCAGTTCCGGTCGGAGCCGGTGTTCGCCACGCCGATGATACCCGTGATCGATTGATGAAAAAGCCGCCCATCGGCCACGCGCGCCACCGTCGAGCCCGGGCCGCGCGCAAAAGTGTCCGAGCCGAAAAACTGTTCCCACTCCGCGCCCAGGTAGACCAGGTGCCAGTCGTGACCCATGTACTCCTGGGTGATCTCCAACTCGGGGAAAATATTCGTCCGCGGCATCGCCCCGAACAGCGGATGAAACGGCTCGCGCGGTTGAAAATCGATCGGGCCGTTTTTGACCGATAGCACCACATTTCCGGCGAATTCCCCATCCAGCGGCGCGAAGGCATTGTAGGAATCGGGAGCGCGATCCGGGTTCCGCCCATAGATGAACGCGCGCCAGATAACAATCCCGCCAGGCCCCACGGCCGCCGCCAGCATGTTTGCCCCATCCGCTTCCGTGCGCCCATACATCCGCGGCCCCGGCTGCCCTTCGGAATCCGCCTTCACCTGGAACCCGCCAAAATCGGGAATGGCCTGGCGAATTTCATCCGCCTTGCGCTTCCAGAACTCCCGCACGCCCGGATCCAGCGGGTCGCACGCCTTGAGCCCACCGATCTCCATCGGCGCGCTGTATTTCGCCGTCAGATAAACCCGGATTCCGTATGGCCGCAGCACATCGGCCAGCGCGGCCCATTTCCGGATCGCATCGGGCTCGAGCAACTGCGATGTCGTGTTGACGTTATTCAGGATCGCCCCATTGATGCCGATGGATGCGCACGCCCGCGCGTAATCCCGGTATCGCGGATCGAGCTTGCCCGGCAGCTCATTCCATTGCCAAAGCGATTGCCCCGCGTACCCCCGTTCGATCGATCCACCGGGCGTGTCCCAATGGCTCAGAATGCGCCGCTCGAACTTCGGTTGCTCCGCGATGTCCAGGCCCTCGATCGGCCTTTCCGTCTGCATCAGCCGCAGAAAATGGAACACCCCGTAAATGAGCCCCACGCCGCTATTGGCGGCAATGACCGTGACCACATGCCCTCCCATTCGCGCCGACCGGATGACATATCCCTGCGACCCGGTCGTGATGGAAAGCGCCTCCTTTCCCCGCCACTCCGGCACGCACCAGAGTACGATTGCCCCATCTCGGTCCGGCGTGGTCGCCGCGGGAACAGACTCGTCCAGCAAGCCCGTAAGGCCCGCGCTCAATTCATCGCTCGCAACCGCGCAACTCCGGTCCTCCGGCCCGATTCTCTGCACGACCTCCGTGACCCCGGATCGATAGCGCGCGAGCAGCGCCGCATCCGGCACTTTTACATAACGGAGCCACAAGTTGTACCCATCCTCTCCGCAAGCGATGCGCGGCGCGATGCCGCAGAAGCCGGCGAGCAATATCGCCGCCACCATCCGCCGCCGCGGGAACGGAGAAATTACCATAGGGGGACCATTCGCGGGTACCGCCCCTAACTCGCCATTTTCGCCACCCTTTGCAAGCAGTTGATCCAATTCGTCAGGGCCTCGCCATGCTCATTTTTGCATTCCACACCTGCCCGGTCGCGCAAAAGTGAGATAAATTTGCACGTTCCTTGCTTGATAAAAGAATCACAATGAAAGCAAATCGTTCCCACGAAATGCGGCTCCATCATTTCACCGTGGCAGTTGGCATCTTAGCGCTGCTCATAACGGGCGCCGCATTGCAGGCGCAATCCATCAGCATGTCCTACGTGACGGTCGGCAATCCCGGCAACGCCGCCGACCCCGCCACAGGAGGCACCTACGGCAGCGTCTCCTTCACCTATGACATCGGCGAATACGACGTCACCGACTCGCAGTATTGCACCTTTCTCAACGACGTTGACCCCACGGGCGCCAACACACTGGCCCTTTATTCGCCGGGGGGCGATTCGGAATACGGGATCAGCCTTAATTCGGAAGCAGCCGACGGCTTGAAATATTCGGTGATCAACGGATATGCGAACATGCCGGTGGTGGACGTGAATCTATGGGACACGCTGCGCTTTGTGAACTGGATGAACAACGGGGAGGGCGACGCGAGCACGGAAACCGGAGCCTACACCCTGACAGGGGGGAACACCGATGGGTATGGGATGCCGAGCAATGCGGACAGTTTGCTGGCGAATCCGCAGCCCAATGCGGGGGCGACCGTATGGCTGCCGAACGAGAACGAGTGGTACAAGGCGGCGTACTATGATCCGCTTCTGAATGGGACAGGAGGTTACTACGCCTATGCGACCCAAAGCGACACGTTGCCTGGAAACGTGGTCGGCAACGGAGCAAATGAGGCCAATTATTACAACGGCATTTATTCGGTGACGCAGAGCAGCACCTACAATGGGAGCCAGAACTACCTGACGGCCGTGGGATCGCTCACGGACTCGGCGAGCTACTACGGGACCTTTGACCAATCAGGGGATGTCTTTAACTGGATCGACACGATCGTCGATTCTGATGATCCCGTGTTGCGCGGCGGCGCCTGGGGCCTCGGTTCGGGCTATCTGTCGTCGTCCGACCGCTACGTCGGCGGCGCTCCGCCGGGCGCGCAATTTGACGTCATTGGGTTCCGTGTGGCAACCATCCCCGAGCCAAACTCGACCATGCTAATACTGGCGACAGCGACGGGGTTGGCATTGATGCGGCGCAAACTCTCTAAACTCTGACTCTTTTACCCTTTGGAGAGACCAGCGGAGAAGAAGTCTCACGCAAAGACGCCAAGCCGCAAAGGGCAGAGATAGAGCCTGAAATCGGTCGCATTCCTTTCTCTGCGCCTCTGCGCCTCTGCGCGAGCCCTATTTTCGGGTGCCTGCGGGCGAGGTTTGCCGTTCGCTTCCAAAGAACCAGCGAAGAAGTCTCACGCAAAGACGCCAAGCCGCAAAGGGGAGAGGCCTGAAATCGGGGCGCATTTCTTACTTTGCGCCTTAGCGCCTTTGCGTGAGCCCCATTTCCGGGTGCTTGCAGCTGCGGTAGGCCCTTGCCAAAGTCCTTCCATGAAAGAAAATGATGTTGCCGCGACCATTGTCGACGCGGCCTTGGCTGTGCATATCGGGATCGGCCCAGGTCTCCTTGAAACCGTGTACGAAGTGGTCCTGGCGCATGAACTGCGCAAACGAGGCCTCCAGGTGGAGCGGCAAGTCCCGGTTCCAATCGTCTATGACGATCTCAAATTTGACGAAGGTTTCCGGGCGGACCTGGTTGTGGAGGACATCGTGATCGTCGAGCTTAAGTCCCAGGAGGCTCTCCTTCCGGTCCACAGCAAACAGGTGCTGACCCAACTGCGCTTAAGTCATCGCAAACTCGGCTTGCTGATCAACTTTGGCGAGGCTCTTCTCAAAAACGGCATCAAACGCATCGTAAATGGACTGCCCGACGAACAAGCGCAGCTTTGAAGCATTCCCCTTTTGCGTCCTGGCGCCTTCGCTGAGTGCAACTTCCAGAAGAGATTATTCTCACGCAAAGACGCAAAGGCGCAAAGCACAGAGAATTCGAAAGCGGGCGTATTTTTTACTTTGCGTCTTTGCGCCTTTGCGTGAGCCCCATTTCCGGAATCTCGTCCTAAACAATCCCCAGCAGCGGAAATTGCCTCCCCAGCACTTCCTTGCTCGGCGCTTTCAGCCACTGATCCAGGATCGTCGCGTACACACTTCGGAAATCCAGGTTGTACGCCAGATCCCCCGCATTCAGCGTCGACAGGCTCGGGTATTTCCCAAACAACCCCGGCTTGATTCCCCCGCCCATCACGAACATCGGCGCCGCCGCCCCGTGATCCGTCCCGTTGCTCGCGTTCTGCTGCACCCGCCGCCCAAACTCGCTGAACGTCATCAGCATCACCCGGTCGAAATTCCCCTGCGACTTCAAATCCTGCGCAAACGCCACCAGCGCATCGTTCAGTTCTCCCATCAGCCTCGTATGCGTCGGCGTTTCGTTGACGTGCGTATCGTATCCCCCCTGGCTCACGTAATAAACCCGCGTCGCCAGCCCGCCCGCAATCATCCGCCCCACCAGGCTCAGGCTGTCTGCCAGTTGCGAATTCGGATACGGCACCCGCGCCGGATTCTTCCGCGCGATCTCCAGCACCTTGTCCGAGCTCATTTGCGCGTCCAGCGCCGTCCTCTGCAAGAACGCCAGCGTGCTCTCGCAATGCCGGTTCTCCGGCGGCGCTCCCGACAGGTCGCCGATCGATCCCCCGTCATTCTCATCCAGCATCCGCATATCCGTCGGGTCCGGCGTATTCATCTCCTTGTAGATTTGCTCCGAGGTCCCGCTCTTGTCCCCGTTCATCCACCGGTATTGCTCCGGGTTTGAAAAGGACACGCCCGTCGGATCCGCCGCTGAAAACGACTGCGGCACCTGGTTCCCGATCGCCACTCCCACCGTCGGGTCCGCTCCCTTGCAGCAACTGTCAAAGTATCTCCCCAGCCATCCATACGGCTCGCTCACGTTCGAGTCCGAAGCCGTCTGCCAGATTTCCGTCGACCGGAAATGCGACCGGTTGGGGTTCGGATATCCCACCCCTTGCAGCAGCGCGAGATGTCCCTCGTCATAAAGCCCCTTCAGCCCCGGCAGTTTCGGGTTCATCCCGATGTAATCCGTCACCTTGATGACATTGCTCTTCGGGATGCCGATCACCGGACGCGCCCTGTAATACTCATCGTCCCCGTACGGGATGATGGTGTTCATCCCGTCATTGCCCCCGGCCAATTGCAGCACAATCAGGATGGTATTGTCCTTCCCGGTCGCCGTTTGCAGCGCGGAGTCCGCCGCCATCGCGTCGAGCGTGAAGAAAGTTTTTTGCAGAAACACCGGCACGCTGAAGGAGACCGCCGCGCCGAGCATCGACGTGCGCAGGAATTCGCGCCGCGTATGCAGCGTGGAAGTGTGGGGTTCAATAATGTGGTCGTTGTCGCTCATAAGTTTCGTGCGTTGGGGTTAGGTGAGTTGGTATTGCGGCGTGCTCATCATCAGGTGAAGCAGCTCGCGCAGCGCGTCGTCGCTCGGGCTCGGGCCTTTGCTGCCGATGTAATTGACAAACGTCTCCGTATCCCGCGCCGTCAACGGGTCCTGGTACAGCCGGAAGCACAGGTACGCCACCAGCCGCTTCGGATCGTTCCTGACCTGCTGCGGGATGATTTTCGAAAAATCCGGCCCCTCATAATTATTCACGTCCAGTTGTCTGTCCGGGGCCGGCTTGTTGGCGCTCGCCAGCCGGTTCATCCGCTGGATTCGCAACGGCCCGTTGCCCACCGCAAAGTTCGCCATGTTATACCGGTACAGCAGCGTCGAGGTCGTGATCCACGATCTCCCGCCGTCCCATCCCTTCACATTCGGCGGCGCGAATGGGATCTGCCCCAGTTGCGTCAGCGCGTTCATCGTGATTTGCGGCCGCGGCAGATTCGTCTCCAGCAGCTTTGAGGTCTCGATCACCCATTGCACCGGTGACTTGATCTGCGTCCGCACCGCGTCCTGCGAGTAAAACTCCGCGCTCCGGAATATCTCATTCATCAGCGGACGAATCTCGTAACCCGTGCTCCGGAAATTCTCCGCCAGATCCGCCACCACGGGCGGATCGGGATCCTCGTACACGTAAAACGTCCACAGCTTCTTCGCGATGAACTTCGCGCACGCCGGCTGCGAAAGAATAATGTCCAGCACATCATCCCCGCTAAACGGCCCCGTATGCCCCAGGAATGTCTTGTTCTCGTCGTCATGCTGGAACGGCGCGTACCGGAACGTCTCGTCCCGCGGATCGATCCGGTATCCCGTGAATGCCCGCGCCCCCTGCTGCACGTCATTTTCCGTGTAATTCCCGATCCCCAGCGTGAACAGCTCCATCACCTCCCGCGCGAAATTCTCATTCGGGTGCCCCTTCATGCTCGTCCGCGTATCCAGCCAGATCAGCATCGCGGGGTCCCGCGAGATCGCCTTCACCATCAGCCCGAAATTCCCAAACGAATGCTGCCGCAGCAATTCGTTCTGCACCCACATCAGGTAGCTGTCGTGTACCTTCTGCACGCTCGTCGCAAAGTGTCCGTGCCAGAACAGCGTCATCTTTTCCCGGAATGGGTTCGTCGTGTACCGCATCCGGTTCAGCCACCAACTGATCAGGTCCATCCCCTCCACCCGGTACTGCCTCTGCCGGGTCTGCTGGAGCGTCTTCTGGTCGGTGGGCTGCAGCAGCATCATATCCTGCCGCATCTTGATCAGGTTCACCGGCTCGGCCCATGTGGGCTTCGGGAATTGTGCCGAATCGTCCGGACCGTCCAGCGCCAGCTTCACCGCCCCGTCCAGGCCCAGCTCGTAAAACGCCTTGATTTCGTCCGGCGTTCCGCCAAAACCGGCCCGGTTCAGAAGATGTGCCGCCTTCTGGAGGTCCCACTCTCTGGTCTGGAGCGCAGTGAGCATATATGATACAGACACCGGTGGAGCAAAAGAGTTACCAAAATTCTTAAAATCGCCCATGGAGCTACTCAACCTCACGCGCCATGTGGAGATCGGGGCCAATTCCTACGCCCTCACCATCTCCGGCCGTACGGTGGTCCTCGATTGCGGCATGCACCCCAAGCACGAAGGCGACCTCGCCCTCCCAAACCTGCACCTTCTCAAAAGCAGCCCAAGCCGCCCAAGCCGCCCCCCCGTCCAGGCCATCTTCATCTCCCACGCCCATCACGATCACATCGGCTCCCTGCCCATCCTCGCACGCGCGTGGCCGGATGCCCCCGTCTTCGCCACCGAGGCCACCGCCGCCCTCTCGGAGGCCATGCTCCACAATTCCGTCAACGTCATGACCCGCCAGCGTGAGGAAAACAGCGCCCTCACCGAGTACCCCCTCTTCACCCACCGCGAGGTCGACGTCTCCGTCCGCAATTGGCGCAAAGCCCCCCTCCACCGCGCCTTCACCCTCGACGGCGACCGCGCCGCCGGCGGCGAAGACGCCACCTTCGAGTTCTTCGACGCCGGCCACGTCCTCGGCGCCGCCGGCATCCTCTTCCGCGCGGAGGGCCGCACGGTCTTCTACACTGGCGATGTCAATTTCAACGACCAGACCATCTCCCGCGCCGCCCGCTTCCCGGAGGAGAACATCGACGTCCTCATCATCGAGACCACCCGCGGCGATCACCCCACTCTCCCCGGCTTCACCCGCGAAGCTGAGGAAAAACGCCTCGCCGCCGCCATCGACGCCGCATTCGAGCGCGGTGGCGCCGTCGTCATGCCCCTTTTCGCCCTCGGCAAGACCCAGGAGCTCCTCGTCATGCTCCATCATTTT
>Ga0206833_1258_pt1 | contig 12555 bp, 11 predicted proteins | sample Alteio_BWOrgCont_32_FD_152891 | JGI IMG/M metagenome (GOLD analysis project Ga0206833, IMG submission 152891) | Enriched cells from forest soil in Barre Woods Harvard Forest LTER site, Petersham, Massachusetts, United States -... | ecosystem: Environmental > Terrestrial > Soil > Temperate forest >... | reverse complement strand
TAACTTTTAAGTTACACAAATTATTTTTTGAGATGATGGAAAAATTAGAGAATTATGTATATGTGGAATGTTTAACCAAAAGAAGCCATTAACTATTTCTTAACCGGAAGCCCCTGTGGTTTATTATTTCCAAAAACTTATTGCTGATTAATGTAGAAATAACAAATCCCAAATTAGTTCTTCATCCAATTTTATCGATTTGAATTGTAGCCATGGATTGTAATGAAGAAATAAAAACAGTTTTTTTATTCTTCTGTCATTTTCTTCCCAGGTATAAAAGGAGAGGCAACAAGCGTTACGAAAATCCTGTGTTACAGAGCCATCGTTTATATCAAAAAAATAATTAAATTTATAGCCAACTTAAATCTTTGAAAGTGAAAATACCATCATTAATAACGTTAGCTATAATCGTTTCTATTTTATTTTATAGTTGTAGTAAAAGCAGCCCTGCAACCAATACGAACAGTAATAACAATAACAACAACAATAATAATGGCAACACCAATGTTACAAGAGATACTTTACTTGGATCGGTGTCTGCTTACATTGATGATACATTAGTTCAATTCGATGCTGAAGCTTTTGCATCAGCAAATTTTCTATCGAATGGAAATACTGTTTCAATTGAGGCAGTACAATCAACTGCTCCTTATTCTGAAATATCATTTACACTTTCTACCGCCGGGCCAATCGATAGTGGAACTTACAGTGTTTCTTCAACACCAGCCGGGTATTTAAACTTTACGTATGTTACCCCTCAATATGGCACCAGCACTTTAGGAAGTTATACTAATCTTGATAATAACAGTGCAAGTATTACTATTAATTCAATTGTTAATACAACTGATACTATTGCCAGAGGCTCCTTTACAGGCAGTGTGGTAACAGATGCTTCTGCAACTCCCGTTAGTCATACTATTACAAATGGAAAATTTAATGTACGGGTAACATTTTAATTGCTACAAGTAGAATCCATTATGTTTTCACTACTGAAACAGGAAAGCTAAACAAAACGGTCAATCGTGTTGGAGCGATGGCACCTCTGTCGGTTGCCCATATACCTGTAATAAGTTTATAGATTATCTAATTTAGAACGTATACGGCTAAGTGTTTCTAGTCTGATTCCAAGATAGGATGCAATATATTTTAAAGGAATGCGGTTCACCATGTTACCATTGGTCGCCATAAAGTAATTATATCTGGTTGTAGCTTTGGGTATCCTTCCTATAAAACCCCGCATGTCTGCATCATCACAATAATTCTCTAATAATTTCCGTCCCACAATATTAAAATCAGGGTAATGCTCATACAGGTAATTAAGGTCTTTATAAGTAGCCCCTATTAATATAGAATCTTCTATCGCCTGAATATTTTCATTTGATGGTTGTTCTGAATACAAACCTTTAATGGAAGTGATCATTTGATTCTCAAGAGTTATCCAGGTAGTAACTTCCTTTGAATCTTCTTTTATATAACTTCTGAAGGCTCCTTTAACTATAAAAAATAAATATTGACAGGTATTCCCCTCTTTTAGTAGGTGAGATCCCTTCCGAATTGAATGATGAAAACTATGTTCATCGATAAATTGAATAGTTGATTCGCTTAACTGTGGGTATATTGATTTTGCCAGTTCAGACAAAGGTGAATGCCCTTGTTTGACATCCCATCTATTAAGATTTGCCGAGTTTTGAATAATAGTTTGAGGCATACAGTGATACAAATTTAATACGATGAATAACCATTTCCAACTATTCATCCTGCCTTAACTTATTAAAACCCGGTATTTAACTTACTAATTATTTCCCGTAGTTTCTATTCATAGACAAAGATGGGTTTGAGATTTTACACTTCTGACCTTATAGTAGAAAAATGCAAAAAATGAAAAGCCTACTCAGCAGGTAGAATAAGTGTTGAGTGCCCGGCTATTAATGACAGAAAGATACCATTATCAACTAAAAAGGATATACGTTAAAAAAAAATAACGGACGGGCAGTTAAAGATTTTTCACTTTGCTATATATAGATTGAAGTGTAAAAAGCAAAAGCCTAATAAAAATTAATCAGCTTTCCTCTTTTGGCAATACCTGTATTATCAGTAGTCTCATTTTCATCCCAACTCCATGGAACTGGCTTTTCACCATTCATGTCCCTTTGGATTTTCAATGTGTTTTCATCTGTCATTTTAATAAGCCAGCGCATAGCTGCACCTCCAAAATATACGATGGTTAAATTTGATGAGTTATCCAGCTTATAATCCATGTGAACGGATACACCATGTGGCCTTGAATACATGAACTGAACACTATCTATAAAAGTAAATGCAATAGAATCTACATTGTAATTAGCTGCATACCATGTGCAGCCTGTCAGATCTTTGTAGCTTAGTTTTTGGCCAAAGGAATTTAACGATAACAGAAAGAATAGAAACAGAACTAATGATATTGGTTTCATCTTTCAAATGTAATAAAAGGGACGATAACCGGTACAAAAAAAGCCCTACAACTTATCATTTGTAAGGCTTCTAAATTATCAGGGTAACCAATGGGGCTCACCCCTACTCCCCAAACCCTTACCTGTACTGCATTTCAGGCATCTTCCTTTAAAGATGAGCAGATTAGAATGTTGATGGCATTAACTGCTATCATTTTATTGATGCTGCTAACACCCCTCATGAACATTCCTTGGCTCATTAGAGAAAAAAAAATTTTTACCTGTTAAACAGGCGGGGGTATCCAACTTGCTTTAATGATGGCGGGGTTAAATGTTGGTGAGCCTGTCTGTGAGCATTACTTATCTTGTTACTTAATTACATTTTCAAGTTAGATATTAATCTAATATCTTCGCTTCTTAAACCTATAAAACATGAAAATTATATTATCACTTCTAACTCTTTTTGTTTCATTTGTTACCTTGTCTTCTTTACCTTCTTGTACAAAAGATACTACTACAACGATAACAAAAACTGACACAGTAATTGTTAATGATACTATAACAGGTACCTCATTAACCAAAACTCAAATACTAGCCAGCCATACATGGGAAGTAGAAGAAGCTTATAATGACATTTCAGGTACGGTCTATTATTACCAAAGGGATTCGGCAACAAGCGCTATAAATTTAAGTGGCATTCGTTATACATTTAATACTAATGGAACAGGAACTTATGTTGATGGGAATGACAATACCTATAACACAACATGGCAATTCACTACTTCAGATGATGCTAATATGCAAATAAATTTTATTGGTCTTAGTTCCAATCCTACAGATAACTGGACTATGATAAGTATTACGGATAGTGTTTTTCTACAATCTACTTATGTGCCTTCATTAGGATTAGTAGTCACAGCTGAATTAGTACCTGTCCCATAGTGAAAGTGAACTTTTGTTCTGGACAGATATACTTAAAAGGCAGCACTAACCCTAATGCTACCTGTAGAAAGATAATGGCAGGAAGAGCCTCTTTTGGGCTTGCAATCACATCTAATTCGCGGCTACTTCTTCTCTTAAACACAATAGCATTACTTCACTAGTAAACCCCTCCCGAATACCTTGTTTGGAGCTATGGACTAATAGCTCTATGGTCAAAGACAGAAATGGTGTAATCAAATACTTCTGTCCACTGTCCGCATATCAGGTAAACACTCCGGATGGACATTTTAAAATTATTTTCCCAGCCTGTAGCTTTGGACACAATTGATTTAAGATTTTACATATCCAGCCTTATAGGTAAAAAGTGTAAAAACTGAAAGGTACTTAGCATGTAGAATAAATATCAAAGCAGCGGACAACTATTAATGTGTTACAGTAAGAGTATAAGGTGATACAATAGAAAATGATGCACTTGGATTAACTGTTATACTTCTTACAGTTGTATTGGAACTAAGGATCACAGGAGGAGTACCACTATTAATATAAACGTCTGTAGAGGCATTGGGAACTTCCCAACAACTCCAGTTATGAAAGTCTTCCCATGCTGAAGATACTGTACCTTCCCATGTATCAACTAACTGAACTGTAAAAACAACACTTGTATCTCCGTCTACTATACAACGGACTTGTTCTCCATAAGATGTCGTGGTTATTAATTGAGGATATATTTGCCCCTGCATATTAACAAAGCTGCTTCCATTATATTCCTGCCATTGATAACTTGTTCCAGTTAGATTTGATGTAACTGTATCATTATAATCAAAACCAAAACATTCCTGCACAATAATTGAGTTAGGCTTTACAGTATCACTGTACAAAGTAAGTTGTGTTGCGATAGCATTTGTTACTGCAACAGAATAATTGCCGGCAGCTGTTGGTACAAAAGTAGAATCACCCGTTTTTGTTGCCACTAATGTATTTCCATTATACCACTTGTAAGTATCATTACTTAAAGTCCCACCTGCTGAAACCGAAAGTGTATCACCATGCGTTGAAATTGGTATAGAAGCTTGTGGTGAATAATATAAATCAGTATAGGTAAAACTTTTTACTACGTTTTCCAATCCATCAAATGTAAACCCATTGTTATTGAGGGCAATTAACGTATCCTGTGGTAAACTAGTTTTATTTATTGAAGATGGAATTGCCCCACTTAAATGATTATTATTTAAACCCAATGCCAATAAATTATAAGAAAAGTTTCCAAAAGATGAAGGTATACTACCACTCAGTTGATTATTGTTTAAATACAAATAGTGTAATTTAGAAAGATTACCTAATGATGAAGGTATACTGTCACGTAGCTGGTTATTGTTTAAAAATAACTCAGTTACATTCAAAAGGTTTCCAAGAGAAGAAGGAATACTACCGCTTACTTGATTGTATGCCAAATAAAGGCCTGTCAACTTGGTAAGATTACCTAATGATACAGGAATACCACCACTTAACTGATTATGCTCCAAGTATAAAATGGATAAATTAGAAAGATTGCCCAAAGAGTAGGGTAAATTACCGGTGATATTATTTTCACCCACATTAAAAGATATTTGTGTTACTCTCCCTTCTGATACCGCAATTCCATACCAAGTACTTACAGGCCCTGTAAGCCAGTTATTATTGTGTGTCCAATTAGAGCCCCCGGTACTATCATACAAATCTACTAATGCAAGTGAATCCTGCACACTTACTTGTGCTGAACACTTAATAGATTTCAGAATAAACCCTGATAAAATTAAAAGCAGTAGAAGTTTTAGTCGCATAGACATTAGTTATTGTGGGTAATCGTATTATCTTCTAAAACAGAAAGATAACCAATATCAGCTAATATGGATAAACATAAGTAAGAAATAATGGAAAGACTTTTTAGTTCTACTTGTCCGCTTGATGTAGTTAAAGGTTTTGCACTTTTGGGTATATAGGTTGGAAGTGCGAAAGTAAAAAGAAATGCCATAACATTATTGCCTAGGTTTCTAAGAATAAATAGGGTTACTCCACAACCTCTTATCCGATAAGTATTAGTATCTTACAATACATCCAATCTCAACCACACTATTATTAGCCATTTTTTTTAATCTATAAATCTTTAAGATGGCTAAAATCCTAATAGTTGAGGATAACCACGACCTGCTCGAATTTTTTTGCTTATTGATGGAAAAGCATGGCTTTGAAGTAAAAGGGGCATCCTCTAGAATAGAAATAGATTCTCATTTACTTTTATTTAAACCAGACCTCATTATGATGGATGTAATGTTGCATGGTGAAGATGGAAGGGATATATGTAAAGAGATAAAATCAAACCATAAGCACCTACCAATTATTCTGCTATCAGGCAATCCACAGGTTCTATCTAATTTTTCTGAATACCATGCTGATGATGTAATCGAAAAACCCTTTACCATTGGTACTGTTATCAACAAGGTGAAGGAAATTATTGCGCAAAACAGTCATAAAAAGCTAGAAGAGAATATTAAATAAAAGGTTACAGCTAAAGCATCTTTTTGTCCTGTCCTACTTATAAGGTTGGCGAATGGATAATAATTAGAAATAACTTATTAGATAATTTTTTGAGTGGTTATCCTATTTTCCTTACTATATCTTTCTGTGTGACTAAGCAAATTATCAACCAAATGGGCTATCACTTTTGTAGTATAAGTTCATTCTCTACGTTATGAGTTTAGCCTTAATGATTTTCAGGTGAGTATTAATGGCTTTGGCTTCATCGCTATTACCCTTGACTTCCTCCTTGTGATTGTTCCAAAGTTTAGGGATTACTGATTGTCCTGTGGATATTTCCGCTCTGCTGCCTCCGTAAGTTATACGTAAGAAAATTGGGGCTGCTCCCCTTTTGTTAGTCTTGGCTTTGTGCTGCCAAAATAAGAGATAAAGTTGTGTGTCCATAATGTTTTAATTGGACACTGGAAAGGGTGGCTATCATTATCAGGCAGGTATCATTACCTTGCAACTTTCTACTGAAACAATTGTCTGCATTGAGTTTGCCCATTCCTAGATTTACCACCTTAAGATTTTTCTTTGCCACCTTGAAAGCCACCTTCTAATCATATCAAACTTTATTCATTCTATGGGAGCAGTTGCAGGGCATTTTATTAAAGAAGAAACTAAAACCTTTACTGTATTGAGTTTTGAGGATAGCAGGTTTAGAAATAAAAAAGCCCTACAACTTATCATTTGTAAGGCTTCTAAATTATCAGGGTAACCAATGGGGCTCGAACCCACGACCCTCAGAATCACAATCTGATGCTCTAACCAACTGAGCTATGGCTACCATTTTGGGATTGCAAAAATAGAACAAAACCATTTTCATTCAAAATAACATTTTGGAACTGCTTCGTTATTTATGTTTCTTTGCAGCAGTTTATGCATTTTACAGGCTATATATCTACCATCATACTTTCAACATTTACCGGATGGGTTACTACGTGGATCGCTATTAAAATGCTTTTTCATCCACGTAAACCGGTAAAAATTTTCGGACTAACTATACAAGGTATTTTCCCTAAAAACCAACGCCAGATTGCTGAAAAGCTTGGACAGGTTGTTGGCAAAGAATTATTATCATTTGAAGAAATAGAGCAAAAAGTTACCAACCCGGATAACCTGCAAAAACTGAGGCCGGATATTGAAGCGCATGTAGATAATTTTTTACGCAACAGGTTAAAAGAAATTTTTCCGATGCTTGCCATGTTTATCGGTGATAAAACAATCGGCCAGTTAAAAGATGCTTTTTTGATTGAACTGGAAAATCTTTTTCCCGTGCTGATGAAAAATTATATGAATAAATTACAGCACGACCTTGACCTTGAAAAAATTGTAACAGAAAAAGTAGCTAATTTCTCATCTGAAAAATTAGAAGATATTCTTAATCAGATAACTAAAAAAGAATTTAAATTTTTAGAACTGATTGGCGGCATATTTGGTTTTTTAATTGGGTTGATACAGGTTTTGATGGCCATAGTTTTAAAATAACATTTTGTTAAGAATACTTGATTTTTTCAAAACTAACTTGCCGCCCGTTAGTAATTACCATACTTATCAACCTTCACCTGAGCTTAATTCTTATACTTTTTTAAAGAAAATAAAATACAGAAGATGTTTAGACGAATACTGTTTATTGCTTTTATATCCTTACTAATAAATAAATCTTTTGCGCAGTTTCCCGGAGGCGGCCAGAATATGAACCTTGGCCATTTTTATGGAAAAGTAATTGACTCTGCCGGAAATATTCCTGTTGACGGAGCTTCTATCCAATTGTTCCAGAGCAAAATGGATACTGTTACAAAAAAAAGAAAAGATGTTCTGGTAGCAGGAATGCTGACAGATAAAAAAGGTCAGTTCAGTTTGGAAAATCTTCCGGTGCTTTCCACATTCAAATTAAAGATTACGGCTATCGGATTTAAATCCGTTGAGCAAAAAGTTTTTTTTGATGTTGATATGAATGCAGCAAAGAGCGGCGATTACAGCAGCATGATAAATGGTGTAGATAAGGATCTCGGTAATATTAAATTGCAGACAAACTCTGTCGAAATGCAGGATGTGGTAGTTACTGCTGAGAAGCCATTATTTAGCATGGCGCTTGACAGAAAAGTTTTTAATGTAGAAAAAAACCTCACCAGTATTGGCGGAAGCGCGCAGGATGTAATGAAAAATGTGCCGGGATTAAATGTTGATATTGATGGCAATGTAACCATGCGCAATTTACCACCACAGATATTTGTGGATGGAAGGCCAACAACAATGACACTCGATGAAATACCTGCCGATGATATTGAAAGTGTAGAAATTATTACAAACCCTTCTGCAAAATTTGATGCATCCGGCGGCGGAGCAGGCATTGTAAATATTGTACTTAAAAAGAACCGTAAGCCCGGTTATAATGGAACTGTGCGTGCCTCACTCGACAGCAGGGGCAAGCCTGGTATTGGCGGTACTATCAATATTAAACAACAAAAGGTAAACCTCTTTGCCAGCGGCGCATTGAATTATAGAAAATCTATCAGCACTATCAGAACTAACAGAACAGGTTTTTTAGGCGCGGATAGTACTGCTTATTTAAATCAAACTGACGGGCCAATCAATACCGGTTATTTTGCTTTTGGCAGATTAGGTATGGATTATTTTATTGATAACAGAAATACAATTACAATTTCCGGCAATGCTGTAAGAGGCCATTTTGATGCGAATGATGTATTTAATATATCGGAAGATACGATTAGTAAAAGCGCTTCAATTGATAATAACGGTAACCGTTACACGACAACTGGTTCTAATTTCCGCAACTATGCAGGCACACTTAGTTTTAAACACAATTATGCAAAACCAGATAAAAGCCTTACTGCCGACGTAAACTACACTTACAGCAAAAATGATAATGAAAATTATTATAACTCTGAGATACCGCCCGCATATCTGCAGCAGGTAAATGGCGGCGGCAATACCGGTTATTTTACTGCGCAAACAGATTATTCTGATCCGATTACAAAAACAACAAAGCTTGAAGCTGGCGCACGCGCAGCAATACGGAATTTTACCAGCTTTACCAATACATTCGATCAGGGTTATCTGAATATCGGCGCTCCGGATTCTTTAATAAATTCTTTAAGTAATAACTATAAATATCAGGATCAGGTTTATGCTGCGTATGTTACTTTTTCGCAGGAGTTTAAAAAATTTACTTATCAGGTTGGATTAAGGGCAGAAAGCTCCAACTATTCTGGCACCTTGTATGATACAACCAGCGCAACACCTGTAAGCAACAAATATCCACTCAGTTTATTTCCGAGTGTTTATCTGACATATAAGCTTACTGATAGACAAAGTATACAATTGAACGGCTCAAGAAAAGTTAACCGCCCAGGCTTTTTTCAGTTGATACCGATTATTAATTATAGTGATCCGTTAAACTTAACGACAGGAAATCCAAATTTAGTTCCTGAATTTACCGATCTGTTTGAACTTTCTTATCAGAACCAAATTAATAATGGTAATACTTTAATAGCTACAGTATATTTCCGCAATACCAATAATTTAATTTCTACTTATACTTATCAGACAAAAAACCCGCATCCTACAGCTTATTCCAATGACAGTGTAGTGTTTCTTACCACTTATGCCAATGCCAGCAGAAGTTATACAGCCGGTTTTGAACTTACAAGCACCAATAAAATTAACAGCTGGTGGGATATTACCACTGATTTAAATTTATATAATGCCACTATCGATGCAAGTAATCTTGCCGGCGATGGCAACAGTAACGAAACAAGCTGGTTTGGTAAATTAAGCAACACGTTTAAATTGCCTAAGAAGTTTTCTATACAATTAAGCGGCTTTTATACGGCAAAAAGTTTAGTGCCGCAAAGTTCCGGCGGCAGTGGAATGGCGGGTGGCGGCGCTTTCGGGCAACAGCAGCCAAATGCCAATGGTTACCTTAATCCATCCGGAGCTGTTGATATAGCTATTAAAAAAGATTTCCTTAAAAACAACGCAGCTTCTTTAACACTGCAGGTTGCTGATATTTTCAGGACAAGGACTTACAGCACTGTTCAATCTGTTTATGATGAAACAGGTGCGCTGCTTTATACGCAGGACAACTGGCGCATTAAAGATCCTCAACTGGTAAGGCTGAATTTTAACTGGCGTTTTGGTAAAACAGATATTTCTCTTTTCAAACGTAAAGACATGAAGAGCGAAATGGAAAACATGCAAAACCTTAATAACAGCGCCCAGTAAGAATCAGCAGAACGATTTTATTAAATAGTCTGATCGGATATTTAAGGTTTATACTTTACGTTTATAAAGTGAAAGAATATGATTCCATTCTTTCACTTTATATTTTCACCAATCACTATTCAGCGTTAACTATCCCATGTTTTTTTGCTAAAAATATTTAAGTTAATTTGCCGCTTCATAATTATACCGCTTCATGAAAAATTTCAATTTTAAAAAGCTTTTGCCGCATCTGATAGCTGTTGCGGTTTTTTTATTGGTAGCTGTTATTTTTTGCAAGCCAGCGCTGGAATCAGGCGTTGTAATGCAACAGGGCGATTTTACCCAGGCAGAAGCCATGAAGCATCAGTCGGAAATATACAAAGAACAACATGGTGTTTATCCGTTATGGGTTACCAGTATGTTTTGCGGAATGCCGGCTTATAATTTAATTTTTGATGGTGTTTGGTCTCCATTTGGATATGCAGATAAAATTTTGCAATTATATCTGCCAAAGCCATTGAATTTTTTCTTTTTATGTTGCATCTGTTTTTATTTTTTATGTATGTGCCTGCGGATACGACCGTACGTAGCCATACTGGGAAGCTTAGCTTTTGCTTACTGTTCTTTCAATCCTATTCTTGCCGTTGCCGGACATGATACAGAGTTACTGGCATTGGCTTACGCACCTGCACTTATCGGATCTGTCATTTTAATTTTTGATAAAAAATATATATCAGGTTTTATATTAACAGCGCTCTTTGCTACACTGCACCTGATGCAAAACCATCAGCAGATAAGCTATTATACTTTTATGATCATCGCTGTTGCAGGAATTTTTTATCTGGTAAAATGGATAAAAGAAAAAGACACAAAACATATTGCTAAAGTAATTCCGCTAACGATTGGCGCTGCATTAATTGGAATTTGTGTCAATGCAGTTATATTATTTCCTGTAATGGATTATGCCAAATATTCCAAACGTGGCGGCCAGCTGGCAATGGATAATAAGATCGATAACAAAACAAATCATATTGAAAAAGATAAAACAGTTGGCCTTACAAGAGAATATGCTTTTCAATGGAGTTATGGCAGGCTGGAGTCATTGAGTTTATTATTTCCCGGCATAACAGGATATGGTTCTTACTATTCGCAAAGGGATGATGATTACAATATGTTTCCAAAACTGGATGAGAACTCGAATGTAAGTACTTATCTTACTGATAAATTAAATGTGCCACAAGCGCAGGCGGATAATATTACTGTAAACCTTTCGCAAAGCATATATTGGGGCGAAAAGCCTTTCACCAGCGGTTCTGTTTATCTTGGCGCTTCTATCTGTTTCTTATTTATTTTAGGAATGTTTTTATTAGATGGCAAACATAAATGGTGGATTTTTACAGCAAGTATCTTAGGTATTATATTAGCCATGGGTAAAAATTTACCAGGCATAAATAATTTATTTTTTGCTTATCTCCCACTCTATAATAAGTTCCGCACGCCGGAAATGGCATTAGTAATACCACAAATAGTATTTCCGATACTGGCAGTTTTAACAGTAGATAAACTGGTAGATGCTGATTATAATTATACAGCCGGATTAAAAAGTTTAAAGTTTAGCGCCATTACTGCCGCTGTTATATTTGTTATTGCAGGCTTATTATATTTTGGTCTTGATTATAGTAAAGAAAATAAAGAACGTACCGCTGCTGTAAATGCCGCTTTTGCAACACCTGATAGTTCCTTATATAATAAAATGCAGCAGATCAATCAAAAGTATGAACCGATGGTTGATAACCAGGTATATGAAAATTTTCTGGAGCAAAGTAAAGGTGATACTAAAATTCCCCGCGAACTGCTGACAGCTTTGCATAAAGACAGGCAATCTTTTTTTGGCAGCGATATCCTTCGCTCATTATTATTTGTTTCGCTTACCATTGGCTTGATTGCATTGTACATGTATAAAAAAATAAACACCACTATTTTATTAATAGGATTGCCATTACTTACACTATTTGACCTGGTGCCATTTGGTATGAATTATGTAAACGATAAAAGTTTTGAAAGTGCGGATAAATATCAGGCCAATGAGTTTCCGCTAACAGATGCAGATAAACAGATTTTACAGGATAAAGATCCTAATTACAGAGTATTTAATTTAAGTGTTGGTGATCCTTTTCAGGATGCAAAAACATCTTACTATCATAAATCAATCGGCGGTTATCATCCGGCCAAACTCGGTATTTACGATGATCTGCTGACTTATCAATTAAGCGGACAACCAAATCCCGATGTATTAAATATGTTGAATACAAAATACATCATTCAAAAAAATCAACAGGGAAATGGTACCATTGTAATACCAAACCCAAGTGCGTTGGGCAATTGCTGGTTTGTAAAAGGA
>Ga0206833_1256_pt1 | contig 12575 bp, 12 predicted proteins | sample Alteio_BWOrgCont_32_FD_152891 | JGI IMG/M metagenome (GOLD analysis project Ga0206833, IMG submission 152891) | Enriched cells from forest soil in Barre Woods Harvard Forest LTER site, Petersham, Massachusetts, United States -... | ecosystem: Environmental > Terrestrial > Soil > Temperate forest >... | reverse complement strand
CATAAGTTGGCTACATAAAATTACCATTTATCAATTTCTTTTTTGGTGGACAAACAACTTTACCTTTGATTACCTGCCGTTCACCGGTTTTTTTCTGCCGGTTGCCTTTTAGTGGTTCTTTTGTAAACATTTAGCGGCTTATTTTTGTGCCGTTATGAGAAAACTTTACATCTTTTTATTACTTATTTCTGCTCAATACATAAATGCGCAGACGACCATCAGCGGAAAAGTTACCGATACCAAAAAACATCCTTTGCGTGGAGTAAGTATCAGTATTAAAAATTCGTACGACGGCGCTACTACCGATAGTTTAGGCAATTATAAATTTACTACCTCAGAAAAAACAAATGTGGTACTAACGGCAACGTATAGTGGCTATAAAAATTTTGAACAACCAATTAATGTTGTTGAAATAAAATCAATGACGATTAATATTTCTTTAAAAGAAGAAATTACTGAAATGAAAGCGGTAATAGTTACCGCGGGCTCGTTTGCTGCAGGCGACACGAAACGCGCTGCTGTATTGAGTTCTATTGATATTGCCACAACAGCTGGTTCCAACGCGGATATTACTGCGGCTTTAAAAACATTGCCAGGCACACAACAAATTGGCGAGCAGGAAGGCTTGTTTGTGCGTGGCGGCGAAGGTTATGAAACCAAACAATATATTGATGGTACGTTGGTGAACAATCCTTATTACTCAAGCGTTCCGGATATTGCACAGCGCGGACGTTTCTCACCATTTTTATTTAAAGGCACAGTGTTTAGTACCGGCGGATATTCGGCGCAATATGGACAGGCATTGTCTTCTGTTTTATTATTAGAGTCGATCGACCTTCCGGAAAAATCAGAAATTGATGCATCTATTTCACCATTGGTTGTCGGGATTGGAACGCAACAGTTGGCAAAAAATAAAAAATCTTCCTGGGGTTTTAGTTATGATTATGTAAATGTGGGATTGTATTTTTCTTTGATAAAACAAGTGCCTGATTATTTTAGGATACCACAATTCCATAATGCGGATGCTAATTTTCGTATTAAAACAAAACGTGGCGGCATGATAAAATATTATACCACGTTTGCGTACAACGATCTTGGTTTGCGCAACCAGGATGTTGACAGCAGTTACCTTAAAAACGCTTTTGCATTAACTAACCATAACTGGTATAATAATTTAAGTTACCGCGAAAATTTGGGCAGGGGATGGAAGATGAATTTAGGTTCGAGTTTTAGTACAAACCTTGACAATATTCAGCAACAGGTGCAGGATTCAGCGAATCAACCAAAGCAATTTGATTCAACCGTATTCTGGATGCAAAGCAAAAATTTCAGCGTGCGCAATTTGCAAAACCTTGCACAGGCGAAAGCGGTGTTTGAGAAAAAACTAACAGGTATTAGTTCAATTCGTTTTGGAAGTGAATACTGGTATGCAGATACAAAGCCTGTATTCAACGATACATTGCGGCCTGAGATTGATAATTATTTTGCATCTTTTGTAGAAGCGAATATTGTATTAACCAATGATATTGCTGCGCAGATTGGCACCCGTTTTGAGCATTCATCACTCATTAATAAATCGGATATTTCGCCACGCATATCGCTGGCATACAAGACCGGCAAGGATGCGCAGATATCTGTTGCGTATGGAACATTTTATCAAAAACCGGAAGTAGAGCAATTATATTATTCAACCAATATTGGTTTTACAAAAGCCACACATTATATCATCGATTATCAGATATTAAATACACAACGCATTTTACGGATAGAAGCTTATTACAAAAAATACGATGCATTGGTAAGGCAGATACCTATTGCCTATAATTATTACGCGTACAATAATACCGGTTACGGCTATGCGCAAGGGTTAGATTTCTTTTTCCGCGATAAAAAAACATTTAAGGATTTTGATTACTGGATAAGTTATTCGTACATCGACAGCAAAAGGAATTTCCTGAATTTTCCTGGTTCAATGCAGCCGAATTTTGTTGCCAATAATACTGCATCAATAGTGATGAAACGTTTTTTTACTAAAATAAAATCAGGCGTTAACTTTACGTACAGTTGGGCAAGCGGAAGGCCGTATTATGATATTTTAACCAGCAGCAGCAATAAATATTATATTGGCGGTAATGGCACAACAAAAGATTATAATAGCCTTAACTTTAGTGCGGAATATGTACCAAGCATTGGCAAAAAGAATTCAAAGTCATTCCTGGTATTATTCGCCAGCATGACGAATGTATTGGGGCAAAGTCAGATTTATGGATATAATTATTCATACAGCGGTTCAAACAAAATGCCGATAATTCCGCCGGCGCCAAGGTTCTATTTCATCGGTTGCTTTGTAAGCTGGGGCGTAGACAGGACACAGGATGCGATCAATAATAATTTATAAAAAATAAAATTTTAATCTTCTTTAAATAAATAAAATCAACAGTTATGAAAAAAATAATTTTTACAGCACTTGTAGTTTGCGGCTTTACAGTTGCAGCTTTTTCTCAAAGCGATAAATATATATTGGCCATGGGAAAAAACCTTTCTCAGTTTGATTCAGCCAAAACAACGGATGATTTTATTCAGCTTGCCAATAATTTTGAACGCATCGGCGATGCCGAAAAAACAGAGTGGGCGGCTTATTATTATGCAGGCCTTGCATTAAGCAGCGCCGGATGGATTCCATCAACTACTATTAATAAAGATGATAATGCAGGCAAAATAATTATCCTGATGGACAAAGCAGAATTGCTTGCGCCGAACGATACAGCTAAGTCAGAAATATATACCATCCGCAACATGGCATACACGCAGCAAATGATCGTTGATCCGCAAAGCCGCTATATGACGTATGGCAAACAAGCTGCGGATGCATTGCAAAAAGCAGAAACATTATATCCAAACAACCCGCGTGTATTTTATTTACAAGGGATGAGTTTATTTAATACACCAACGCAATTTGGCGGCGGCAAGGATAAAGCAAAAATTGTTTTCACAAAGGCAATTGATTTGTACAAGGCAGAACATCCTCAACCGTTGTATCCAAATTGGGGACAAAAACAGGCAGAGTATCAATTGACTTTATGTAATTAAATCAATAACGGCACGTTTTGCCGCTATTTTAAATTTACGGTCATGCCAATACGTATATTCATTACCGGTGGCACTTTTGATAAAGAATATAATGAGCTAAACGGCAGTTTATTCTTTAAAGACACGCATTTGCCAGAGATGTTGAAACTCGGCCGCAGCAGGGTAGAAGTGGATGTACGCACGTTGATGATGATCGACAGTTTGGATATGAAAGAAGATGATCGCAAATTAATTGCGGAACATTGTACTAAAGTGCCGGAAAATAAAATCATCATCACACATGGCACCGATACAATGGCTGACACAGCAAAAACACTTGCACAACTCGTACACAATAAAACCATTGTACTAACCGGCGCAATGATCCCATATAAATTTGGAAGCAGCGATGGGCTCTTTAATTTAGGCAGCGCCATGGCGTTTGTACAAACCCTGCCACAAGGCATATACGTAGCAATGAATGGCCGTTATTTTAACTGGGACAATGTCCGCAAAAATAAAGCCACCGGCGAGTTTGAAGAGATAGTAAGATGATTTTTTGTACTTAGCTTTTGTGCTACTATTAAGCATCGTTGTGAACTTGTTCTGTTATTTATTTCTTTCAGTGAAAGAAATAAATAATCTCACTTGTACCGCACACCATTATTCAAATAATATTTTTGAAAGTTATTTTGTAAAAAAGTAAAAAATAATTTCTAATTTTGTTTTTAACTATTTGGTTAAACTATATGGTTAATAAAAAAAATGACGATACGCAGGAACGGATTTTAGCGGCTTCTAAAAAAATATTCCTGGCAAAAGGTATGTCTGGTGCACGTATGCAGGATATTGCTAATGAAGCAGGAATCAATAAAGCACTGCTGCATTATTATTTCCGCAACAAAGAGCAGCTATTCGAAACTATTTTTAAAGAAGCAAGCGCACAGTTTTTCCCTAAGATAGCAGGCATAATAGAATCCAATCTTCCGCTGTTTGAAAAGATAGAGGTTTTTTGCAAAGAGTATATCGATATGGTTATTGAAAATCCTTACATGCCTTTATTTGTTTTAAACGAAATAAATAAAGACCCGAAAAGATTAAAGTACCGGATATGGAAAGAAAAAGAATCGCCGTTTGAAAAATTTGCAATTCATGTGGAAAAAGAGATCAAAGCAAGAAGGATAAAACCAGTAAACCCGGGCCATTTATTTATAAATATGTTGTCGATGTGCATTTTCCCTTTCCTCTCAAAACCAATGTGGATGCTCGCTTCAGGGATGGATGAGGCACAGTCTGAATTATTTATTGAACAACGTAAAACCGAAGTGCCAAAATTTATTATTGATTCTATAAAAAAATAATTTGTATGCCAAAACTAACTCTTTGGTTAAGCACTGCTTTTTCATCATTATTGTTGCTGATTGTGCCGGCTGCATTGTTCGCGCAGGCAACGACAATTACAATTGATGAGGCATATCAACTTGCGCGAAAAAATTATCCGTTGATCAAACAGCGGGAACTTATTAAAAAATCAAGCGCTTACTCTGTTGAGAACGCATCAAAAGGTTATTTGCCGCAACTTAATTTTTCAGGACAGGCAACATATCAATCTGCTGTAACAAACTTTCCGTTTACTATTCCAATCCCGGGTTTTACGCTTCCTACTTACAGCAAAGACCAATATAAAATATATGGCGAAGTAGATCAATCAATTTACGATGGAGGCATTATCAAAAACCAAAAACAAACAGAAGAAACAAACGAAGCCATACAGCAACAGAACCTTGAAGTGGAATTATATGCATTGTATGATCGTGTAAATCAATTGTTCTTCGGCATCCTGCTTTCGGATGAACAATTGAAACAAAACCAATTGTTGCAAAATGATATACAAAACGGGATTGATAAAGCAAAATCATTGGTAACAAATGGCACAGCTTTCAGAAGCAGCGTGGATGAATTGCAAGCGCAGTTATTGCAAACTGATCAAAGCAAAGTAGAAATAATTGCTTTGCGCAAAGCGTATGCAGATATGCTTTCATTATTTATCAACGAGCCAATTGATAGCAATACAGAGTTGAAAACGCCGCCAGTACCTGCTCTTGCCGATTCTATCAATCGTCCCGAAATGCTTTTGTATGATTATCAAAAAAAGGTTTATGATTTGCAGGGCAATTTATTAAATGCGCAGTTGCGGCCTAAATTCGATTTCTTTTTTCAGGGCGGTTATGGAAGGCCGGGATTAAATTTTCTTAGTAATGATTTTGCTTTGTATTATATCACAGGAATACGTTTAAGCTGGAATCTTGGCAGTTTATATACACTTAAAAATCAACGACAGATATTAAATATTAATAAGCAAACATTGGATATACAAAAAGAAAATTTTGTATTTAATACCACGATCTCTCAAAAACAAGGCAATGCTGATATTAATAAATACGGCGAACTGATTAAAAAAGATGATGAAATAATTTCATTGCGCGAATCGGTGAAGAATGCCGCCAGTGCTCAGTTAGAGAATGGCGTGTTAAGCGCCCACGATTATTTAACCGAAGTAGACGCGGAAGACCAGGCGCGTCAAAATAAGATATTGCATGAAGTACAATTGTTACAATCTCAATATAGTTACCAGGTATTGACGGGCAACAATAAAAACCAATAATCATTATACTACTATCTAAAAATATAATTATGAAATTTCGTCTATTCCTATACGTTATTACTTTTTCAATAGTATTAAATGGCTGTAGTTCAAGTGATAAAACCTCTGATGCTTCCGGCACTTTTGAAGCGGATGAAGTAATTGTTTCATCTGAAGTTCCTGGTAAAATATTAACGTTGAATATCGATGAAGGCTCGGTTCTGACAAAAGACAGCATCGTCGGTATCATTGATTCTGTACCATTGTTATTGCAAAAAGCACAGGTAGAAGCCAACATCAATGCATTGCATGAAAAGACAACAAACGTTTTACCTCAGATAAAATTATTGAATGACCAGATTGCTGTACAAAAAGTTCAACTCGCAAATGATTTTTATGAAAGAGACAGGACAGCAAGGCTTATCAAAGCCGATGCGGCAACAACAAAACAACTGGATGACATCAATACAGCAATAGACGTTTTACAAAAACAAATTGCGGTAAACGAACAACAGATAAAAGTGCAGGAAACCACGACAGGCACGCAAAACAGCAGCATATTAAGTGAATACGACCCATTAAAAAAATCCGTTGCCGAAATAAACGACCAGTTAAAACGCGCCTATATTTCTAACCCGATAAATGGTACTGTGCTTACAAAATATGCAATGGCAGGCGAAATTACATCGGCAGGAAAAGCATTGTATAAAATTGCTGACTTATCTGTAATTACATTGCGCGCTTACATTACCAACGATCAGTTGGTGCAGGTAAAATTGAACCAACAAGTAACAGTTTTGGTAGATGATGGCAACGGAGGCTTTAAACAATATGACGGTATCATAACATGGATTTCTGATAAAGCAGAATTTACTCCAAAGACAATTCAAACAAAAGATGAACGTGCTAATTTGGTTTATGCAATTAAGATTCATGTAAAGAATGATGGCTATTTAAAGATCGGGATGTATGGCGAAGTAAAGTTCAAATAACAAGTATGCAATCTGTTGTTGTAGAAAATATAAGTAAAAAGTACGGCGTTAAAAAAGAAATCATTGATGCGCTGAAAGGGATTTCTTTCACCGTAAATAAAGGCGAGATATTCGGGATCATTGGTCCTGATGGCGCCGGCAAGACTTCTTTGTTCCGCATACTTACTACGTTGTTATTTGCTGATGGTGGCAATGCAAGCGTTGATGGCTTTGATGTGGTGAAAGATTACAAACAGATACGTAACTGTGTCGGCTACATGCCAGGAAAATTTTCGTTGTATCAGGATTTATCTGTCGAAGAGAATTTAGAATTTTTCGCAACGATTTTCAATACGTCTATCCAGCAAAATTATGATCTTATTAAAGATATTTATGTGCAGATAGAACCATTTAAAAAACGCAGGGCAGGGCAATTGTCTGGTGGCATGAAACAGAAGCTGGCGCTATGTTGTGCGCTGATACATAAACCAACTGTTTTGTTTTTAGATGAGCCAACTACTGGTGTCGATGCAGTTTCGCGTAAAGAATTTTGGGAAATGTTGCATCGATTAAAATTGCAGGGAATCACCATTTTAGTTTCTACTCCATACATGGATGAAGCGGGTTTGTGTGACAGGGTCGCGTTGATACAAAAAGGCGAGATATTATCCATCAATACACCGAAAGGGATTACTGCTGAGTTTGGAAAACCATTGTGGGCAATTAAAGCGAAAGAAATGTTTAAGCTGATGAATGTTATTAAAGAAGATGGTGAGATAGAAAGCTGTTATCCATTCGGGCAATACCATCATGTTGTTTTTAAACAGCCTGGCAATGATAAAGAACGATTGGAACAATTGACACAAGCGGGAAATTATACAGAAGTAGAGATACATTCTATTGAACCGAATATTGAAGATTGTTTTATGAAACTGATGAAAAATTAAAGTATGCAACCTGAAAAAGTAATAACGGCGCATGAACTGACCAAACATTTTGGAAGTTTTACCGCGGTTGATAAAATAACTTTTGATGTAGACAAAGGAGAAATATTTGGTTTCCTTGGTGCTAACGGTGCCGGTAAGACGACAGCGATGCGGATGTTATGCGGCTTATCATTGCCAACGTCAGGAACTGCTACGGTTGCTGGTTTTGACGTGTATAAAGAAAATGAACTGATCAAAAAGAATATTGGTTATATGAGCCAGAAATTTTCTTTGTATGAAGATCTGACCATTCGCGAGAATATCCGTTTTTATGGCGGGATATATGGATTGAGCGATGCAAAAATAAAAGAGAAGACAAATTTTTTAGTGCAGGAATTACATTTGGAAGGTCAGGAGAAAACATTGGTGCGTGAACTGCCGCTTGGTTGGAAACAAAAGTTGGCGTTCTCAATTGCTATTGTGCACGATCCAGCAATTGTTTTTTTAGATGAGCCAACCGGTGGAGTCGATCCAATTACAAGAAGAGAATTCTGGAGTTTGATTTATGCAGCTTCGGCAAGAGGCATTACCATTTTTGTGACGACACATTATATGGATGAAGCGGAATATTGCAATCGTGTATCCATTATGGTTGATGGAAGAATGGATGCGCTTGATACGCCTGCGAATTTGATGAAAACGTATTCTGCTGATTCGATGGATGGGGTGTTTTTGCAGTTGGCAAGAAAAGCAGTGAGAACAGAATAAATAAGTTTTTTATTTGTCATGCTGAGGTACGAAGCATCTTATTCTTAAAGTAGCAGAGTGTTTATTGAAGAGCAGATTCTTCGCTGCGCTCAGAATGATAAGAATAAAAATTAAATAGCAAAATGTAATTAAAGTTGGATATTGGTATGACGTACAAGTGAGTGACACAACGATGATGAGCGAAGAACAAATGCTTGTCACAAAAAAATAAAATGAAACAATTTTTCATATTCGTTAAAAAGGAATTTTTGCATATCTGGCGTGACAGGCGCACGCTGTTTATTTTAATTTGGATGCCGATTGTACAAATTATTTTATATGGTTTTGCACTGACGAATGAAGTGAAGAACGCGAAGATTGCGGTGTACGACCAATCGAACGATGAAGCTACAACTGTGATTACGAAACAAATTGATGCGAGCAGGTACTTTGATGTTGTAAAATATATTCATTCGGGAAATGAGATTGGTGCTGCGTTTCGTGAAGGAAAGATCAGGATGGTAATTGTTTTTCCGCAAAATTTTAGAAATGATTTATTGCATACCAATCATGCGCAGATACAATTGATCGCGGATGCAACAGACCCTAACACAGCGAATACGCTTACTAATTATGCAGCATCTATTATTAATGATTATCAGCAATCGTTGAATGATAATGAAGATCTTCCTTATACGATTAAAACGCAGGTTCGTATGTTATATAATCCTGAATTGAAAGGCGCTTATAATTTTGTTCCGGGTGTAATGGCGTTGGTGTTGATGATCGTTTGTGCAATGATGACATCCATTTCTATTGTGCGTGAAAAAGAAATGGGCACGATGGAAGTGATACTTGTTTCGCCATTAAAACCTTTCCGGATCATCATTGCTAAAACAATTCCTTATTTGTTGATTTCAATATTAAATATAGCGTGCATCTTACTGTTAAGCGTATACGTTTTGGATGTACCGGTTACGGGTAACCTTTTATTATTAATTGCTGAAAGCATTTTATTTACGATTACTTCTTTATCGTTGGGCATACTTATTTCAAACGGCGCAAAGACGCAACAGACGGCGATGTTCATATCAATGATGAGTTTGTTTTTGCCAACGCTTTTGTTTAGTGGGTTTTTATTTCCTGTAGAGAATATGCCGGTTCCGTTGCAAATTATTTCAAATATTGTACCTGCAAAATGGTATTATATTATTGTAAAAGAAGTAATGATAAAAGGGCTTGGCTTTACAGCCGTTTGGAAAGAAACATTGATATTGATTGGCATGACAGCAGTATTGCTGGGGATCAGTATCCGCAATTTTAAAATAAGATTGGCATGAGGGTATTAAAATTTTTATTGCAAAAAGAACTTAAGCAAATTTTGCGTGACCCCTCTATTATTGTGATATTATTTATCATGCCGATGATACAATTGATCATACTTCCATTGGCTGCCGATTATGAAATAAAGAATATTAATTTAGGTATTGTTGATCATGATCATTCTGAATATTCACGCCAGTTAATTAATAAAATAACTTCTTCAGGATATTTTCGTTTGCGTGATTACAGTGCAACTTTTGACCAGGGAATGAAAGCAATTGGATTGGATAAAACAGATCTTATTTTAGAAATACCATCTCAGTTTGAGCGCAGTTTAGTGAAAGAAAACCAGGCTACATTATTGGTGGCAGTAAATGCTATCAATGGCGTAAAAGCCGGATTGGGCGGCGCTTACATTCAGGGCATTATAGCAGATTATAACCAGGATATACGGACACAATGGATTCAATTCCCAACTTTTAATCCGCAACCAACTATTGAAGTAACATCTTCCAACTGGTATAACCCGAATATGAATTACCGCGTATTTATGGTGCCGGGAATTTTAGTGATGTTGGTTACCATGATCGGTTCATCATTCGCATCCAACAACATTGTACGTGAAAAAGAAATGGGCACCATTGAACAGATCAATGTAAGCCCGATCAAAAAAACACAATTCATTTTAGGTAAATTAATTCCGTTTTTGATATTGGCTTTGACTGTACTGACAGTTGGTTTAATTGTTGCAAGAGTAATTTATGGCATTGTTCCTTTAGGTCATTACATCACTATTTATATTTTTGCTGTGTTTTATTTGTTGGCAATTCTTGGCTTAGGTTTGTTGTTATCTACTTATGCGCAAACGCAGCAGCAATCAATGCTGGTATCGTTTTTTGTAACGATGATATTTAATTTATTAAGCGGTTTATATACTCCTATTGAAAGCATGCCGATGTGGGCGCAAATAATTACTAAACTAAATCCTGTATCATATTTTATAGAAGTAATGCGTATGGTTGTATTAAAAGGCAGCGGATTGAATGATATTAAATATCATATTTTAGCGATGATCGGTTTTGCTGTTTTCTTTAATGGCTGGGCGATATTGAATTATAAAAAACGTTCAGGCTAAGTTGTTAGTTAAAACAACAAATTAAAATATTGTAAAGCAAAGCTTGCATATATAATAACTTCTTTTTATTTTGTTTATCGCTTTCACTCTGCATTCCGCAACCATTTATTATTAAACACTTAAATCTATTTACATGAAAAAGTTATTTTTTCTTTTGGCTATGCAGTTATGTTTTGCGGCTTGTACAAACAATACTACCACTACTACAACTACGACTGTAGCTCCTGCTGATACTACTGCGGCGGTTACGCTTCCTTACACAGCAACGTATTCTTCCACTTTTGTTCCCGGAAAACAAGCGGATGTATTAACCGTACTTAACAGTTATAAAGCCTGGGAAACCGGTGATATGGCCGGATTGAAAGCTACCTGTGCGGACAGTGTTTCATACGTTTTTCCAAGCGGGTTTGTTTTTAATAATACCCTTGATAGTTTTATGACACTTGTAACAAAGTATCGTGATAGCCTTTCGGGTGTTAAGATCAAAATGTATGCATGGACTTCCAACCACAGTGTTGATAAAAACGAAGATTGGGTAAACGTGTGGTATGAAGAAACCGATACCTATAAAATGGGTAAGGTTGATTCAGTAAATTTTGAAGATGATAACCTGCTGAAGAATGGTAAAATTGTATGGACGTCATCTCACGAACAAAAATTTAAAACTAAAATGTGAATTATCTCTTTATAATTCAATTTAAAACCCCGCTTTTTTTGCGGGCTTTTTTATATACTTAATTAAGTACTTCTATTAAATAAACATTGTTTTGAGCTTTGTTCTGTTATTATTTTCTTTAACTGAAAAGAATAATCTCACACAATAAAACTAAAAAGTTTCCGTTACTTGATTTAATTAAATTGACAATTGTCAAATAAATTAAAAATCCTATCAATGAAAAATTTTACAAAAATTCTCTTCTTTTTGTGCTCAATTTCTCCTGTAGTCAGGGTTTTAGCTATAGGAAATAACGGGTTTACAACTAAATCTTCATTTGGTAAACGCATTATACATTCAAGGAGTCCGCTAAGTCCATTGGTAAAATTAACTACCAATTTATATGTTGTAGCGGGCGACACAACAAGCCTGGCTGATGGTAATGCAGAAATATTTGGCAGTGCTTATTCCGATTCAGTAGATGGCAATGATGCATTGAAACTATCAAATACAGGAGAAAATTTTGGCATCCTGCGAGATGGCAAAGTGTTGGTAATAGAAGCACGACAACCTATAACCACTAGTGATACTATATTTTATGATATGTGGAATATGAAACAACAGCAATATCAATTGGAGCTAATTCCTGAAAATATGAATATAACCGGTTTGTCAGCATATCTGGAAGATTCATATCTCGGCACAAGTACTGCACTAAGCCTGGGTAATACAAATGAAGTATTATTTACCATTAACAGTGATGCAGGTTCATCCGCGTCAAACCGGTTTCAGGTTGTATTTGCCAACACATCTAACCCGCTTCCGGTAACATTTACTGATATATCCGCTAATTCGCAGACGGGTAATACAGTGCAGGTAGACTGGAAAGTAGCATCAGAAAATAATATTGCGCAATACAATGTTGAACGCTCAACTGATGGCATTGCTTTTAGCGATGTAGCTGTAATAACTCCAAAATTAAATAACGGCCAGGCAGCATCTTACAGCTGGACAGATGCAAGCCCTTTGCAGAGCACAGATTATTATCGCGTAAAAAGCACAACAAAATCCGGAGTGCTTGCTTATACAGGCATTGTAAAAGAAA
>Ga0206833_1255_pt1 | contig 12601 bp, 13 predicted proteins | sample Alteio_BWOrgCont_32_FD_152891 | JGI IMG/M metagenome (GOLD analysis project Ga0206833, IMG submission 152891) | Enriched cells from forest soil in Barre Woods Harvard Forest LTER site, Petersham, Massachusetts, United States -... | ecosystem: Environmental > Terrestrial > Soil > Temperate forest >... | reverse complement strand
TTTTTTTTCCAATATATCTCCAACCCTGGTTTTAATTTTTGATGGTTCGGGAAATTCAAATTTTGCTTTTTTATTTCTGAATCCAACTATAAATATTCTTTCTCTGTTTTGTGGTAAGCCAAAATCTCTTGCACGTAATATTTTAGTCTGAACATTTTCATATCCCGCCAGTTTTAAATGTTCGATGATGGTTTTTAATGTTCTTCCTTTATCGTGGCCTTTTAATTGCTTTACATTTTCCAGTAAAAAAGCTTTCGGTTTTTTGCTGATCAATATCCGTTCAATATCAAAAAACAACGTACCTCTTGTATCAGAGAATCCTTTTTTTAATCCTGCCTGCGAAAAAGGCTGACAGGGAAACCCAGCCAGCAGAATATCATGATTGGGAATTTCTTTTACATCAACTTGTGTTATATCGCCATGAACGATTTCATTCTTATGATTAGCCTGATATGTCTGAGCTGCATACTTATCCCACTCACTGGTAAAAACGCATTCTATTTTACCTTTTGCAGCTTGTTCAAAACCTAATCTGATTCCACCAATTCCTGCAAACAGGTCTATTATTTTTATTTTACTCTTCATTATTCTTCCGGAAATCTTCTTCAGGTACTTTTAAATTTTAATTAAAGCTTATAAAAATAATTTAAAGGCTTCTAATGTACAAATGAAATTTAAGCGTGTGCATTATCATAAAAATTATTAGCTGAGTAATGGTATGACGTACAAGTGAGATTATTCTTTCCTTTCACTGAAAGAAAAAAATAACAGAACAAGTTCACAACGATGATACTATAAAAAACAAATGCTGGGTACAAAATTTTTTATTGTATTAAAATTTACAAAGCAATCGTGCGTATGTTTTTTACAACAATCTTTTACGTAAATTCACGTTACACTATTATGAAGCGGTTATCTGATACCTGGTTTGCAGAAGGATATATTGACTTTGAACTGAAGAAATATACCTTGCTGGCGTACCTGCAGGAAATTAACAGTTGTTTCCGGCAAAATAAACTATACCCGCAACTGGCCGACATTATCTTTCATTATAACAACATTGTTTCTTTTCGCGAGAATAAAAAATTTTTACAGGACCAGTTTCCAAAACGTCTTACAGGCATTCAAATGGAAAAACTGCAATTGCTGTACGAACAAATGATTGAAGATGATGAAATGATGCAGGAACTGGAAGATATTATTCATTACGCTGCTTCGCAAATGAAAACGGCTATTACAGATGGTACAGAAATTTATGAATTCATTGAAGATAAAATGCTGATAATGCCGGTGGGAATTATTCCGCTGGATATTAATGAAGGTTATTTCTTTCTGAACTCGGGCAATCAGCGCGATACGCATGTTTATCATTATCGGCTTTCTATGTTTGAAAAACATGATGAAAAATACCGTAGCATTAAAACTTCTTATATTGATGTGTGGTACCGCAGCATTGCCAATACTTACGAGCATATTAAATATGAACTGATCCGCAAACGTACCGATCTGCCCAATCCTGCTGTTTACGCTGTGGAGACCTCTTTAAAATTTCCTGTTGAAGAAACTTTGTTGCCGATTGCTAAAAGATCGTTGGTTAAGTTTATTTCTTCGGCGGCGTAATGCATTATCACATTACAAAATCATCACATCGCAATTCAATTGTGGCACGCTTTTGCGGGTTATTATATTAAATATCATTTATGAAAAAGAAAAAACAAACGCCCGACGAAAATGATAATATGAATGCATTGCAGGATACGCAAATTTATGGTGCTGGGCATGAAGCAGATGAAAAATTGGGCGAAGAAGACGATCATAAAGCACATACTAACGGCGGTATTCCTGATGAAACAGGCGATGATACTGATGATGAAGACGACGATGATGAGGACGATGAAAAGAGTTCTATTTAAATCAATTATTTATCATTAAAATTTATTTTATGATACGCAAACTTAAATCCGGTGGTTACCGGTTATACTCACGAAAGATAGACGCTAAAACAAATAAGCGCAGAAACTTAGGAACTTTTACTTCGCTGGAAGCAGCTAAAAAACACGAACAGGAAATACAATATTTTAAACGGCATTAATTTTTTGGATAACTATTTAATAAAGAACCGGCGGGGATATCCTGCCGGTTCGTGGTATATATGGAATTTTAGAAGACTGATTATTTTTTCGCAGGTGCTTTTGGGGCCTTTTCTCCTTTTGCCCTTGCTTCGGAAAGCCCGATGGCAATGGCTTGTTTGGGGTTTGTTACTTTTTGCCCGCTACTGCTTTTTAATGTCCCTTTTTTCATGCGGTGCATATCTTCTTCTACTGTTTCCTGGGATGCTTTTGAATACTTAGCCATAAGATTGTAATTTTTTATTTCAGTTTAATAAACAATTCTTTTTAAAATGTTATCAGCTTTAAATAATAACTTGTACAGCCCAAAAAGCATACCATTGAAAAAGCTGCGTGTTTTATTAAATGGCATTGTTTTTTGTTGAAATAATTCCCCGCTTTGCAGCGGGATAAGGAATTTGTAAAAAATTTTTCTCTTACTAAAATATCCATTCTCATCATCCGTCTACGTATAAGTATGGAAGATGCAATGGCGATACAAACTTTAATGGCGGCTGAACGCGACAATAATATTACCAACACTATCAGGGCTTATAGCAAGCGGCTGTTCGGTTTTATACGTCAGCGTGTGGCGAGCAAAGAGGATGCAGAAGATATCCTGCAGGATGTTTTTTATCAATTTGCCGGCAATGCAGAGCCGGTAGAGCAGGCAGCAAGTTGGTTGTTTACGGTAGCCCGCAATAAAATCACTGATAGCTACCGTAAAAAAAAGCTGCCATCAATCGATGGATTGTCTTTTGCTACTTCGCAAGATGATGAAGGTTTTGACTGGAAAGAAATTTTGCTGGCGACAAATGATTCTCCGGAAAGCACGTACCTGCGCAATTTGTTCTGGGAAGAATTACAAAATGCACTGGATGAATTGCCAGCTGAACAACGGGATGTATTTATACAAAATGAACTGGAAGATGTTCCGTTTAAAGCAATTGCTGAAAAGACAGGTGTTAGCGTGGCTACGCTCATCAGCCGGAAACGTTATGCAGTGTTGCACCTGAGAGAAAGGCTTTCTGTATTAAAAAATGAATTATTAAATTATTAAACTATAAAAATTAATTACAATGAACAGGTTTAACGGAAGAAAGAAATTCTTTATGATTATCCCGATAGTGATAATTGCTGTACTTGCTTTTGGCGGTATAGTAATGGGATTGTGGAATTCAATATTAGTATCTGTATTAGGTGTTAAAGCCATTACGTTTGTACAGGCATTGGGTATTTTAATATTGAGCAAGATATTATTCGGAGGCTTTAAAGGCAGAGGCGGCGGATGGAACCACCGCAGGGGAATGTGGGAAGAAAAAATGCGCAATATGACTCCGGAAGAAAGGGAAAAATTTAAAGCCGAATGGAAGAACAGGTGTGGCGGAAGATGGTCAAGGTTTCAGGAACCTCAAACTTCTTCTGAAAAAGAAGCTTAAAATTTTATCTCTCTACGTTTTTAGTAGAGAGATCTTTTTATTTATTTCTATATATTTCTTAGCAACCAACACTGATCATATGGAAGTATTAGTTTTTAAGACCAATCTTACGGATACAAAACGTATCCACGATATTGAAAGCAGTTTGGATATTCATCCGAATATTAAAAGATGGAATGTAGATTTACATGATTGTGATAATATTTTACGTATTGAAGCGAATGATCTTTCAGGTAAAGAAGTGGAGAACATATTGTTGAGTGCGGGTTATTATTGTGAAGAGTTGGAATAATGCGACGACCAACGACTGACAAGCGGTGACCGTATTTACATATTTCTTCGATACTGCCCACCAACTTCATAAAGTGCATGCGTTATCTGCCCAAGCGAACAATACTTTACTGTCTCCATTAATTCAGCAAAAATATTTTTATTATTAACCGCTGCCTGCTGTAACCGTTTCAGCATATCAGCACTTTTATCTTTATGTATATCATGAAAAAAATTCAACGACTTTATTTGCAGATCCTTTTCTTCATCAGAAGAACGGATAACTTCACCAGGAAGAATGGTTGGCGATCCTTTCTTATTCAAAAACGTATTCACTCCTACGATCGGGTATTCCCCGTTGTGTTTTAGTGTTTCGTAGTATAAACTTTCTTCCTGTATTTTATTTCGTTGATACATTCTTTCCATAGCACCAAGCACACCGCCACGTTCCGTCAATCGGTTGAATTCATTTAATACAGCTTCTTCTACGAGGTCAGTTAGTTCTTCAATTAAAAAACTTCCCTGGTTTGGGTTTTCATTTTTGGCAGTTCCGAGTTCTCTGTTAATTATTAATTGAATTGCCATTGCACGACGTACACTTTCTTCGGTTGGTGTTGTTATCGCTTCATCGTAAGCATTTGTATGTAAGGAATTACAATTATCATAAATGGCGTACAATGCCTGCAAGGTTGTTCTTATATCATTGAAATCAATTTCCTGCGCATGCAAACTCCTTCCACTTGTTTGAATATGATATTTTAATTTTTGCGAACGTTCATTGGCTTTGTATTTATACTTCATTGCTTTTGCCCAAATCTTTCTTGCCACTCTTCCAATAACGCTGTACTCAGGATCCATCCCATTACTAAAAAAGAAAGATAGGTTCGGTGCAAAATCATCGATCTTCATTCCGCGGCTTAAATAATATTCTACATACGTAAAACCATTTGCCAATGTAAAGGCGAGCTGTGTTACAGGGTTAGCGCCAGCTTCCGCAATATGATAACCGCTGATACTTACGCTGTAAAAATTTTGTACCTTATTATCAATAAAATATTCCTGCACATCACCCATTAATTTTAATGCAAACTCAGTTGAGAAGATGCAGGTGTTTTGCGCCTGGTCTTCTTTTAAAATATCGGCTTGCACTGTTCCTCTTACAGATGATAATGCTTTTGCTTTTATCAGTTCGTATATTTCTTTGGGTAGAATTTTATCGCCGCTAAATCCTAATAGTTTTAATCCAAGTCCATCATTTCCTTTTGGAAGTTCACCAAAATATTTTGCTCCAGTTGGAATTTGGAATTTGATGTTTGGGTTTTCTGCAAGAAATTTTTCACATTGCTGGTCAATAGCTGCATTCATGAAAAATGCTAACAGCATTGGCGCAGGACCATTTATAGTCATGCTCACTGATGTCTTTGGATCACACAAATCGAAACCACTGTATAATTTTTTTGCATCATCAACTGTTGCAATACTTACGCCGCTATTTCCAACCTTACCATAAATATCAGGACGCTTATCAGGATCTTCTCCATACAATGTAACACTGTCAAACGCTGTGCTGAGGCGCTTTGCGGGCTGATCTAAACTTACATAATGAAAACGTTTGTTGGTTCTTTCGGGATTGCCTTCGCCGGCAAACATTCTTGTCGGGTCTTCTTCCATTCTTTTTAGCGGAAAAACTCCGGCGGTAAACGGAAATTCTCCCGGCACATTTTCCTGCAACTGCCATTTTAAAATATCGCCCCAATCTTTATACTTTGGCAATAATACTTTATATATAACGGTGCCGGATAGACTTTTATACGTAAATGGCTGCTTAATGATTTTGCCTCTTACTTTATATTCAAAAAATTCTTTTTGATAACGTTGTTTTAATAATTCCCAATCATCAATTAATTTTTTATAAGAAGGATTTAATTTTGATTCGTACTCTGTTTTTATTTTTTGTAATTCATCAATTGTTGATGAAGAAGCATTTTTCATTACTTCCAATGTTCCATTTAATTGATAAAGTTTTGATGCAATTGCAGCTTGCTCTTCAACCTGCTTATTATAATTTTCTATCTCTTCTGCTATTTCAGAAAGATAACGTACACGCTTAGGTGGAATAATTAATGACTGGCTGGTTGTATCTTTTATATGCGAATGATGTTCTATATCGCCATGAAATTTTATTCCTGTTTTTTCTGCTATCTTTTCCATCAACCGTTCAAACAATTCATTAATGCCTGCATCATTGAATTGCGCTGCAATAGCGCCAATCACGGGAATGTCTTCATCTTTCGCTGTAAATAAATTATGATTACGTTTATATTGTTTTCGTACATCATGCAATGCATCCAGCGCACCTGCTTTATCAAATTTGTTGATGCAGATTATATCCGCATAATCCAACATATTTATTTTTTCCAGCTGAGATGCAGCGCCATATTCCGGTGTCATCACATACATACTTACATCTACATAATCCAAAATCGATGCATCGCTTTGCCCAACACCGGCGCTTTCCAAAATGATAAAATCATAACCGGCTTCTTTGCAGATATCGATTGCTTCCTGAACATATTCACTCAACGCTTTATCGCTTTCTCTGGTTGCAAGGCTACGCATATAAACTCTTGGTGACGAAATTGAGTTCATTCTAATTCTATCACCTAATAATGCACCGCCGGTTTTTTTCTTGCTTGGATCAACAGAAATAACAGCGATTGTTTTATTCGAATATGTATTTAAAAATCTTCGTACAAGCTCATCCGTTACGGATGATTTGCCTGCACCACCAGTTCCTGTAATACCGAGGACGACTACCGACGACTGGCTACCGACTACCGATTTTTGTTTTGCAATTCCGTTCTCTGCATCAGTTATTGCTCTTGCAATTTTCCGTATGTCTTTTGCTTCGGGTAATTTTAATTCGCCTTTTATTGGTAGGTTGCCATTTAATGAATAATCAGATAATTTAATTACATCTTCAATCATTCCTTCCAATCCTAAATGCCTGCCATCATCGGGACTGTAAATTTTTGTGATGCCGTAATTATGTAACTCTTCAATTTCTTTTGATAAGATTGTTCCGCCGCCGCCGCCGAAAATTTTTATATGCCCGCAACCATTTTCATCCAACAGGTCTTTCATGTATTTAAAGAATTCCAAATGACCACCTTGATAACTTGTTATCGCAATTGCCTGTACATCTTCTTCAATCGCGGCTTCTACAATTTCTGCCACGCTTCTATTGTGTCCGAGATGAATTATTTCTGCGCCCATACTTTGCATGATGCGGCGCATAATATTGATTGCCACATCATGTCCATCAAATAGCGATGCTGCTGTAATTATGCGGACTTTATTTTTAGGAGTATATGACATAATAAACGACGAGACAATCGCTAAATGAAGTTACGAAATATTGATGCACATTGGTATGTTGTACAAGTGAGTGACACAACGATGTTAAATTGAAATACAAATGCTTGTTCCAAAAAATTTACTTCATTTTAAAAGTGAGTTGCGCAAAATCACCTACGCTTAGTTCTTCGGCGCGTTTGCTGAAAATTTCATCCTGTAATATTTCCTGTTCAAATTGCCCTTTTACTGCATTGCGCAATGTCTTACGGCGCTGGTTAAACGCAGTTTTTACCAATACCCAGAAATAGCGGTCGCTTTTTACTTTTAGTTCTTCTTCTCTTCTTTTCAATCTTATCACGCCGCTTTGCACTTTGGGTGGTGGGTCGAAACAATTATTGCTTACGTCAAATAAATATTCAACATCATAATACGCCTGTATCAACACGCTTAACACACCATACACTTTGCTGCCTTCTTTGGATGCGGCACGTTGCGCTACCTCTTTTTGAAACATGCCGATGACAACTGGTACATTATCTTTCCATTCCAATATTTTAAAAAGTATTTGTGTAGAAATATTGTAGGGGAAATTTCCGATGACAGTGAACGGTTCGGTAAACGGCATATCAATATCCAAAAAACTTTTATGAATGAGTTTGTCGTTTAATTCAGGATATTTTTTAATTAAGTAATCAATTTTTTCAAGGTCTAATTCAACCGCTTTGAAATTTATATCCGGAATCTTTGTCAAATGTTTTGTAAGTGCGCCGCCGCCCGGACCGACTTCCAGCAAATTTGTAAATGCATCCTGCTTTAATGCATCCATTATTTTGCTGATGATATTTTCATCTTTTAAAAAATGTTGCCCGAGCGATTTTTTGAGTGTGTACATATATAATGTGAAAATAAGCTAATGCGCTAATTTGCTAATAAACAAATGTTGTACTTTTACAAACTAATTATTGATTATGCATATTGAACATAAACCTGTTATTGGCATTAGCTGTGGCGATATTAATGGCATAGGGCTTGAAATTATTATTAAAACAGTAAGTGATGTAAGGCTTTTGGATCTTTGTACTCCTGTAATTTTTGCCAGCAACAAGGTGCTTAACTTTTACCGTAAAAGTGTGCCCGATGCGAATTTCAACTTTATGACCATTAAAGAAACGAACCGCATTAACCATAAGCAGGTCAACCTTTTTAATTGCTGGGAAGAAGAAGTAAGTGTTACGCCCGGACAATTAACGGAAGTTGGCGGCAAGTATGCAGTACAAAGCCTGGTAATTGCTGCACAGGCTTTAAAAGAAGGAAAAATTGATGGTTTGGTAACAGCCCCTATCCATAAAAAAAATACACAATCGCAGGAATTTAATTTTACAGGGCATACACCTTACCTCAAAAATTTATTTGGTGTGCAGGATGTTGCTATGTTTATGGTGGCGGACAATATGCGGGTTGCTTTGCTGACAGAACATGTGCCGGTAAAAGATATTGCAACACATATTACAAGAGAAGCTATCCTTAGCAAATTGCAGATCATTAATAATTCACTAAAAAAAGATTTTAATATTGATAAACCTAAAATTGCTGTGCTGGGATTGAATCCGCATGCAGGCGATGAAGGATTAATTGGTAAAGAAGAAGAAGAAATAATTAAACCTGCGGTGAAGGAAGCTAAACAAAGAGATATATTTTGTTTTGGGCCTTACAGCGCTGATGCGTTTTTTGCAAGAGGGCATTATGAAAAATTTGATGCCGTATTAGCTATGTATCACGACCAGGGTTTAATTCCTTTCAAGTCACTTGCTTTCGGCGAAGGTGTAAATTATACTGCTGGTTTAAATGGCATTCGTACTTCACCCGATCATGGCGTTGCATTTGATATTGCCGGAAAAAACAAAGCGGGTGAATCTTCTTTCCGCGAAGCGATTTATAAAGCAGTTGATATAATACGTGGACGAAAAGAATTTGAAGAGCAACGGAAAAACCCTGTTAAGAAAGTTAGTGAACGCATAGTTGCCAATGCAGTTGATGAGAAGATAACTGAAGTGCCAGAATAGTTTATTCCTTTTTATTATTGAAATAAGATTTTAATGCATCTTCATAATTAATGAATGCATCTTTTCCGTGCGCTGTTATTTTGCAAATTGTTTGCGGGTAATTTTCTTTGAAGTGCTTAACAACATCTATATAACCTGCAGCTTTTAATTTATTTATCTGTACACTTAAGTTACCTGCACTTGCTTTTGTTTTTTCTTTAAGAAAATTAAATTCCGCTTCTTTGTTAGTTACAAGGATGCTTATTATTGCTAACCTCAAAGGAGAACTTAATAGTGGATCAAGTTTTTCAAACATAAATTTATTTTCAGGCTGAATTTTATAAATTAATTGTAAATATAAAATAGTTTATAAAATAAAGTACAATAAATTAAGTTTACTTCACCGGCAAAAAATGGGTATTTTTATCGCAGTTATATAAATATTATTTCATACAAATAATTGATTTTCAATAATTTATATCGAATTTATCCTACGTTTACCTTATGCGTTACCGTTATAAAAACTTATTCACATCGTTTAAAATTTATTTTTTTATGTGGGCGTAATTTGTAATTTAGCAATAGAATTTAATGGGTTAGTAAGTATAAAGGGCCAGCTTAATCGTTGGTCCTTTTACTTTAAACTACTTTCTGTTTATCATCTTTTTACTGCTTTCATATTGATTCTTTTATTCTGTTTATTACAATCAGTTAAACAGTTTTTATTTTCGTTTTCATTCTTCCTGTTACATTTACATCATGAGTAAAACAAAAACATCTTTCTTTTGCCAGAACTGTGGTTATGAAAGCGCCAAGTGGTTAGGCAAATGTCCATCATGCAATCAATGGAATACGTTTGTTGAAGAAGTGGTAGTTAAAGGATCTGATAAAAAAGAAGAGTGGAAAGATTTTAATAATACCGGTAAACTAAAAACCATCTCTATTAATGATGTAAGCAGCGCAGAAGAAAAAAGGATAATAACTCCTGATGCAGAATTGAACCGCGTGTTAGGTGGCGGTATTGTTGCAGGCAGTATCATTTTAGTTGCCGGTGAACCAGGCATTGGTAAATCAACATTGTTTTTGCAGGATGGGTTACAGCTTAAAGATATCGTTACATTATATATAAGCGGCGAAGAAAGCGAACAACAAATTAAAATGCGCGCCGATAGGGTTGGTATAAAGAATGATAATTTTTATTTACTTACAGAAACCAATACACAATCTATCTTCCTTGAAATAAAAAAATTAAAACCGCAATTGGTTATTGTAGATTCTATCCAAACATTACAATCATCTTTTGTAGAATCAGGACCAGGAAGTGTTAGCCAAATTAGAGAATGCGCTGCCGAATTGCAACGCTTTGCTAAAGAAACTAACACACCAGTTTTTTTAATTGGCCATATTACCAAAGATGGGAATATTGCTGGCCCGAAAATATTGGAACACATGGTAGATACGGTTCTGCAATTTGAAGGCGACCGTAATTATGCTTATCGTATCCTACGTACTTTAAAGAATCGCTTTGGTTCTACAGCCGAATTAGGTATTTACGAAATGACAGGCGAAGGCATGCGAGCAGTTACTAATCCAAGTGAATTATTAATTACACAAAAAGAAGATGAATTAAGCGGAATAGCCATTGCAGCTACTATTGAAGGTATGCGCCCTTTATTAATTGAAACACAGGCATTGGTAACACAAAGTGTTTATGGAACACCACAACGTACAGTCACTGGTTATGATTTAAGACGTTTGCAATTACTATTAGCTGTTTTGGAAAAACGTGGCGGCTTTCATTTTGGAATGAAGGATGTGTTTGTAAATATTGCAGGTGGATTAAAAGTAGAAGATCCATCTATTGACCTTGCTATTGTAAGTGCATTGCTGAGCAGTTATGAAGATGTTCCGCTAAATCATCTTATTTGTTTTGCAGGCGAAGTTGGTTTAAGCGGAGAAATAAGAGCTGTAAACCGTATTGAGCAACGCATTGCTGAAGCACAAAAACTGGGCTTTACAAAAATCATCCTCAGCAAATACAATTCAAAATCTATAGGAAAAATAAAGTTTGATATTGAAATAGTTCCGTTAGGTAAAGTGGAAGAATTGTATCAATATTTATTTTAACTTTAAGGCAGTTAATCTGCCTTTATGAATTTATTGAAATCTGTTTTTGCTGATACGCTTCATCTTTTCTATCCGCATGTATGCATCGGTTGTGGCAGCGATTTAGTTAATGAAAAAAATCTACTCTGCCTTAAATGTGTGAGTGATCTGCCACATACTGATTTTGAGCAACACGCCGGTAACATCATCGAAAAAATATTTTGGGGAAGATTGCCAATTACTTCTGCTCATAGTGAATTTTATTTTTCTAAAGAATCATTAATACAACATCTTATCCATCAGCTTAAATATAAAAGCAATAAAGAAATTGGTATTTATTTAGGGAAATTAATGGGAAGAAAAATGGTTGAGAGTAAACGCTTTGAACAAATTGATTATTTAATACCGCTTCCATTATATCCTGACAAAGAACATAAGCGCGGCTACAACCAGGCAACTATAATTTGCAATGGAATATCATCTGCAATGCATATACCTGTTATCAACAATAATGTTATGCGGTTACGTTTTACAGAAACCCAAACACGAAAGCACCGCACAGAACGATGGGAAAATGTAGAAGGAAGTTTTGTAGTAAAAAATGAAACCGCATTAAAAGGAAAACATGTTTTGTTAATAGATGATGTAATAACAACCGGCGCCACGTTAGAATCCTGCGGGCACGCTATTATGAAAACAGGTGATATTAAACTCAGTATTGCCACACTGGCTTTTGCCACAAAATAAATTTATTGTTTGTGTTTTGTGGGCTAAATTTGAAAGATGATAAAAAGGCCTTTGTTAAGTATTTTTTTACTTCTCCTAGCTTATTTCGTATTTCTTTCATCTTGTAAAAAAAATACTTATATCACCAGTAAAGATGCAAGCCTGTCTACCACTGCTGACACATTAAACTACGATACTATTTTTACCAGCACAGGTTCTGTTACTCAAATTTTTAAAATAAATAATCTTAATAATCAGGAGTTATTATTGAACACAGTAAAGCTGATGGGTGGCACCGGTTCTTCATTTACAATTAATATCAATGGAGTTCCAGGCCCTGAAGCGGACAATATTACAATAGCCGCCAATGACAGTATTTATGTATTTGTTACGGTAAATATTAATCCCAACACTGCTAATCTTCCTTTCATTGTACGTGATAGTATCCTTATCAGTTATAATGGCAATAATGATTTTGTACAATTACAGGCTTATGGACAAAATGCACATTTCTTTACAGGAAAAATAATTAAAAGCGATACTACCTGGACAA
>Ga0206833_1250_pt1 | contig 12705 bp, 12 predicted proteins | sample Alteio_BWOrgCont_32_FD_152891 | JGI IMG/M metagenome (GOLD analysis project Ga0206833, IMG submission 152891) | Enriched cells from forest soil in Barre Woods Harvard Forest LTER site, Petersham, Massachusetts, United States -... | ecosystem: Environmental > Terrestrial > Soil > Temperate forest >... | reverse complement strand
CATCAAGCTCATGCGTTCCGTTGTTCAACGCTTCGCCGGTGCCCCAGTTCCAGAACCAGTGCCAGTTATAATGAATCAAGTTGTCTTTATATGGCATTCTCGGAGCAGGACCCTGCCAAAGTTCATAATCAAGATTTGCAGGTACCGCAACCTCTTTACCTATACCAATACTTGCCCTGTGATTGCTGTACCAGCCTTTAGCATAATAAGTGCGCCCAATAACGCCACCGTGCAGTTCCTTTACCATTCCCTGCACATTATCAAACGAACGTCTCTGGCTGCCCATTTGCACAAGGCGGTTATACTTTTTTGAAGCGGCAACTGCCAGTTCGCCCTCATACGGGTTATGACTGCATGGCTTTTCGACATATACATGTTTGCCCGCCTGGCAGGCCATTATAGTGGCCGGAGCATGCCAATGATCAGGCGCAGCAATCACAATGGCATCAACGTCTTTCTTCTCCAACAACTTGCGGATGTCGGTAAATCCTTCCGGCTTTTTTCCAGTGCGTTTATAAATATCAGCAATAGTGCTGGCCACCACATCTGCGTCAACGTCGCATACATAACCAATTTCGGCATTGGGTAATTTGGCAAAGTTTTGGGCGAGATATAAACCCCTGCTATGGGTTCCCATCATTCCTAAAACCACTTTTTCATTGGGCGATCCTTTGAAAAAGCCGGCGGCTTTTCCTAATTGAGGAGCAAGCACAAAACTTGTCCCCGCCACCGAAGCGGCGTGAATAAACTTTCTACGATTAATCATTTTTATAATTGGTTATGGCAAATGAGCATGCGGATACAGGCCGTCCGTCTTTGCTCATTCACTGCTTTCTATCAAAGTTAATAGATAACACTATAAAAAAAAGTAAAATAGTTTTTACATTGGCATCAATTTTACAGGCCAGTTAAACCGTACGTTACCATCATGAAAACGCTATATACCCATAAAAAAGCACTCTTGCTTTTAGTTTTTTTATTTGCTGCCGCGATAGCAACGGCGCAGGATACTACCTGGACTGAAAAAAGTGCGGCAAAATGGCTGCACAAAAAGGAATGGCAAAATGGCATCAAACTGGATGTATTTTCTGTTGTTAACAAAGTTGAATTTGCCCGTCAGTATCATAAAAACAAAGCATTATGGCTTAAGGTGTTTGCTTTTTTAAGGGATAGCGATTTAACAATGCTTAAACCAGGCAAATATCCAATTGATGATGATAATGCCTATGCAAGCATAACCGAAGTACCCTCGAAAGATTTTGATAAAACGGTGTGGGAATCACACCGCAAATACATCGATTTGCAGTACATCATCAAAGGAAAAGAAAAAATTGGAGTAGCACCAGTGTCAACTGCAACCGTTATTAAACCTTATAATGAAAAATCTGATGCCGCTAATTATGCCGCCGACGGGCAATTTTATATTGCTGAGCCCGGAATATTTTATCTTTTTTTCCCGCAGGATGCACATCGGCCAAGTATTAAGGTTGATGGGTATGATGTGGTAAAAAAATTAGTGATCAAGATAAAGGTAGCTGAGTAATTATCCAGCTACCTTATCATATCTTCACTTTCTTCCAGGTTCCTCGTTTAAACAAATAATAACTTAAAGCTGCCGATACTAGCTGTGAAATCAAAATGGCTATAAAAATGCCTTTAGGTTCTTTGATATAATATTGGCTTAAAACCCAGGCCAATGGGATTTGAAACAACCAGAAAGCTACCAGGTTAACAAACGTCGGCGTACGGGTATCACCCGCGCCGTTAAAGGCATTAAGCATGGCCATACTTATACCAAAAAACACATAACCCAAACTAACGATACGAAGCGTTTGCAAAGCAAAACGGCGAGCCTGGATATCGCTATTCATGAAATTGACAATTGGGGAGCCAAAAAGATAGAAGAACAAACTCACTGATAACATAAATATGATAATATAGCCCGTTGTTATCCAAACACTTTTTTCGGCACGGTCGGGCTTGCCTGCGCCCAGGTTTTGCCCGGTTAAAGTAGCAGCAGCGTTACTGAGCCCCCAGGCAGGCAACAGAAAGAAAATAAGCAAACGGATCGCTATCTGGTAACCAGCCATAGCTGCCTCATGAAAACCCGCCATCAGCCTCGCTAAAAATATCCAGCTTGCCGAGCTTACCAGGAATTGAATAGTACCGGTACTCCCAATTTTCACAATCTGCGTTAGCAATTCCTTATGAGGTCTTAATTGACTGATATAAAAATGAAGTAAGCCCCGGCGAATAAACAAACGGTATAATTGATATAACACCCCAATTCCACGACCTACAGTAGTAGCAATTGCTGCTCCCTTTAATCCCAACGCCGGGATTGGACCAAAGCCGTAAATCAATACCGGGCACAGAATAATATTGGAGATATTGCCGATCCATAAACTACGCATGGCAATACTGGCATCACCAGCTCCCCTAAATATGCCATTGATAAGGAAAAGTAGCATAATCACCACATTACCGCCATACATAATTTGCGTGTAACGGATATTTTCGGCTATCATATGTTCGTTAGCGCCCATAGCACGCAAAATAGAACCGGCATAGTAAACCCCTGTTATTGAAATAACAACGGAGAGCAGTACCGCGAAAAGAATAGCCTGCATCCCTGCATGGGCAGCCTCAACCAGGTTCTTTTCACCCACACGCCGGGCAACCAGCGCAGTTGCGGCCATACTTAGGCCTACAGCAATTGAATAAACGATACTTAACACCGATTCGGTAAGGCCAACTGTTGCCACAGCAGCATTACCTAACCTACCCACAAAAAATATGTCGACAACGGCAAAAACCGACTCAAACATCATTTCCATGATCATCGGTATAGCCAATAAAAAAACGGCCCTGCGGATACTGCCGACGGTGTAATCCTGTTCACCGCCGACAATTGCCTGACCGAATAAAGAAAAGAAACGTTTTATCTTCAAAATCGCTATAGTTTATACCGCCGACTCCTTAACTCCCGAAGCCTTTAGTCTTTTGTGGTGATAGATGTAAGAAACTATTAATATGGCAAAGAAAACCGGAAACAAAGTGAGTCCGCTAAGTGGATCTTTAACAGCTACGAATGAATAAACGGCACTAATCAGGTCGAATGTGAAACCCGCATAGGCCCACTCCCTTATCTTCGGAAAGCCGGGAACCAATATGGCTATTACCCCTAATAATTTAGCTACGCCCAAATACGCTCCAAAATAAGATGGATAGCCCAGATGTTTCATAAACGCAACAGATGCAGGCACATTCATAATACTTGGAATGGCCGACGACAGCATTAAAGCGGCAAGTAAAATTGTAGTGATCCAATAAATGATGTTGATTTTTTTCATTTGTGATTTTTTATTTGGTTTAATTAATTGGTTGATAATATAAAATAACCACCCCCGATTTCAGCCGTTTCAAATCGGTAAGTTTTAACACTTTCCTGCTGATATTGCCTGTAAATTCAGGTGTACCACTCCCTAAAATTACCGGATTAACAATTAACCGGTATTCATCAATCAAATTTGCCTGTGTAAGTTGTGACACAATACTTCCGCTACCCAATATTACTATATCTTTTTGAGTTTTTGCTTTTAGTCTTAAAATTTCTTCCTCAATATTTGCCTTAATTAAAGTTGAATTTTCCCACCCAATACTGGTTAGGGTTGATGAAAAAATAACTTTCGGCAGGCCGTTCATTTTCCCCGCAATAACAGGGTCATCTTTTTTAACGGTTTCGGTGGGCCAATGGGCCGCCATCATTTCATACGTTTTGCGGCCAAATAAGATGACGTCTGTGGCTTCCAGCATCGCTTCTGCATAATCAAAAAATTCCTTTTCAACTACGGGCCAATCCAGTTCATCATTTGCCCCCTCAATATACCCATCAAGCGAAACAATGTTCGATACAATTACTTTTCCCATAACTATTTTTATTTAAATGGATGTTACCCAATATAAAATGGGGATGGTTTTGGGTTTCATCTAAGGTTTATGATTTTTTATCGAAGTTCAGCATCCAGTTGATACCAAACTGATCTGTTAACGCGCCAAAAATTGCGCCCCAGAATTGTTCTTTTAATGGATCCATAACTTTGCCGCCTGTTGAAAGTTTAGTAAAAAAGGTATTGATCTCCTCCTCGCTGCTGCAATTTAACGAAAGGCTTACGTTCGTGCCCTTTATGTAACCCTCCGGTCCAACCATATCTGTAGCCATTAATACAAGCGAGCCTTTTGATAGTGAAGAATGCAGAATATGGTCTTTCATATCTGGTGCGCATTGAGCCGCCATGGGCGAAGATCCAACAGTTTGAAAGAAAAGCTCTCCGTCTAAACATTCTTTATAAAATTCCATGGCCTTGCGGCATTCGCCGTTAAAACCTACATAAGCATTAATGTTCGTCATAATCTTAACTTTAAATTGATAATAACAAACTTAAGCACATTTAACAATTAAAAAAGGTGCTATGAACGCCAATTAAAGGGGGCAAAAATGACAGCAAACAAATCCACTATTGATTCAACAACTCAAAACATTGATTAACTATTTCCAGTTCCTCATTAGTTGGCACCACCAAAATTTTCACTGTTGATTCCGGTTTATTTATCTCCCTTGTGTCGCCCAATCTGATTTTGTTTTTATCCTTATCTATCTGTAAGCCCAGGTATTCCATATTGGTACAAACCAGTTCCCTTACCAAAGCATCGTTTTCGCCCACTCCTGCTGTAAAAATAATGGCATCCAATCCGTTTAGTGCTGCTGTGTAAGCACCGATGAATTTTTTTATACGATAAGCATACATATCATAGGCCAGCCTGGCGTTGCCATCACCCTCGTTCATCGCTTTAGTAATATCGCGCATATCACTAAAACCCGTTAACCCTAACATACCGCTGCGTTTGTTTAGCAGGGTGCTTACCTGGTCAATATCATAACCTAATTGATTTACCAGGTAAAAAATTACGGTTGCGTCAATATCTCCCGAACGGGTGCCCATTATCAAACCGCTCAAAGGCCCAAATCCCATGCTGGTATCAATAGATTTACCATCACTAATAGCCGCCATACTACAACCATTGCCCAAATGAATGCTGATTAACTTTAATCCCTTTTTGTTTAAAAATACTTCGGCCTGGTGTGACACATATTTATGGCTGGTGCCGTGGAAACCGTATGTCCTGATGTTATAATCCTTATAATACGAATTAGGGATTGCAAAACGATAAGCTTCGGGAGGTATGGTTTGATGAAAAGCAGTATCAAAAACAGCAATCTGCTTAGCTTTTGAAAATATTTTCTCAGCAACCTCAATCCCTCTGTATCCTGCCGGATTGTGCAAAGGCGCCAACTGAAAAGTTTGTTTTAGTTTTTCCTTTACTTCGGGGGTTATAATAGTTGGTTCAGTAAATGCTTCGCCGCCATGTACTATACGATGGCCAACCGCTTTAATTTCATCGGTATTTTCAATTACACCATTTTTTTTATCAATCAATAAGGCATTAACTTCTTTTAAACCTGTTTCATGGTCGTGGATCTCTAAATTATATTTAAAGGTTTTTTCTGAGCCGCCGATAAAGGTTTTATGAGTGATAGTACCTTCCTCCAGGCCTATTCTTTCAACCAGGCCACTACAAATGGGCTTGGTTGAAGGCATTTTAAACAACTGGTATTTAATAGAGCTACTGCCCGAGTTAATAACAAAAATATTCATCAAAATGGATGTTTTATAGTAATTAAGAATTGTCCTGACATTGTATCGCGGTTATAATTACCGTGTTAAAAATATCATCAATAGTACAACCACGGCTTAAATCATTAACCGGTTTATTTAATCCCTGCAGCATTGGCCCAATGGCTAATGCGCCTGTTTCCCGCTGTACCGCCTTATAGGTATTATTACCGGTATTCAGATCAGGGAAAATCAGTACGCTGGCTCTGCCAGCTACCTCTGAACCAGGCAGCTTACTGCTACCAATTACAGGGTCAACAGCCGCATCATATTGAATAGGCCCTTCAACCTTTAGTCCCGGGCGCTTCAACCTGACTATTTCAGTTGCCCTGCGTACCTTTTCTACATCCTCACCTTCGCCGGACGTGCCCGACGAATAGGAAAGCATGGCCACCCGCGGTTCAATCCCAAAGCGTTCGCTGCTCTCGGCTGATGAAATAGCAATTTCTGCCAGTTGTTCAGCCGTTGGATTTGGATTTACCGCACAATCGCCAAAAACAGAAACCCTATCGGGCAAACACATAAAAAATATAGATGAAACAACCGAAATACCGGGTTTTGTTTTGATAAATTGCAGAGCCGGGCGTATAGTGTGTTGCGTAGTATGCACCGCTCCTGATACCATTCCGTCAGCATGTCCTTTGTAAACCATCATTGTACCGAAATAAGATACATCGGTCATCATATCGCGGGCCATTTCCATGTTTACATTTTTGTTTTTGCGGAGTTCATATAACGTATCCACATAGTCGTTGTAATACATGTCGTCAGCCGGGTTTACAATTTTAACTTTTGTAAGATCAAGGTTGATGTCAAAACGCTTAATAATACCATGAATTTCTTTAACGTCGCCCAGTAAGGTAAGATCCACAATATCTTGATTTAGCAAACGGGCAGCGGCTTTTAATATCCGCTCATCCGTACCTTCAGGAAGCACAATATGTTTTTTTGCGCTTTTAGCCCATTGTACCAATTGGTATTGGAACATGCGGGGCGTAATGCCCGATGGTTTAAATTTAACGAGTTGCTTATCCAACTCAGCAACGTCGATGTATTTGTTAAAGGTATCGATGGCAAGCTGTATCTTTTGCGTATTATCTGGTGTTATGGCCGATCTGATAGCGCCTACTTCATTACTTGTTTGAAAAGTACCCGATTCAACTGCAATTATTGGCACTACGGTTTGTAAACCATTAATCAACCTTAAAATTGGCTCTTCGGGCTCGTAACCGGCAGTAAGAATAATCCCAGCTACTTTGGGGTAGCTGGTTGACAAGTTAGCCTGCAACGCACTTATAATGATATCGCCACGATCACCGGGAGTTATAATCAATACATTCTCCTTCAGATAATTTAAAAAATTGGGCACCTGCATGGCTCCGGTTATAAAATTATCGGCCTGGTTGGAGAGCTGATCTTTACCAAAAAGAAGTTTTCCGTTAAGCTTTTCGCATATTTCTTTCATGGTGGGGCTTTGCAGCTTCACATTGGCGTGTATTACCGCTAAAAGTATCCCCGGCGAAAGCTGTTCTTTTAATAATTCTTTTATATCGTTAGCAAATTCGGGCTTAATTTTATTGGCAACCACCGCCAATACCTGTATTTCTCTCGCTTCAAAATTATGAATGGCAGTGAGCACCCCGTTAACAATCTGCGCCGTAGTTTTGTCCTCACCTGATAACACAACAATAACAGGAGCCTGCAGATTTTTAGCGATCTGCACGTTGATATCAAATTCAAATGCGGCGCCATCACCAAGGTAATCTGTACCTTCAACAACTGTAAAATCGTACTTATCTTCTAAATACTTATACTTCCGGATAATAGTATCCAGCACTTCGCCTTCACTTTCTGTTTCCATCTGGCTCATAGCTTCATGCCAGGTATAAGCATAAGCATCTTCGTAAACTACCGGCAAATCAAAATAGCTTAAAATAGTATCAATATGGCTTTCCTTCTTTTGTGTATCATTTTGATTAATGATAGGTTTAAAATAGCCTATTTTTTGAGCTTTGCCCAACAGCATATTTATCAGGCCAATAGATATGATGGATTTGCCACTGTAGGGCTCAGTACTGGCAACAAAAACAGTTTTTATCATCCCTTATTTTTTTAGCATTTAATGTAAATAAAGCAAACTGAAACTTTCAATCTTACATTCAATTTGGCGAAACAAAAATATCATTTAGTCTCCTTTCATTGTTAAATAAGGCTTCAAACATTTCATATAAATTTTACAAAACAGTATGGTTCAAGTGCATTAGGTGTAATCAAAAAATGATTTAACTTTAGAAAATTTAAAAACCGAGCATTTAAGCTCTGCTTTTAGCTTTTTTCGGGACAAAGGGATCGATTTTCGATGCCGTTGTTCACTAAAAAAGCATGTAAAAATGGCTATAACAAACAAAATTTAACATTTTTTAAGAAATGATATTGATACTAATACAATCCTTCATACGTTTGCATAACCGATGTATTTAATATCAGTAGATGATTACAAATCAAAATAAGAAAACAACCCCGTACAATAACATGAAAAAAACACTTACTATCTTAACGTTACTGGTTCTATTTATATCTTACAAAGCAAGTGCCCAGGATGACCTACCTCAACAAATTAAAAGTTATTTAAGCTTCCAGGGCGGAGTATCATTGCCATCGGGTAATTTCGGTAAATCTGATTATGGTAATAATAGCGCCGGTTACGCAAAAAATGGTCTTGTGTTTGCTTTAGACGGAGCTGTTTATATCTATAAAAATTTCGGTATCGGAGCAACTTTCACTTTTCAGGATCAGGGCGAACTTAACACAAACGATGCCCAAAGCCTTTCAAACGGTTTCAATAACAGTTTTGTAAAAGATCAAACTACTGTTATTGCACAAGGCCGTTACCATAGCAGCTTTTTAATGGCCGGCCCTCAATATTCTTTTATTTTTAACAAATTCATTGTTGATTTAAGAGCATCTGCAGGTATTGTAAAAAGTTGGTCGACACCTATTATCATTGTAGAATTTGATACTTCAAACGACAATAATATAGTGCCTACGCAAGTTTCATCAACCGCAAGAGCTTTTGCCTATGGTGGTAGTGCCGGTTTGCGTTATAGCATAGGTCAAAACTGGGACGTAGGTTTTAAACTGAACTATGTTAATTCTGATGGAATTGCTATTCAAAACACAGGCGATCCTGGCACAACCGGACGTTATGTAACCAAATTACCTATAACAGTTTTACAATCAACATTAGGAATCACTCTGCACTTATAAAAATCATTCCGAAATATTTTCAGAATTAGTTTATTTCTGATACTTTTAACAACAGCCCGTTAAACGTAAATTACGCTGAAAAAACTAATTGCTATATCATTTTTATGCCTGCAAATGTTCAGCATTTGCGGGCATATTTTGTTGTATCAGTATTTTGTTTACAAGGCAGATCAATATTTTAATGAACAGATCAGCCAAAACAGGTATAACATCAGTGACCTGGTTGAAATAAAAGTACCTCTGCGCACATCCAATGTACAAGATTGGAAACGCTATGAGCATATCAGCGGGCAGATACAATTTAGAAACACCTGCTATAATTACGTAAAACTTAAATTAACCACCGATACCATTTACCTGCAGTGTATCCCCAATTACGAAAAAACCAGGCTATTTAATCAAAACATTATCAGCGCAAAGGAAATTGCTGATATTCCTGTAAGCAAAAAAAGCCATGTTCCATTTGGTAAAATAAACCAGTTGGTAAATTACAGCTACCCGGTAAGCATATTTAATTTTATTTCGCCTTTGGCCGCTGTTGGTATAAAAAAGAATCGCTCTTGTCTGCGTGTTATTCAGCGCTATAATTCAATTCCGAAAATGCCCCCAAAATCGCTAAATCTAACACTCTGTTAATTTACTTTTTTGTTAATCGCTTGATATTCCCGTCGAAACCGGGATTCAAATAATTTTATATACTTATGCTGAATTTAAAACTTCAACAAAAAATACACTATACGTTACGTTTTGCTACCGCCATGTGCTTTATTGGTCACGGCTCCTTCGGTATAATTACTAAGCCTATTTGGGTTAATTACTTTGCGGTGTTTGGTATCGGCAAGGTTATGGCTTATCATTTAATGCCCGTACTGGGCTTTTGCGATATTATTTTAGGTATTGTTATGCTGATATATCCCTTAAGAATAATTCCGCTATGGCTTGTGATATGGGGAATAGTAACAGCCCTGCTTCGCCCTTTATCAGGCGAATCATTTGCAGAATTTATTGAACGTGCGGGAAATTTTGGTGCACCATTAGCACTTCTGCTATTTTCGGGCGGTATTCAATTCAATTTTAAAAGCTTGTTCACCCCTATTAGTCCCGATACGCAGGTAGATGAAAAAACTTTAAAACGGGTTATAACCTGCTTGAAAATTATTGTATTCCTGTTGCTTGCTGGTCATGGATGGTTAAATCTATTCGAAAAGAAAGGGCTGATCGGTCAATATATCATGTTAGGATTTACTAATCCACAAGGCACTGCCCAGTTAATTGGCGCTTTAGAAATTGCAGCAGCTATTATTGTATTGATTAAACCAGCACGACCAATATTAATCATTTTCCTTATCTGGAAAATATCCAGCGAGCTGTTTTACCCGCATTACGAGATATTTGAATGGGTTGAACGCGGCGGAAGTTATGGAGCCATACTGGCCTTGTGGCTTGCGCTGGGAGCTGACAAAAAACAAAGTCAATCAGTTAAAAATATTGCTGATTATCTGGCGGACAAAAAATATCCGGCAACCGGCAATTAAATTAATTAAGTCCTTAGCTCTCACTGGCTAAGGACTTTTCAATACTTTATTCATTACAGGGTGGTTCTGCAATTCCTATCTTCCGCTCAATTCTTCTATCCGGGATAAACCAAATGCAAGCTACCAAAATATACAAAGCAAAGCTTACCGAAGAGTTAAGCCACGAAACAGCTATAGCAATCGCATAAATAGCCGTAGAAATATAACCCTTCCGGTCCTTTCCAATAGCCTTTGCCAGTAAAGAGTTTTTACCATGATGCCTGATTAACACAAAAATTAAAATTGCATAGGCTATGCTATTCATCAGCAGCACTATACCATAGCAGGTAACCGGCCATCGGGCAAAGTTATTCTCACCCATCCAGGCGGTAACAAATGGCACCAACGATAGCCAAAACAGCAAATGCATATTGGCCCAAAGAATAGTGCCGTTTACCGATTCAACAACCTGCATGGTGTGGTGGTGGTTATTCCAGTAAATGCCCACGTAAATAAAACTCAGGATATAGCTTAAAAAAACAGGATATAATGGCAGAAGTGAAGCAATATCGGCTTTTAAAGGCACCTTCAATTCCAAAACCATGATAGTGATAATGATAGCGATCACACCATCGCTGAATGCTTCTAAACGTCCTTTTTCCATATTGCGATAAACCCTAACAAATTACAAAATAGGATTTAAAGCGGAAAGCAGCACAATTTTATTTATCACCCAGCGTAAAACAAACATAACTATCGCCCGACTTACTCCCTGATTTACCGCCACCGCAAGCTATTACTACATATTGTTTTCCATCAATTGAATAAGTAGCAGGAGTAGCATAGCCGGCGGCAGATAGTTTCGCTTCCCACAATTCTTTTCCGGTTAACTTATCAAATGCCCTGATTTTTTCATCCTTTGTTGCCGCAACAAATACCAATCCGCCTTTGGTTACCAATGGACCGCCGTATAGTTCGGTTCCAGTAACAGGAATTCCTTTTTTTGTTAGTTCAGGGTATTCACCCAATGGCACTTTCCACAATAATTTACCCGAACTTAAATCAACAGCATCAAGACAGCCCCATGGCGGTTTAATACCGGGATAACCATCTTTATCTAAAAAACGATTGTAACCATTCATGGTATAAGGGATAGTATTGGATGTGTTGGAAGATGATGTAACCGGTTCCCTTGCAAACTCTTTAGCAACCGGAGAATTTCCGGGTAGCTTTAAAACAAAAGCCAGCAATGCCTTTTTTTCATCAGCCGGGATTTGTTTAAACGATGGCATCATGTTGCGGCCATTCGCTATTATTTGGCTTACCTGTTGTTCATTGTACTTTTTGTTTAAGTTAACCAACGATGGATAGGCTGTGCCGTTGCCTTTTAATTCGGGCCCGTGGCATGATATGCAATATTTGTTATAAATATTGTGCCCCGCGCCCTGTAAAGAATGGCCGTCTGTATTTTTAGGAACATCAATCATCACCTGGGCCCAGGGCAACTCGGTGTTGCTGATGTACATAATTTTTGTTTCGGGGTCAACTGCTGCCCCTCCCCATTCGCCACCACCATCAAAACCCGGAAATATCCAGGCACCATCCTTACTGGGTGGTGTAAACATGGTATTATATTTTACCTTGTTATATTTTTCAAGCATCTCTTTGTGCGTTTCCGGACTGAGATCAGTAACATCTTCAGGCCCGAAATACTGACGGGTAAACGGTTGTGGTAAAGATGGAATTGGCTGCGTTGGCCAGGGCTGCTCGCCCGGCAAAGCATTTTGCGGAACAGGCTTTTCGTCAATAGGAAAAACCGGTTTACCATTGGTTCTATCAAATACAAAAATATAGCCGTGTTTGGTAATCTGCGCCACCGCATCAATGGTTTCGCCGTTATGTTTCAGGGTTACCAGGTTGGGGTTAGCAGGTAAATCGCGATCCCAAAGGTCATGATGCACCACCTGATAATGCCAAATGTATTTTCCGGTAGCTGCATTCAGCGCCATTAAGCAGTTAGCGGAATCGGAAGATGCAGCACCGGGGCATATCCGCGCTTATAATGTGTTGACAGGAAAGTTGAAATGGATTTTCCATACTATACCCCATCCGGGCGAAAAAGGTTTTGAAACATGGCCGGATAGCACAGCCTGGAAACGTTTGGGCGCGGCCAACAGTTGGGCAGGTAT
>Ga0206833_1249_pt1 | contig 12708 bp, 11 predicted proteins | sample Alteio_BWOrgCont_32_FD_152891 | JGI IMG/M metagenome (GOLD analysis project Ga0206833, IMG submission 152891) | Enriched cells from forest soil in Barre Woods Harvard Forest LTER site, Petersham, Massachusetts, United States -... | ecosystem: Environmental > Terrestrial > Soil > Temperate forest >... | reverse complement strand
TCACTGGCTCTCTGATGATCGGCGTGTTCGCATCCGTATCCCAACTGCTGGTAGGTCTGGCAGCTACGCTCGCCGAACCATCGCGACGTGGGCAAGTCGTTGGTACCGTGACGGCTGGCCTGCTGATCGGAGTGCTTTCGGCGCGAACTGTTGCGGGTCTCGTTGGCGGTGCATTTGGGTGGCGCGTGATGTATTTGGCGGCGGCAGCCGGGATGGCCGGTTTAACGATTGTCATGGCTCTTGTACTGCCGCCGAGCCGGCCCACACTTGCGATTGCCTATCCGCAACTCGTCAGGTCACTCATCGCTCTGGTACGCGAGCAGCGCGAGTTGCGTGAGGCGTCGGTGTTAGGGGCACTGGCGTTTGCCGCGATGAACGCATTCTGGACTACTCTGATATTTTTTATTGCTGGGCCACCGTATCACTACGGAGCAACCGCGGCCGGAGTGTTAGGCTTGGCGGGAATCGCGGGCGCTCTCGGTGCTCCAATCATCGGCCGCATTTCAGACCGCAGGGGGCCGCGACTTGCCGACTTGATTGCGTTGACACTAGGCCTGATTGCGTTTGCCTTGCTGCTTGTTGCTGGTCGTCACCTCGCCGGATTGATTGGTGGAATCTTACTGCTCGACCTCGCTACTCAAGCCAACTTAGTTTCCAATCAAACACGCATTTATTCTCTGCTCCCAGATGCCGCCAATCGCCTGAACACAATCTACATGTCAACTCATTTCGCGGGCGGAGCGGCCGGAGCAGCCATTGGATCGCTTGCCTGGCAGCATTTCGGCTGGACTGGCCTCTGTGCCCTTGGCATGGCAATGTTTGCCATCGCTCTTGTGCTGCTGGCACGCCGTAACACATCGACCTTTATTCAGAGCGCTATGACCAGCCGCGGCTAGAGGCTGTAATGAACTTGGCACGAGTAGCTTGGCTAAATTGACGAGAATAAGTCATGCGAAGGCGAAGTAGTGGTATCGCGAATCTTTAGCACCAACACAGGAAATTCAAAACGTGCGAAATGAGCTGATCGAGGCTATTAAAGACCCCCGCAATAGCCCCGTTGATCTTCGGAATCGATTGCAGTCGAGGGAAGCGCTCGAAACAAGAAAACTTCGATACTGACCCGCGCTATGCTCGAAGCGCAGTGGGAGGAAAAGCAGGCCAATTGAAATGATCACGATCCTGGCCAATGCGCTCGTGCCGATATTTGCAGGGCTGCTGCTTGGGTACATTGCAGGTCTGCGGAACGTTGTCGACAACAGGAACGTGAAGAGTCTTATCACCGTTGTGATGAGCTTTGCGCTCCCTTGCTCCCTGTTCGTAACCATCGCTCGAACACCGCCTGATCTTCTGTGGAGCCAGAGCAAGGTTGCAGTCGCGCTTGCAATCGTCTACTTCGTAGTCTTTGGCCTGACTCACCTTGCGGCGCAGCGTCTCGGCAAGAGCACCGCCGCAGACAGCACCGTTCTCGCTCTGACGCTTGGATTTCCCAATGCCACCGCGATAGGCCTCCCACTTCTTCTGGCTGCATACGGCAATGATGCCGTCGTAAGCGTCGCCGTTGCCATTGCGATCGGTTCCATCACAATCTCGCCGATCACTCTCGCGATCCTCGAAAGCAGCACGGTGGAGGGCCAAGCCTTATCTCCAATGACACGCATTTGGACTTCAGCGTGGAAAGCAATTAAGAAACCTGTTGTGTGGGCTCCGGTACTGGGCGTTCTTGCTGTCACAATCGACTTCCATATCCCAACTTATGCGGAGAGGAGCCTCACGGTTCTTGGAAGCGCAACCCCAGGGACGGCATTGTTTCTTACGGGACTGGTCGTATCTGCACAGCGCTTCAAATTTACCTGGAGTGTGGGTTGGTCTGTCTTCGCTAAGAACCTCCTTCACCCTACCCTCGGACTGCTCATTGCACGATGTCTCAGTCTGCCGCTGGAAGCGACTCGTTCTGTCGTCCTGATTAGCGCGATTCCCTGCGGGTTCTTCGGAATTGTATTCGGGAAAGGTTTTGAAGCGACTCCGGAGGTCGCGAGCTCAAGTCTGATCGCGAGCTATGTCATCGGGATCTTTACCCTGGCCGGCTGGATCATCTTCCTCAGTCACCTGTCCTGATCTGGCGCGTACAAGGGTAAACGCTCATGAAAAAGACGTCGACTTTCGTTGGCATTATCAACTTGCGCACGAAACCTGAAACACTGGTGCATGAAGAGTGATCGCTCTCGTTACTCCGGCTATCGGTTCCCTTCCCAGATCATCAGCTATGTTACGGGCAGCTGCGCCGGAGCAGAATAGGTATTGCGAAGTCGACCAGTGTGCAGGGTCTTCCGCAACGCGAACTGTCAACTGTTGCCAGGGCAAAGCGCTTCGCTACGACTTTCTGAGCGAGGCCATATAGCCAATCCGCTCATCGAGCGTTGATACTTTCCAATATGGAACTCAGGCTTCCGATTAGTCATCATGTGGATCCGCAGCCGCAAAGTTGGCGTCAAACTGCGGAGAATGTCCCGGTCTACTCACCGGCCAATTAAAAATTTGCAGAGGGTTTCCCAATGGCATCGAAGAGTAATAATTTAAGGTCAGGGAGTCACGACCAATACACGACCATCGTACGGTAGAAACCATCCCAAATGGTCCTAAACCCTCCTAAAAAGGAGGAGCCACAAGGCTAATCGTCTCAATGATATCCGCTGATTCCAGACCACTTAGGTTGCTTGCTAGGCGGCCCCGAAAAGGCCGGCGTCGGCGGTTCGATCCCGTATCTGGCCACCACATTCTAAATAACTTAGCGGCAACCAAAGAGTTCGAGTTTTAGTCGCACGACCAATACACGACCATCGCTCAAGCGACGTCTTCTTGGCCGCCCTCTTCCTGCTCCGGCTTCTTCTGATCCAACATGCGATGGTCCAATCGGTTGGCAAGGGACGTTGAGCGAGCGCTATTCAGGGCAATAACCGACCGATCTCACGCCTGCAGATGCAATTAATTAACATTTCGTTTCAGTAAAACATATCCATTCAATTACATCATCTCAGGGATGGTTTCCAGAGCCTCGAACGCCTTCCAGCGATGGACGACCGGTATCTGGTTGATCTCAGCGATTCCCAGCAGAATGCGTTCCTTCAGTTCGTCTCTGGATTGCACACGAATTCCCCGGAGGAACGTGCGAGTCATCTTGCCAAACAGGGTTTCCACGATGTTCAGCCAGGAGCCATGCGTGGGAGTCAGCACGTATTTGAATCGATTGGGGCGAGTCGCCAGAAAGGCTCGGGTCTCTTTCGAGATATGGGAGGAATGGTTGTCGAGGATCAGTCGAATCGTGCACTCCGGCAGATAGTGAGTATCCAGGTCCTTGAGCAGCGCAATGAACTCCACGCTTCGGTGTCGCTCCTCGACTCGTGCAGTGATGTGCCCATCATGGAGATCCAAGCCGGCCAAGATCGACCAAGTGCCATAGCGGATATACTCGTGATCGCGCGCCACAGTAGGGTACTTGCCCGCGACCGGCGGCAAGTCCGGCGCCGTGGTACCCATAGCCTGCACGCCGGGTTTTTCATCCACCGAGACAGTGATCACCAGGGACGGCGGAGCCCCGTTTCGGCGGATCTCGTTTTGTAACGCGATCTCCTGGTAGACCAGCAACACCACCCGCATCTTTGGCAGAGAGCTAGGATCGCGCCGTTCCAGGTAATATCTGATTTTGTGCGGTTGCAGTTCCTGTGCGTCGAGGATACGCTGCACCGTCGCTTTGGCCGCCTTGGTCAAGGCGGGATAACCAGCTTCCACGGCGTGCTTGCGCACATGCAAGGCTAGCGCAGATCGAGTCCATAATTCTGCTGCATAGCCAAATTCCTTAGGTTTCGAACAAGCCAGGTGGACCACCCAGGCTTTGGCGTCATCGGTAATTACCGCCTCTCGCGGCCGGTGAGGAGTGTCTTTGATGCCGACATTGGCGCCCATCTGGAGAGATTTGTCAATCCACTTCAGAACGCTCTTTCGTGTCATCTTCAGGGCGCGAGCGATCTGACTCACCGTTTGGCCGGCCGAATAATGCCACAGGATCTGAGCGCGCTGTACGTCGCGGAAGGCGGCAGTCTTTGAGTAGCGCAACTGATCGAGGATCTGCTTCTCCTCGTCGGTGAGAACCAGCCTTGGACGTCTGGAAACTCTCGCCATGGGTTGAGCATAGCAGAAAGTCGAACAATATGGATATATTTTAGTGAAACTGATTATTAGTGCTTGTGGGAATCGCCAGTGGAGTCACCCTGGGACGGCTTTTTCGCGAGTACGACTAACAATGATTCCGCTCCTATCCCGCTGCCCGTCGTCAGAAAAGGCACCATGGTGGGCGATACCGATTCATATCCCACGTCTTGCACGGTCTTATTAGGCGCATAGAACATCAGGTGCGGGGGCACGAAACTGCTTTCTTTGGACTCGGAATCATAGACATAGTTTTCGTTCGACATCATGTAAAGGAAACCCGGCCCGGGCGCTTTGAAGCGGCCATCCTTATAACCCTTCACGATGTCATTCTTGATCTCCTCCTCGGACTTGCCCTCTGCCCGCAGTTCTTCCCTGTGCATGTAAGCAACCATAATCGTTCGGCTGCCTTCTGCGTCGAAGCACGCCGGCGCTGACGAAGTTTGCGTTGTACCTGAGAACGACCGCCAAATAAAACAACTGAAGCCGTTCGTGCCTTCGACAGCCTTCTCGTAGCCTTTGGGCCCCAGAGTATAAACTGTGGCCTTACTCGACACCTCGGTTGGAGCCGCGCTTCTCGCCAGTTCGATCTGGCGCTCGCGCGGCGTAGAAGCGGTTACCAAGTGCACATCCCGGGTGGGTTCCTGAGGCTTGTCTTGAGCCGCCGCACCGCTGGATAGCATGCCGATTGACAGGGCGCCGACAATATTCGCATTCATCCATCCCGTAAGCTTCATGTTCGATTCCCTTCGTTTGTTCTGCGGCATTTCCGATAACCATGGAACGAATTCATTGACCGCGATGAGCCCCTGCATCCTGGAAGCGGCGCCAGTCTTTTCCGACCCATACCTCCCAACCGAAAGGCCGGCAAACACAGCGTCACATCCCCTTGCTTGCTGCTGACGGATAGCCGGCCCCGCCAAAATAACACTCAAGAGCCTCCACCTTCCCACCTCTGATCCGGAGATATTCCACGTTCCGGAATGATTTACCGTTCGTCGTGTGGCATAGGTACTTCACAAATGCCTCGTCGCCGCTTGTGATCACGCGCTCCAGATCGGATCGCTCGATAAGCTTAGCCTGCGTATCCCAGCATTGCGTTTTGAAAGTGCTCCGGCTGATGTGGTCGTCGCCGGCCGCGCTGGTGAAGGTAAAGTTGTCGGTCATCAGGGCCTCGAATTGACCCTCGTCCTTTTCCACCCACGCCTTATACCACTTCCGGATAATTTCTTCGGTTGCCGTGCTCGACCCTGCTTCTGCACGCGCCCTTGCCGTCACCAGGAGTCCCGCCGCTCCAGCCAGTGCGCAAGCTCCCGCTTCGAGCGCCTTCCGCCGTGATACTCCGATTCGTGTCATGTCCATTCTCCTGTTCCAGATTCTTGGGTTAGTGGCCTCTGGGGCCGTCCTGAGTGTTTAGCAGGTCACCGCATTTGGCGTCCTGTACTTGCACGTACCGGGCTGCGCCTTAGTGAGTACAGACTGATTGGTGTGCGAGAATATCGGCCCATCTTGCACGATCCGTTCACCCCCGCTTGCCGTTGCCCGGCGGGCGCATAGACCGCAGCCAGTCCACGATGTTTCTGATCCCCTCTTCCATCACCTTCGCATCTTGGGCATTCTTGGCAAGCGAGCCGTAACCTTCGACCATGGCAATCAACAATCCAGCTGCTTGAGCGGGTTCCAGGTCGCGGCGCACCTTTCCATGGTTCTGACCATCCCGCAAAGCAGCGGCAACGCCGTCCTGCCAGTTACGAAATATTGTTGCGAGCCGTTGGCGGAATCCCGCGTCAAGAGGAGACATTTCCTGCGCAAGATTGAGCAAAGGACAGCCGCCGCGCACAGCCTCGGGCTGAACTGATAACTCTTGAACAGCGCCGATCAAAGCGTCGATAGGGTCCTCGCAGTTCTGCAGAGGACGCAACCACTGGCCGCGATTGTCGGGGGCGATGATCTCTTCGACGATGGCGTATCCCAAGGCTTCTTTGCTGCCGAAGTGGTGGTATAATGCCCCCCTTGTAACCCCGGCTGCGGCCAGAATGGCGTTCAGGCCGGCACTCTGGAAGCCCGATCTGTATACTTCGCGGAATGCCGCCTGCAGCAAGCGCTCCCGCGTGCGCTCCGGATCGCGCGGTGCAGGCCCGCTGCGTCTCGGTCTGTTTCCACGTACTAACAGATCCATTGTACTCGCTAGCATACCAATCAGTATGCATCTGATGACTCAATCTGTCTAGGCAGATGTTGTGTTTGACTTTAAACTTAGCAATGTGCAAACTGGTCGGTATGTTAGGAGGTTCGCATGCTTACTCAGTTGTCGCTCAACAAGGATTTGTCAAGTTGTGTACCAATTCTGATCTCAATTCCACGCAAACTCTCAAAACGCCGAGTCGAACCTGACTTAGATTGTCAGCCATCTCGGCACCACGACTCTACTGGAGGAAAACGAGATATGAGCACACCTCGGAAGTTCCGGAATTTCTGGCTACCGTGGGTGACGACGATTATTCTGGCTTGCGCCAGCGATGCGGTTGCTCAAACGGGCTACAAAGTAGCCGATTTGGGCACTCTGGGGAATGACAATATGAGTTGTGCCATGACCCTCAATGATCAAGGCTGGACGGCGATCCAGGATGGAAACGCGGCACCGGGGCAGCAGGACGCGATTGGGACACTTCTAAACGGCCGCGATGCGATCGTCCTCAACGGAGTCCAGGTCGACCTCGGCACGCTCGGAGGGAAGAACAGTTTCATGAACTGGGGCGAGATCAACGACTGGGGGCAGATAGTGGGTTATTCCGAAACGGATGCCCTGGACCCGAACGGCGAAGACATTTGCGGATTCGGCACCCACCTTACGTGTCGCCCGTTTCTGTGGCAAGACTTCCACATGAAAGCCCTCCCTACCCTCGGCGGAAATAACGGGCAGGCGAGCGCGATCAATAACCGCGGACAAATCGTAGGATTTGCGGAAGACGGTACCGTGGACTCCTCATGCCCGCCTAACGCAACTAATAATCGGATTCAGCTGCCGGTATTGTGGGAAAACGGCAAAGCCCATGCTCTTCCGACGGTGGGTAGCGATCCAGACGGGGTCGCATATTGGATCAACGATTTAGGTCAAGCCGTAGGCCAAACGGCAAACTGCAGCCAGACGATTCGTCACGCCGTATCGTGGACAAGGGACGCTGCCTCCGCGCTTCTTGACTACGGAACTGGCGCTACTGCCTGGGGCAATAACGACCGGGGCCAAATTGTTGGGACAGTCGGCAGTGCTGATGGCAAAACCCAATCAGGCGCGCTTTGGCAGAATGACACACTCACAGTCCTCGGCCTTCTGCCGGGAGATTTTGGCGGCATAGCCAGCGGCATCAACGACAAGGACCGAGTGACGGGTTTCCCCGAAACGTTCTGCGAATTTGAACCTCTCGGCTCCGGGTGCGACAGCGCGGCCGACAGACCAGGTTTGCGCGCGCAATTCAATCGGTCGCCAGCGTCTGAGTTTTTGATTTTCCTAGAGATCAAGAACACGGAGCAGGCCGCAACAGAAGGTTCTCTTCTCCGCACGTTCCTCTATGAATATGAGGGAAGTTGTTATGACTGGGGTGACGATCCATCCTTCTTCGCGGCCAAACATATGATTGGTGACGTCCGAGGTGGCCCACTCACGGAGGAAACCTCTTGCACCAGATCTCGCCGATCTTGACGCGATGATCGCGACAGGATGGAAGGCGATGACCCATGACGCCCATCAGACTTCTGTTTCGTGTCAAAAATGTGTCCGCGAGTAGCGAGGTAGAAGAGCAACTCGCCGCGACTCGATATGCCAAGCTTTTCGAAAGCCCGGAAGAGGTAGTTCTTCACCGTATGTTCACTCAGGTCCAGTTCGGCCGCGATAGCTCGATTGGTCCTTCCTTTGGCGGCGCACTGGACAACCTCCAGCTCGCGCCGGGTGAGCGGCGTTGACATGCTCGCGGTCAATCCATCCGGGGCAGGGATATTCTTGAAGGTTTCGAGCAGAGAGTTCGTCTCTTCTCGTCCGGCCCAGATATAGCCTTTTCTTACGTGTTCAATGCAATCGAGGAATTCCGGTATTGGCCGCTGTCGCGAGAAGACGCCGCGAGCACCACACCGAAATGCATTGATTACAGACACGTGGTCTGCCTGATTCAGAAGGAGGACGATTATGATCTCCGGATGAGCGCGGCGCACAGCAGCGGCGAGTTCAAAGCCCCTTCCAGGGCCCGTGTTGAGATCGGCTCCGATGACGACAAGATAAATCTCGCCGGTAACGACTGTGCGAAGAAGATCCGGCTCGAGAATCGCCGTGGCATCGCATCTGCGATTGCGAACAAGAGCCTCTGCCAGAAGGTGACTGCTCATAGCGTCACGGTCGACGATAAGCACGCGGAGCGGCGGCTCCGCACTCTCATCCTGCTTGGGAACGCGCTCTTCGCTACTCACTTTCAATGACATGAGAGTTCTCCTCTGGGGGAGATTGTGAAACACAGTGGTTCATCAATTTAGTGCCGAATACGGGGAACTGAATTTATCTTTGTCGATGACTAAGGTGCAAGTCACAGGCACCAAGTGAGGGGAGGCGCCAGAATACAAACTTGATACCTATTCGGGGCCGGTTTCTGGTGAGCCACCCGACCACGGATAAGACATTCTTATCTTAACGCCACTTTAAGGCCGAACGGTAGCGTTCCGAATGAGAATTCTACTCACGCCTTTCGTCTCCTGGACAATCGAGCAGCGTGATCCCCACAAATTCCCAGCGCGTTTTTTAGTTATCTCTCCTGGAGTCAGGACGCGGAGGATGGCTCAGGCTCGTGCGGCAATCCGAAAAGCTGTTGCAGGAATCGCGCCGCAACCATCAAGGTGAGGGCGTGAGTCTCGAAGCGGCGCGCACGTTTTCCCACTTCCACAAGGTTTGTGAGAAGGAAGCTCTAACAAATTGTTGCAAGGAGAATGCTACTCGCCGCTCCCGGCTCCAACCCAAAAGAGGAAGATACCAGCGACAGCCAACACTCCAGGGCGATGCCATAGACAGCTACGGCTCCGACACAAACATTCTTCAAGCGAAGTTCCCGAGGCTGAAGAGGCCCATAGGCTTCTGGCGGCAATCCGAAGATGTTGCAGGACACCCGCCTGATGAGACGGTCCATCGGCGCTACCTTGTCATATTGAGCGAAGCTTTCACCCCCCACTCCCTTGAAGTAAATCGTGGAAGGTTCGAAGTAGACGGCGACGCCTCGCCCAATATTCAGTACATGGGACTTCGGATCATGGTGCAGCAAAAAGTTGACATCTTATGCCTCAGCGTCGTGCATGCGCAGCAGAGAGAGTGAGTTCCAGTTCGTTCTGCCGTTGTCTTTAGCCACGTTGCCCAACTCGGGAACCCTGGCGCGGGGAGCCGGCCATCGACGTTCATAAGAAGGACTAGTACGCATTAGGGTAGAATTACCCCTCACCCCTCCAACTATCGGCTCCTTGTGAGCGTCTTTGGAAATGAAGTAGGCTTTGACCCACGGATGTATCTCGCCAAATGACTCTCAGAATCTACATTCAGGGTCGGTGGTGGCGGAGTCTAAGTGAGCTCGTGGTATCGCGATTCCGTGAGCGCTACGCCGGTTCACTGCGCAGCAACGCGTCAGATAGATGAAACTGTAAGGACGATAGCTAGTTACAAGCGAACAGTGCTAATTCTTTACCCATTGTTGATTCCAATGTCCAGTCATTTTGAGAGTGGGCATTATTGTAGAAAGATGTGGCTATGAGGAATTGTGATCGGAAGGTCGCGTCTCTTAAATCGTGCATCCAGCCGTGTCTTGAAGCTTGTCCGAAGAAAAGCTGGTATCCCACATTCATTGATCACTCGAGCATAAGAGTGCAGCGTCGAGTGCTGACAATTTGTAACAACAATTGCTCAAAGTCGTGTAAGTGACGAGTTTCGAACTCTTAACCTACAGTCATTGCAAGAGTTTTCAGGGCCCCGGGCCAAGATCCGAAGTTGATCTTGGGACTTAAGGGGCGGAGCCACGTGCCTCACTAAGCAGGTGAAGAGGTCGAGCGGAGATATTGTTGGAGCCTTATCCCATGAAGCATCGTTTGAGCGAACCGAATTCGAGAACCCGTTGGTACGCAGTTACGACGCGATCAAGGCAGGAGAAGATCGCCGCGAACACCTTACAGGCTCTTGGAATCGCACACTTCCTACCGTTGCAGTCACAAACGAGGCAATGGAGCGATCGCATCCAGACGATTAACGTCCCGCTGTTTCCCGGCTATCTGTTCGTGCATATCGATCCGTGGAGCAGCGTGAAGCTTGATGTTCTCAAGACACCCGGCGTAGCGAGATTTGTGGGGGATCATTCGGGGCCTTTGCCAGTCCTGAACTCCGAGATCGAAAGTATTCGCGCCCTGCTGCAATGCGGAGTTGAATTCGCTCCTCATCAATTTCTGAAGCAAGGGGATCGTGTAAAGGTAGTCCGCGGACCATTAACCGGTGTCGAAGGTATCTTCGTACGCCTCGGTTCAAAATCCCGGATAGTCATTTCGATTGAGGTGATCCACCGCTCACTTGCAATGAATGTATCGGAGAGGGATGTCCTGCCGGTCATGGCGATACCTGAGAAGACCCGCGAAATCGCGTAAAGAGAATGCTCCCAACCTTTCGTGACTATTCGCGCCAGCAACCTTCTTGATCATTAAGGTACGTAACGAAAAACATGTTTTGGTCTCACTACCGTTTCAGAGAGTCACCTTTCGGAGTTGCGATGGATCCTCGCTACCTCTATGCGACCGCAACCCATCGCGAGGCTTCAGCCTCGCTCCTTTACGGAATCAATTCCGGCCTAGCAGGCTGCTGAAAAACGACTCCCTTTGCACAGGTGAGGTGTGCTAAGACCTGGGCATGCGTGGGATTGATCATTAGCAGGGACATGTATTCAGGTATCTGTCGCCGGAAGAGCGTGTGCGGAAGGATCATCCGCCGCGTGCGGTGCGGGCCATGACGAACGAGATTCTGCGGGAGATGTCGGCGGTGTTCGACATTCGCGTTCTCCTGCTCCAGTTCCTTCAGCCGTGGCCTGGTCCACAACGCAAACCGCCATACTCTTTACGCCACCGGCAGTAGGTCTGCCCCACCATTCCCCCTTCCTTGCACGCTTGTAGCGTTGTCTTTCCGTTCGCCACTGCCACTTCGATCTGCCTCAGCAGGTTCACAACCTGTTCTGCACTATGCTTCTTGCCTCGCCCCATCTTCCGCTCCTCTTGTTCCAGCTTGTCTCACTTCCACCGGTACAAATTGAGCCGGGCACTCCAATTGACCAATCTTGAAGAAATTCAACCCGTGGCAATAGGAAGAGATAGCATGAACGCAAAGCATCGTTTGACAATTAGTCTGCTAAAACTGCTCGATCTTGTCATCGTAGCGTTCTCCTTCGCAATTACCACCGTCATCATCGTTACGACGCAGCATGGCGTTCCCCTTGCGCAGTTTCTTTCGATGAGAACGAGGGTAACCAACTTCGCGGTATTTAATGTTGCGCTGCTCATCTGTCATATCGTTTTTAAGCTCTGCGGCTTATACAGGTCGCGGAGACTTTCATCGCGCCTTACCGAGATTGCAGATGTTCTGAAAGCGACGACCCTAAACACAGCCTGCTTTGTGGCATTCAGCTCTCTGTTCTCCATCCAGATGATCACTATCCATTTTCTGGCAATCTTCTGGGTGGTCAGCGCGCTTTTCCTCTCCGCCGCCCGATTGCTGCTTCGTCTGATTGCCGCCTATCTTCGGATTCATGGAAGAGACCTTCGCTATATGCTGGTACTCGGCACAAATCCCCGCGCCTTGGAATTTGCGCGGAGAATTTCGACAAATCCAGAGCTTGGATATCGACTGCTGGGCTTTGTAGACGATGACTGGCCGGGAATCGGTGCCGTCGAAAAAACAGGTTTTCAGGTCGTGAGCGACCACTCGGGTTTGGCCGAATTTCTGCGGCGGAACGTTGTGGACGAAGTCGCCATCTACCTCCCTCTCGGCACGTATTATCGGCACTGCTTCGAGGTTGCCCGCCTGTGCGAACAGCACGGCGTTACCATGCGCTTCAACTCCAATATCTTCGGAGTGAAGGCCTCACTCTGGCGAGCGGAAGAATTCGATGGCAACCAGTACATTGCTACTTACACCGGCCCCAGCGAATTCTGGCCGCGAACCATCAAGAGAACACTCGACATCGCGATCTCGGCGCTGGCTTTGCTGCTCCTGTCCCCCATCCTGATTGCCGTGGCAATCGCAATCCGGTTTACATCACCTGGACCAGTGCTGTTTCTTCAGGACCGAATCGGCCTGAACAAGCGGCGTTTCAAGATTTACAAGTTCCGGACAATGGTTCCCAATGCCGAGAGACTCATGCTGGACATTGAAAAGCAGAATGAGATGTCAGGGCCGGTCTTCAAAATAACGAACGATCCGCGGATTACTCCTATCGGAAAGTTTCTACG
>Ga0206833_1247_pt1 | contig 12731 bp, 13 predicted proteins | sample Alteio_BWOrgCont_32_FD_152891 | JGI IMG/M metagenome (GOLD analysis project Ga0206833, IMG submission 152891) | Enriched cells from forest soil in Barre Woods Harvard Forest LTER site, Petersham, Massachusetts, United States -... | ecosystem: Environmental > Terrestrial > Soil > Temperate forest >... | reverse complement strand
ATAGTATATACCCATCAGTTTGGTTATTCCGATTTTAAGACCAAAGAAATGCTGACAGATACCTCCGAGTTCCAATTGGGCTCTGTATCTAAGCAGTTCACTGCAGTATCTATTATGATGCTAAAGGAAAGAGGTCTCCTGAATTTTGATGATTCCGTTATAAAGTATTTTCCCGATTTTCCATATAAAGGCGTAACCATCCGTATGTGTCTCGATCACCGTTCAGGATTACCAAATTATATGTTCACCTGCTGTGCTGAATGCCGCGATCAAATGACATTGATAGATAATATGGAGGTGATGAATATGCTGGCCGAATTTAAACCGCAATGCTATTTCAGACCCGATAAGAAGTTTAGCTATTGTAACACCAATTATGCAGTGCTTGCTGCTATTGTAGAGAAGGTAAGCGGGTATAAATTCGCTGACTTTGCCCACAAGAATATATTTCAGCCATTAGGCATGGTACACACCTTTATCTATAATAAATACGATACTGCTATTCCAAACAGGGTAACAGGCTATAATAAAGGCTACCGCAAAGCTGGAATTGACTTTTTAGATGGTGTTACCGGAGACAAAGGCGTTTATTCTACCGTTACCGATCTGTTGAAATGGGATCAGGCACTATACAGTACCAAATTATTGAGCCAGGCAACCCTTAAAGAAGCTTATACACCACAAACCCGTTGGATGAACGGACATAGTTATGGCTTCGGATGGAGATTGCTTAAATATGGCAACGATACCGTTATTTACCACGGTGGTTGGTGGCATGGCTTTAATGCTGACTTTATTCGCGATGTAAAACAAAAGAATACCATTATAGTGCTAAGCAATCATATCAACTGGTGTATTAACCAGAGCTATGGCTTAATGGCTTTATTCCGCAATCCGGGTACGGGTATGCTGGTAGATCCTAAAGCTGCTGAAACCTTAGGCAGTGAAGAAGGCGCAGGCAACTGATCAGTCATAAAGTAGAAAGGGAAAAGGAGAAAGAAAATTCAAAGCTAGCCCTTTGTCATGCTTGCTTATTCATCCGTATAATCAAAACTATACTCCATAGCAATAGCATATTCTTTGATGGCATTTCCTTTGGTAATATAGACCCTTGTCCACAGAACAGCTTTATCTCTGTGCACATATTCCGATAAATATCCTCCCTGGTATCTACTATGCCTGTCATTTAACGTAATATAGTTGCCATTTACATATAAGCTATCAACCCGGCCATGTGAACTAACATGAATAGGCTGCGTAGAACTTATTAGAGAATCTTTCTCATTGGTAGTGGTTATAGTTGCCAGGATCCAACGGAGACGACGATAATGGGTCACAAGTATGGAAACGCAATCGGCTGCCCTTACATCATTGTATGTTATTACAAGGGTATCTTCCTGTATAGTTTTATCTGTTATTTTCTGTGCCCTACCCAAGGAAGGTAGCAGAAGCAAGAGTAGAAGGAGTTTCCACAAAAGAAGTATATTAAAGAGATTAAGTAACTTCTTCTCAAATTGGTTTTCTTATACTATACGTAGTTACCTTACTTTTGTTTCAGGTCGGTCGGATGCCCGAGTAAATAAAATGCACGGAAATAACGGCTAAAAACGGCTATTGACCGCAAAGTTCGCAAAGTGGTTACGCAAAGACCGCTAAGTTTTTAGTCCCAAACCCCTAAAGGGGCTTCAAAGTCATGGGGTTATAAAGCAACTCTACTCAAAGCCCCTTTAGAGGTTTGGGGCAGATTACAAAAAAACGGCACAAAACAGGTCGGATGCCCGACTGGCTATTGTTTAATTTCAGTACCAGTGGAATCGTAGCGTTTGGCTTCACCTTTTATATCGTTAGTGTACATGATCTCACTCTTTTCCATCCCATTTTCAAAATATCTTTTTACTATCCCATTTTTCTTCCCCATAGTATAGTTGCTTTCCTGTTTTAATTGTCCATTTTCATAATAGAGCCTTCTAATTCCGTTTACTGTATCATTAATATAGTTTAGGTCATCCTTTAATTTCCCATCTTCATAATACCACCTTACAACTCCGTTTTTTTTGTCATCAATAAAATGAGCCTCATAAACCAGTATACCATTCTTATTATATATTTTTGCTACTCCGTTTGTTTTCCCATTGGTATAAGGTAATTCTCCTTGAATTTTCCCATTCATATAAAACCCTCTGCAAATCCCAGTTGCAATACCTTTATTAAATATACCAAGGGCATAAGTTACAGCTTTAGTACTGTCTGTTGTTGGTGTTCCATTACTGTCAATATATATCAACCACTTTCCGTCTCTTTTACCATCAACCATTAAATTCTTTGCCTCAGCTTTATTTGTAAAGCCGCTATCCTGCTGTGCAAATACAGTAATGCTAAACAAAAGCGCCACTATCAAAATCAACAATCCCCTCATTCCACAAATATAATTTTAATTCTTATTTGCAGGCCGGGCTGCGGCAAGTCATTGACTTTTTTCAAACTCACTTTTTGGTTATTGACCTTTGTATGAAATTTTAAAAAACATATATACGATGGCTAAAAAGAAATCATTTATTCTCTATGCTGATTTAATCAGCGTAGTGGAACTGCTTCCTAAGGACAAAGCTGGAGAATTGTTTTTGCTCATTCTGAAGCATGTAAATGGCAAAGAGACGGAAGTGAACGATTTGCTACTTAAAATTGCCTTTGGGCCTATTAAAAATCAATTACAGCGCGATTTGGAAAGTTGGGAAGATACCTGTAATAAAAGGTCTAAAGCTGGAAAAGCAGGGGGGCTTAAAAGTGGAGAATCTCGAAGCAAACCGAAGCAAAATGAAGCAAACGAAGCTGATACTGTAAATGATACTGTTACTGATTATGATACTGTAACTGTTAATGAAAAAGAGAATGAGAGTGATAATGATAATGTAATACTTCAGCCCTCTCTTTCTTCTTTTTCTTTTAACCAATTCTGGGATTTATATAACAAGAAAATAGGTTTAAGCAAATGCGAAAACATTTGGCAACAACTTACCGAAGCCGAAAAGGCACTTATTAAAGTGCGCCTACCTGCTTACATAATAGCCACCAAAGACGAAGTTACATTCCGTAAAGACCCTGCTACTTGGCTAAGTGGTAAACACTGGCTTGATGAGCACGTACCGATAGCAAAGAAAAAACAATATAGATCTGCTTTTGAAAGATTAGCAGAAACCGGAAGCTATGAATAAAAAATAAGCTGTTTTGTGCAGTTGTTTTTATCAAGTATAATTGGAAAGCAATTTCTTAAAGTCCCTAGCAAATAAATCCATATTATTGCAATTACAATCATGTACTTAAATAAACAGATGCGCTACTTATTTTTACTTTTTTTCATTCCGGCTTTTTGCCAAGGGCAAGATACTATAGTAACTCGAAGTGGCCGTAAAATTGTGGGTAAGATCAGGTACGTTAATGAAAATGTTCATTTTAAATACTTAGGAGATACTGCCAAACAGAAGTACAAAATAGAGCTGTATCATATTCAGTACTTGCATTATGCTGATGGCTCCAAGGAAACTTACAATCCAGCATGGACAGATAGTACCAAAGATATGATACTTATAGAAAAGCGTTTTCCACCCCCCTTTATTAGCTTTAGTATAGGAACATGTATTCCCACAGGACCTTATGGTGGTTCTACTAGTGAACCCATTTCTGAATATTTAAATTTAATTTCCGGTTATGCTTCAACAGGAATATCGTATAGCCTAACGGCCGATATACCCTTTAATTCAGCAGGGTGGAGCTTTTCGATAAAAGGAGGCTATATTGTGCAGCATATTGATGCACCGGGACTGATTGCTGGTATGCAGGAATTTTACGATTTTACCCTAAATACAAATTCAGCGGTAACAGATTATTCTGTTAGCAATAACTATTATTACCATCAGCTTCTTTTATTGGCAGGTTTATCTAAGTCTTTTAAAACAACTTTTTCAACTGTAACAATATGTGCTATGACGGGTGATCTTGCTTATGATATGCCTTCCATTACAGGAACCGCCCTTTTTAACAGCAATTACAATCGTATAACATATTATAATCTCAAGGAAGTTTATACATTGAGCGGAGGCGCTACTAATATGCTTGCATTTGATTTGGGAGTGATTCTGGAACAGAAATTAAATAAACACTTCTCACTTCGCGAATCTTTTGATTACATTGCCTCCTGGACACAATACGATGGTATATCATCCTCTTTACCCAATATCCTTGTGTACCCGAATAATAGTTGGGATGAGGAAATACAACGCGTTGAATTATTAACAGCCGATGTTGGGTTGAAATATACTTTTTAATTAGTATTACCAGATATTACAGGAGGAATAATGGATGCTGAAAACAAGTTCAGCATGACAGAGACATAAGGATAATTGCCTGTCGGGCTCCGACCCGTTATTTCCGTACATTTTTTGCCATAAAAGCTACGAACGATAAACCTAAAGTTCATCGTTCATAGCTCATAGTTTATAGTTAATGACTATCGTCTTCCTCCACCACCTGAAGGTGCACTTCTGGCTGGTGCCGATGGCATAGAACGTGGTGCGGGTGCTGAGTATTGTGGTGCAGGATGGTAGGCCGGTGCAGCTTGCTGCCAGCTATTGCTATGGTATGATTGGGCTCGTTGCACATTATTATAGTTGTACCTCGGTTGTGGGCTTGGCTGTGCTCTTTGAGGCTGTATCCTTTGCGATTGGGTAGGTTGAGCAGCTTGTCTTTGAGGCACTACAGCAGGTTCCCGGGTAAAGGGTTGTCTTACATCGGTACCTTGTTTTTCATCGGGAATTTTAGCTTGTTCAGGGTGAGCATTGAGTGCAGTATATTTGGCAGGATTCTTTGTAAATTCGGCATCGCGTCCTTTCACATTCATGGTACCGTCTTTGTTAGCTACCTTTTCATTCAATTGCCCGTATTGTCTCATAGCACTTACCCTGGAAGCATCGTTCTTAATAAAATCTGCCGGTAAATAGCTTCTGTTAGCATGTACCCAGTTATGCACTACTTGTCTGCTAAGGGTATTTAATCTATGTTGGCCATAGTAATGGTGTATATATGCAGATCCTAACCAAGGATACCTGTGCCAGTGGTGTGGATAGCAGAAATACCAGTTGGTGAAATAATAGGATGGAAATCCGAATACCACCAGGTTTCCGTATGGGCCGTAATAAAAGCCCCAATCGTACCAATAGGGGTAGGGATACCAATATTCATAAGGGTACCAGGTTGGGTAGCCGAACCAGTAGGTATAAGGATATACAGCGGTGTTATCTACCTGGTTCGAATCCATAGGTTGATCTACATCGCTTTGATTGTAGCCATTATCGGTAGCAAATTCATTGCTGGCAGCTTTCAGGTCATTTCTGGCATTGGAATCTGTCTGAAGAGTTTGCTTCCAATCATTCAGTTGTTCAGCATTAATTTTTGCTTCAGCGGCAGCCGTAGAATCGCTTTTATGCATTACCCATTGTGGGTCGCGTTTGTATTTATCACCTACACGAACAGATAGGCTCAGGTGGTCATTTAGCAAAGTCATTACTTCCGGCATTTGAAGCAGGTCGGTAAATACTTTTTGAACATCAGCCGGATAGGCTGAAATAATATCGCTGAACTGCTGATTGGTATTTAGTTGCAGGTCATCTACTTTCTTTAGAAGATCGTATTCATCGCGACCATATTTTAAGGCTACATCATGTATATCTGCCGGATAATCATTCAGAATGGTTTCAATATCTTCTTTCGATTTTTTGCCTCCGTCTACCAATCTGGAAATAAGATTAGGATACCGGCTCATATTCCAAATAGCTTCTTGTTTAGTTTTATCGTAGCTGCTTACCAGGTCAGCAAAGGCTGAACTGGAGTTTTTCTGCAAACTTGCCACATTTACAATAATGGCCGGGTATTCGCAGGCTGTAAATATCTCCATCCGGACGGAATCGGGGTAGAGTGCTAATGCATTAATAGCCGCTGAATCTTCTTTGGTCCAGGGTGTATGTGAACTGACTTGCTGGGCATTTATTCCTGTAATTGAAAGAACTAGTAGGAATAGGGAATAGATGAGTGTTTTCATAAGAACTGATTTTGGAGTTACTGCCTATACTATTAGACGACAGTCGGTAAAAGAATCCTTTGTTAATAAATGTTACTACCATACAAAAGTACCTCTGTAAGGTACTTAATTGATGCGATTCATCATCTACCTTCCTGATTATTATCATAGATATATAAACAAAAAGGAGGCCCCAATTACGGAAGCCTCCTTCATCTATATTTTTATTACCAACCTATCTGGTCTCTCATGGCCGCAATCTTATAGGTCTTATATTGATCGGCAGTAAGTATGGTTTTCATGTTGTTTTCCCGTGCTACTTTTAAGTTATTCATTTGAGCTGTCAGATCAGCTCTACCCCGGCTATTTTGCCGTAAGGAATTGCTTTGGTTCAGATAATCCTGTATCAGGGTTAATAGCTGAGTTTCCTGGTCGGGTGTAACTCCTTTAGTATGTTTTTCAATAGCAGCCAGTATTTGGTGATCTGCAGGCATATCTTTGGAAGATGATTGGGCATAGGCAGGTGCTGCCATAAGATACATTCCTCCAATTAAGAGTAATAGTTTAAAGATTCTCATGGAAATGGTTTTAGTTTGTTTGTTTTAACAATTTAAATGTATTGCGAAGATAGCAAAAAAATAAAAGTAGGGCAATAAAAGTAAGAATTTGATGCATAAAAAAGACCCAGTTTTAAGGGCCTTTATATACTTGAGTTATTTTAATTTATCTGCCGGCTGGTATTGGTGGCGGTGCAGGGAATACCTTTTGGTATTGAGCGAATTGATCGGCACTAAGTGTGGTCTTTATTTTTGCATCCCTGGTTTGTCTTAAAGCTTCCAACTGGTTATACTTATCCATTTTTTCGGAACTGCTCATATTGTTATTGCCGGCTGTGCTGTTTCGTACATCCAGCACCCCTTTTGAATAATCTTGTTCCGCTGCTAAAATGTTACTTTCCTGATCGGGTGTAACGCCTGCAACCATTTGTTTTACAACCGCAGTTATTTGTTGTGCCATTGCATTGGCATCCGACCCTGTTTTATTTTGGGCCGTAGCTTGTGCATTGATATGGCCTGCAGTAAAAGATAATCCTGCCGTGAGAATCAATACGCTAAATATTTTCATGATAAGTGTTTTTAAGGAGTTTAGTTACTAAGCTTTTTATTAGTGCAAAACTAATAAAGAGGCAATAGCAGTCCTATCGCATTTTAATGTTACATGCATAAATAAAAAAAGCCCTGTTAAACAGGGCTTTTTTAAATTAATTCAGCTTTTTATTTAGCGTCTGGATGCATACCTTGGTGACTGCTTTGCATTTTTTCGTATTGAGCGTATTGGTCAGCAGTCAAAATGGTTTTAATTTTAGCATCTCTTGCTTCTTTTGCCGGTTGCATTTTGCTTTTCAGGACATCTTTATCGCCATTGCTGCTGGTCCATGCATCTTGCATGCTTTTCGAATACTCTTGTTCAGCAGCTAGAATCTGGCTTTCTTGTGCAGCAGTAATTCCGGTTACATTTTGTTTGATGCGATCGGTTTGTCTTTGAGCCATTTTTTGTGGATCCATTTGACCTTTTGAAGCATCTGCTGTATTTGACTGAGCAGAAACACTTGCAGTAGCAAAAGCCAAGCCTGCTATTAACGCTAATGATTTTAAAATTTTCATGATATAAATTTTATTTGTTGTTTCCTAATTAGACGTTATTATAATTTGAAACTTTCGGTAATAAGCTTTATTTAGTAAGCTGTTTTGTGTCCGGCTTTAGCAGCTTCTGCCTTTTGGTATTGAGCAAACTGATCGGCTGTAAGTACAGTTTTCATTTGAGAATCCCTTGTTGCTTTTAAAGGAACCATTTTGCTTCTCATAACCTCACGATCTCCATTGCTGCTATTGCGGGCTTCTATCATCCCGTTAGCATAGGTTTCTTCTATCGCTAAAATTGTATTTTCCTGATCAGGTGTAATATTGGTTACGGTTTGCTTCACACTGGCAGTCATTTTTTGCGCCATATTTTGCGATTCCGGACTTGTTTGTGTTGTAGTTTGGGCAGAAGCCTGGATAGCAAAGAACGCTAGACCTGCAACGAATACGAATGATTTTAAGATTTTCATAATAATGTCTTTGTTGATTTAGTTGTTAGACTTATGTTATTGCAAAGGTAGCAAAAAAGCAAAACGAACAATACTTATCCTTGCGGGGCTGATAACAAAGGGATTTTACAACCCTTTTGGGTAGCACAAAAAGTATTTGTGGGTAATATGGTCCAATTCCTCCGCACCGGGATAATCAGATGCCTTAGTAATATCAGTAACTTTACCATCTGGGTATAAGATATTTATATGCCCGCTGGTTTTTGCCGATACTTTATCTTTTTTGTAGATGGCATTTTCCACCTCACCTGAAAAAACAAAGTAATGTAAATCTGCCTCATCCAGACCGTACTTGCTTTTAGTTTTCTTAGCCAGTTGCTTTATTTTAGCTCCACTGAACGGTTCTTTTTGAAGTTGAGTAGAATAAAGTCTGCGGTTTATAAGCCAATCGCTAAGGGTAGATAAAACAAAATCAGGATGACTTATCCATACTTTTATGCAACTCATCACATCATGGTCATCGAGCATGGCAAAAGCATTTACCAGGTCTTTGTCTTTTTCAAAATCCTTTTTATCGAAATTATTGTAAATGAACAGACCCAGAGCAGGTGTGCAGAAAAGTTCACCGCCATTGGCAACTACTTCACGGGCACGGTCGAGTATATTTACAACCAACTCCATTGCCGCAAGCACTGTTTTGTGCAAGTATACCTGCCAGTACATGATGCGTCGTGCAATAATGAATTTTTCGATGGAATAAATACCCTTGGCTTCCACAACCAAGTTGCCACCGGCTACATTCAGCATATTGATAATGCGGTCATAACCCACAACACCTTCCGACACACCGGTGAAGAAAGTATCTCGTGTTAAATAATCCAACCTATCCACATCCAGTTGGCTGGAGACAAGCTGGTGCAAGAACTTTTTATGGTATTTATTCCTGAATATCTTTATGGCAAGTGCTAGCTCTCCATTAAACTCTCTGTTGAGTTTTTCCATAAAGATGCTTGACATATCCTCATGCGGAATATGGTGCACAATGCTATACTCTAAATTATGCGATAAAGGGCCGTGGCCAATATCATGCAACAATATGGCAAGCTTAGCGCTTTCTTCTTCTTTTTCAGTTATCTCGATTCCTTTGGAGCGAAGTGTTTCAATAGCTTTATGCATTAAATGCATAGCACCCAGTGTATGATGAAAGCGGGTGTGTATAGCCCCCGGATAAACCAAATGCGTAACGCCTAGTTGTTCGATCCTCCGTAGTCTCTGAAACCAGGGATGTTCAATAAGTTGAAATATAGTACCATCGGGAATGGTTATAAATCCATATATAGGGTCGTTAACGATTTTCTTTTTGAACATATTAGCCTTTTGTCGGTTCCTTTAATATACCTGATTTAAGTGCATATTCATGGCTATAATCATATAAAGTAGCAGCAAGGGCTTCATCTCCGGTCGCTTTTTTAAGGGTGTCGCTTTGGTTTAATAGCATTTGGTGCACAAACTGGCGCATTTCATCTACACCCATGTCTTTTGTCCACAGGTTAAGGTGCAACGATGATTGTTCTTTTTCATCCCACAGGGCCAGAAAGAAGGATTTACAGTTTCCACTATCATTGTTTTCAGATGAGGTCCAGTGCATTTTAGTAGGCAGGTTATTTTCGTCCAGTTCAACGGTAATGTTTATTTCTGATTTTTTACTCATACAATAGGAGTTAGTAATAAGGATTAAGGGATAAGTACTAAATTATGGACAAAATTATGATTTAATGCGTATTCAAAAACGTTTACCCAGTTATCGTTGATTAAAGTTATTAAAAGTTGTTAATACTTACCCCTTATCCCTTACTCCTTATCACTTTTTACAATTATCTTTGGGAATCTATTTTAAGGTGAAGGTATGACAAAAACGCTCAGGCAATTCGATGCGGCTGTTAAATCGGCAAAGGATATATTCATGAAGAAGATGTATGACTATGGCACTGCATGGCGGATACTGCGCACTTCCTCAATTACCGACCAGGTATTTATAAAAGCTCAACGGATCAGAAGTATTGAAGAGAAAGGAACCCAAAAAGTGGGCGATGATATTACCGGAGATTTTATTGGGATATACAACTATGCAATTATTGCACTGATACAATTGCACATGAAAGATGATCCCCGTATGGAGATTCCCGGCGATGAAGTGGAAAAGCTTTTTGATATGCAAGCAGGTGAAGCCCGTAAGCTGATGCAGGACAAGAACCATGATTATGGTGAAGCATGGCGCGAGATGCGTATTTCTTCACTTACGGATCTTATCTTGATGAAGCTGATGCGCATTAAGCAGATAGAGGAACACAAGGGGAAAACCCTTATTTCTGAGGGGATAGATGCCAACTATTACGACATGATGAATTATGCTATATTTGCCTTAATACGTTTAACAGAAAAGATTCAGCATGAAGAAGCTCGTTAAGTTTTCACAAATATTAGTTGGAGTACTCTTTATTTTCTCAGGCTTTGTTAAAGCCGATGACCCTACCGGATTTAGTATAAAATTGCGGGAATATTTTGCAGCTGATGCCCTCAATATGCCCTGGATGGATAAGTTCAGTTTTGCATTGGCATTTACCATCCCAATTATTGAAATGACCTTGGGCTTCATGATCATTTTTGGAGCGAGGAAGAAGTTAACACTTACACTTCTTGTGTTAATGGAATTGTTTTTCACCTTCCTGACTTGGTATACTGCCCATTACAACAAAGTACTTGAATGTGGTTGCTTTGGCGATGCCATACCAATGACCTCCTGGCAATCGTTCTGGAAGAATATTGTATTGATGGTGTTTGTCCTGATATTGGTAGTTGGAGCAAAGAACATTAAACCGGTATTTAAAAGCAGGATGGAAAATATATTGGTTCTTTTATTCCTGGCAGGGTCTACTTTTTTTGCATACTACTGTTACAATTATTTGCCCGTAATAGATTTCCGTCCCTATAAAGTAGGTACTGATATTAAGAAGGCCATGCAGGGCACACCTGATGTAGAGAAGTTCTTCTATACCTTAAAAAATAAGAAGAGCGGAGAGACAAAAGAGTTTGATAAATTTCCTGATAATTATCAAAATGACTGGACGTTTGTGGGCAGCAGAACAGAAACTCTTAAAAAGGGAATAGAACCTAAAATTAAAGATTTTGCAGTTTCAAGCCCTGGGGGAAGTGATGTTACAGACAGTATCATCAGTGTTCCCGGATATCACTTTTTACTTATATCGGAATCTGTTACCGATGCCAATAAGGATGAGTCAACCGTAAAAAAGATAAACGAACTGGCTGCTAATTGCCTGAAGAACCATATCGGTTTTATTTGCCTTACAGCTTCCGATGAAAGCGGAACTTCAGACTATCAAAAGAAGTATAATCCACCTTATCAATTTTATGGCACCGACGGCACTGTGTTGAAAACGATGATACGTTCTAACCCCGGACTTATATTAATTAAAGGAGGAGTGGTAATAGCTATGTGGCATTATCATTCCATACCCACATTTGCTGATGTAACGTCAAAATACCTTCACTAAACGTGCTGCGTTTTATTGTTAAACGGATAATGCACGGTTTTTTAGTATTGTTCGGTGTGCTTGTTCTGGTATTTTTATTATTTAATGTGTTGCCCGGCGATCCGGCCCGCCTGATGATGGGACAACGGGTTAATCAAAAGTCATTGGATATTATTCATAAAGATATGGGTTTGGATGAGCCGGTGTATACTCGCTTCTTATTTTATCTGAACGATCTTTCTCCGCTATCGATATATAATACAAGTGTTCCTTCCAGTCCTATTTATTTAGATCCTCAAAAGTATGATCACACAGTAAAGTTGTTTTCAGTAACAGCAAATCGCGCTGTTATACTTAAATTCCCATATCTAAGACGCTCCTATCAATCACGTAAAAAGGTAAGCGATATTATAGCGTCTGCGTTACCAAATACAGCTGTGTTGGCTTTTTCGGCCATTATAATAGCATCTATACTCGGGATTGTTATGGGAATAATAGCTGCCCTTTTTAAAGATTCTATTTATGATAAAATTTCTATAGTCCTTTCTGTATTGGGACTTGCAGGTCCTTCTTTTTTTACCGGATTAATTATCGCCTGGCTATTCGGACATGTGCTGAACAGGTATACGGGATTGAATATTACCGGCAATCTTTTTATTATTGATGCAGATGGAAATAAAATATTGCAACTGAAGAATCTTATTCTTCCAGCCTTAACATTGGGGATACGTCCCTTAGCTATAATTGTGCAATTAACCCGAAATTCCATGTTGCAGGTAATGACTAAAGATTACATCCGTACTGCTTTTGCCAAGGGGCTTTCATTGCGTACTGTTGTTACCAAACATGCATTAAAAAACATGTTGAATCCTGTTATTACAGCCATATCAGGATGGTTTGCAAGCCTTATTGCCGGTGCCGTATTTGTAGAATATATTTTTGGGTGGGAAGGTATAGGTAAAAATATTGTTGATGCATTGGGAAGTTTTGATCTGCCTGTAATAATGGGAATTATACTTGT
>Ga0206833_1232_pt1 | contig 12914 bp, 10 predicted proteins | sample Alteio_BWOrgCont_32_FD_152891 | JGI IMG/M metagenome (GOLD analysis project Ga0206833, IMG submission 152891) | Enriched cells from forest soil in Barre Woods Harvard Forest LTER site, Petersham, Massachusetts, United States -... | ecosystem: Environmental > Terrestrial > Soil > Temperate forest >... | reverse complement strand
AGCGGAGCCAGCAGGATTGGCACGGCGGCGTATCCGAAAACCCTCGCCAACTGCCTTCCGGCAAGCCGGGCGAGCATCAACTGGCCCAATGGGTTGTCAGCGGCTATCTGCTCGCCCTTGCCCTCATGCTGCCTCTCAACGGCTGGCTCGTGGCCCGCCTTGGCGCAAAGAGTCTTTATTTGATCTGCTTTTCCTCATTTACACTGGCTTCATTCCTGTGCGGCGCGGCCACGACGATGCCCGAGTTGATCGGCGCGAGACTCATTCAAGGGATGGCCGGAGGCCTGCTCGCCCCGTTGGCCCAGTTGATGCTCGCCCGGCTTGCCGGAAGGCAGTTGGCGAGGGTTTTCGGATACGCCGCCGTGCCAATCCTGCTGGCTCCGCTGGCGGGGCCGATCCTGGCTGGAACCATCTTGAAATACCTGGGCTGGCCCTGGCTCTTTTACGTCAATCTGCCGGTTGGAATTCTTGCGGTGGCTCTGGCTGCCTGGATACTCCCGCAAGACAAGCCGGCAACCCAAAAGCGCCCCTTTGATCTCACCGGTTTTCTCATAATCTCACCCGGCCTGGTGTGTCTTCTCTATGGATTGGAACAGTTGTCGCACGGGGACATCCGGGTTCTCGTTTTGGGTTTGATCCTGTTGGTTGGGTTTATCCGGCACGCGCACCGGAGAAAATCGAAGGCACTGATTGACATTGAGCTTTTCAAGAATCGGGATTTTTCCACTGCGTCCATGACCCAGTTCCTCGCGTTCGGGATCATCTACGGCGGCCAATTTCTCATTCCGCTCTTTTTGACCACGGGCTGCAGCCTCACGGCGACACAGACCGGCTGGATACTTGGGGCCATGGGGGTGGGCATGCTGTGCGTCTATCCGTGCATGGGATATTTGACCGACAGGTTTGGCTGCCGCGCCGTCGCTTGCGGCGGGGTGTTCCTGAATTTCCTGGGGACTCTTCCGTTTCTTTGGATGGCCTTCGGCGGTTTCTCCATGGTGCCCGCGCTCATTGGCCTCTTTGTTCGCGGCATGGGACAGGGAGCAACAGGCATCCCTTCGATGGCGGCGGCCTACGCCGCCGTCCCGAGGGAAAAATTGAGCCTCGCCGCGACGGCCGTGAACATTGTCCAAAGGCTCGGCGGCCCCACGATCACGACCGTGATTGCGATCACCGTGTCCTTGTCCACCAATGTGACCTCCGCGTCGGCGCACGCGTTCCTCATTCCGTTCTCGGCGCTCATCATGCTGCAATTGCTCGTGCTCGCAGCCGCCAGCCGCCTTCCGGTCCGCATCCACCAGGAGACTGATTCAAGCAAAGCACCCGGCCCCGCGCCCGAACAACTGGCCGTGTGCCCCGAATCGGCCTGACGCCAACCCCGGATTTTGCTTTACGAAACGGCAATATTTATGGGCTCTTACCGTCAAAGCGGCAAAACGGGATAGCTGCCGATGATGGCGAGGAAGGCGGTGATTTTCTTGAGGCGGGCCAGGGCGGCGAGGACTTCCTTCTTCGGGGCAACCGACCCGGATATGCGAACTGTCAGTACCGGGTACTCGCGAGTTAAAGGAAATTGTGACGGAATACTCTGGAGAAGTACCAGAAATCAGGCGGAATACAACCAGAAAAACGCGAAAAAAGGCACGAATCCCTCCCTCACCGTGTTTTTACAACTTGCTTGATATCAAGCAGTAGCCGCTCAAAAAAGCTCCGGCGTCAGCGCGCTGCTGTTTTTCCACATCCGGATGGAGAGATTTCGTCGTGTGTCGATGAGGCGGATGGCCTGCCGTTCGACGATGCCCGCGCGGGCGGCCTTCAGCGTTGCTTGTCCAGTATGGCTGACCCCGTATCGCTCGGAAGCTGAATACAGGACTCGTACTCCCGATAATTTTAATACATGTTGCCGGGAGCAGACGTTTCCTCAGAATACCGCTTCGTTTACACGAACCGAACCCTGGTCCCGCCATGAACAGCGATTCCTCTCGCGATCTCCGAACTCATTGCAAATACCTAATTGCCCTCGGTTGCTTCATTTTTTTAGCCGCAGCCAACGAGTCGCCGGCTCAGGCGGATGTTAATATCACCCTTTCACAAGTAGGAAATCCGGGCAACGCGCCCGATCCGCTCACCGGCGACGGAAGCGTCGCTTATACATTTGATATTGGAACCTATGACGTGACTGTCTCTCAGTACTGCACCTTCCTTAACGCCGTTGCGAATAGTGACCCGTATGGGCTGTACGACGGGGTTTCGACGACCGACGGGAACGTCGCCTCGATCGCGCGAAACGGTTCATCTGGCGACTATACCTATTCTTATAGCTCAGGCCAGGGGAACGATCCCATGACATACGTTAGCTGGCTCGACGCTGCGCGATTCTGCAACTGGCTGCAAAACGGAGAGCCGACCACTGGACACGAAACCGCGAGCACGACAGAAGGGGGCGCATACTCCCTCGATGGTGATACTACGAGCGGATTGGAAACCAGGAACGCGGGCGCTCAGTGGTGGATTCCGAGCCAGACCGAATGGTACAAAGCCGCCTATTACGACCCGGCATTGAATAGTGGAAGCGGAGGTTATTGGCTGTATCCGACCCAAAGCAACACAACGCCCGGAAATTTAATTGGTAATACGCCCAATCAGGCCAATTACTACACCAATACCTATTCAGCGAATCAGCAGGCAAGCTACGCATCCAATGTAAACTATTTGACCCCCGTTGGCTCCTTTACTGCATCCGCGGGCTATTATGGAACCTTTGACCAAGGCGGCGATGTTTGCCAATGGACCGAATTGACAAGCGGCTCCTTTCGGCTCGCCGCGGGAACCTATTGGGATAGATATTCCAATTCCCTTGAATCAACTGGACAAGGCTTCAATACCTATCCAACTGAAGCGGACTATCGAATAGGTTTTAGAGTGGCAAGTGTGGCGGCCATTCCGGAGCCGGACGCGACGAAATGCATTCTGCTTGGTGCATCGCTGGGTTACCTTTTCCTAAGGAGGAAAGCCCGTTCGGCCTGAACGCCGCTGCGGGCGTTTTGGCTTTTTACAAGCTGCCCTATTGCGAGAGCGACACCTGCCCGCTGCCGTTCGGGCCGAGGAAAAGTCCAAAGCCGCTGGTCCCGCTCTGGTCCAGTACGCCTTTGATAGTGGCGGACTTGTAGCTATTCCCGAACGGATAGCGGAACGAGCCCTTGAACAACCCCGAGGCGGCCGTAATCGTCAGCGATAACTTGTCGGCGCCCGGATTCGTGACGGTAAGTCCATTCTTTGCGGTCAGAGTAACATCCTTGGTAAGCGAGAATCCGGTCGTATCAGTAAGTACCACCTGACCGGTGGTAAATCCCGGCAAAACACTGCCACCCCTCGCCGGCGCGGTGTAAAGCCATCCGCTGATATTCGGATCGGTCTGGATGGCCGCGGTGTAAGTGCCTTTCGTCTGCGCCGGCTTGGTCCACGTAAGATCGCCATCAATATCATTGGAGCCGGTGTTTTCAATATAAAGCGCGCCTTCCAATGAGCCTTTCGACTTCTTTACGGTTACGGAGGGATAAGCCAGGGCCTTGTTAATGTTCAAGGCCGTCACGCCGACTTCATCGGCAACCTTGCCGGATACCGAGATGCTCTCGCCATCCGGGAGCGCTCCGGCGAGGATGAAACCGTCTTTCTTGGAAATAGTCAGCGTGCCATAGCCAATGCCTTGCGGGATACTGCTGTCCGTCGCCGTCAGCGTCAGGGTATAAGATGTATAGACACCCGGGATGCCGGTCGGGGTGCCGGAGCCGGTGCCCGAGGTGATCGTCGCGATGAAATTTACATTTAATCCATACTTATCCACACACCAGCCCACGACGTTGCTGCCGCTGACACCCATGGCCATCGTATACTGTTCAAGAGGAGAACCGGATCCAGTGGGAAGGATGGCGGCCGATGGATCGGTGATACTCGTGAAATTGGTGCCGGAGATGAAGAATCCAGTGGTGATTAAGCCTCCCCATCTATTGGTCAGACGATTGTGCTCGATATAGGGCAGCGTTTCCTGGGAATACCCGACAATATTGGCGCCCGAGACGCCGGTGCAATAGGTATCGATTCCCTGGTCGGCGAGATTGGCGTCCGGATTGGAAATCGTGGTCCAGGTGGTCCCGGAAAGGAGAAAGCCATGGTAATGATTATCTGCGCCCACATAAAACCCGGCGATATTGGTGCCGGAAATGCTCGTGGGGTAGGTGCCGGCATAGGTCCGATCTCCTCCTTCTTGTTGTGGCAGGTCCGGGTATCCTGGCTGCAGGCCGCTGGCGCCGTTGGCGAGGGGATCATCCAGCGTGGTGAAAGTGCCGCCGGAGAGGAGAAAACCGTGACACGTGAAATCGCCACCGCCGTTTCTATTCAAATAAAAGCCGACCATGTTGGTGCCATCCACTCCACACAGCTCCGTGCCGTACGTTCCATTGGGATCATTGACCGTCGTGTATGTGCCGCTGCTGTAGATGAAGCCGCTGCCTTTGTAGGAGCTATTCACATAAACCCCAACTACCGTGCCACCGGAAACGCCGAGTGGTACGGTGCCGAGATTCAACAGCCAATCGTTTTGCTGGATGGCGTTCGGGTCGCTGATTTGGGTCACGGTATTCCCCGAAATGAGAATACCGCTGCCGACGACGTAGTTGGCCAGGACGCAGTTGGAACCGGAGACACTCGTCATGTAGTACTCGCTGTCCTCGCCATAAATCGCATTGTCGAGATATACCACGTCCGCCACCGCGGAACGGGTGATCGCGAAAGTCGCGAGCATCAACGCCATCAGCCACGGCAGCGGGGACCATCCACGCTTTTGAATGAAATCGGATTCCCCGGAGTGACCGTTGCGCACGGACTCAAGATTTTGCGTGTGGTTACTGCATTTCTGCCAATAAGCGCATTCAAGTGACAACATCTATGGAAGCTATGGATGCCTTTTGACTATGTCAATCCAGCCAGCCCGGCCATCTGTTCCCAACCCGCCGCAAACTTTCGCCGCATCAGCCCGCGCAACTCATCGCCGCTCTTCTCATCCCCAAGGCGCTCAATCACTTCGCCAAGGAAACCGAGCACCATTAGCCGTTGCGCCCGGCGCCGCCGGATACCGCGCCCCAGCATGTAAAAAAGCTCCTCCTCGCCGCGCTGACACAGGTCAAAACTTGTCGACGTCAACGATGGCTTTGGCAAAAGCCTCTGGCGCCTCCTGCGGCAGATCGTGCCCGATGCCCCCCTTGATCAGCCGGTGTGCATATCGGCCCGAGAATTTCCCGGCATAGGCGCTCGGGTCCGGGTGAGCCGCCCCATTGGCGTCACCTTCCATGGTAATGGTCGGCACGCCGATCACCGGAGATTCGGCAAGCCGCCTTTCCAGATCGTCATATTTTCGCTCGCCGTCCGCCAGGCCGAGCCGCCAGCGGTAGTTATGGATCACAATGCTCACATGATCCGGGTTGTCGAACGACGCCGCACTGCGATCGAACGTGGCATCGTCAAAATCCCACTTGGGCGAAGCGATTTGCCAGATCAGCTTCGCAAAATCGTGCCGGTATATCCCGTAGCCGGCGCGGCCCCGGTCCGTGGCGAAATAGTATTGATACCACCACGTCAGTTCCGCCTTTGGCGGCAGCGGCTTCTTGTTGGCTGCGGGGCTGCCGATCAGATACCCGCTCACCGAAACCATGGCCTTGCAGCGCTCCGGCCAGAGCGCCGCGATGATGTTCGCCGTCCGCGCGCCCCAATCAAACCCGCCGATGATTGCCTTTTGAATCCCGAGAGCATCCATCAGCGCGACGATATCCAGGGCAACAACTGATTGCTGGCCATTCCGGAATGTTTCATCCGAAAGAAAGCGCGTCGTACCGTAGCCGCGCAGATAAGGGATCACCACCCGATAGCCCTCCGCCGCCAGAATTGGCGCAACATCCACATAGCTATGGATATCATACGGCCAGCCGTGCAGTAGAATTACCGCCGGACCATCGGCAGGGCCGGCCTCGGCATAACCGATATTCAGCAGGCCGACATTAATCTGTTTGATCGCGTCGAACGACTGATTCCTTCCCCGCTTCCCGGCACTTTCCGGGGCAATCTCGCCGGATTGCGCGCTCGCGGATTCGATGATCCCCAATTCCGCGGCAGCCACACTCATGGCCGCGAGACCCAAAAAGCGGCGCCGGTCGAATCCCTGCGGCATATTCACCGCGTCCGCGGGCGAATCTTCCTGGTTTGATGGTTTCATAGTCAGTTTCTTTGTTGGTCGGAAGGGCTGGGTTGGCGCCAGGAGCGAGCGGTATCCTCCTCGAAATACCGCGCGGCCCAGCCAATTCCTTTGTCGGAAACGCGCGCCAGTCATCGAGCGGTTGCACCGTCTGGAATATTCAGGCTCCGCGCGCGGCGGAGAGTTCAGGATGGCACGCCCGCTTTTCTTCCGTTTTCGCGGTTTTTCGGGTATATTCCCCGGCGAAATGGACTTCGTAGAAACACGTCCGGTCACAAAATACGTGAGCCAGCTTTTGCTCTGGTTGTCCAAGAGGGGTCCGATGGAGGTCACGTTCACGAAATCGCAGGGGTTTCCCGTCGCACCGGTTGCTGATCTGGCTGACGCAGATTTGTACCGGCGCGTGACAAATCGGCTGAAGTTGATGACGAGGATCACGCCGATGCAATACCCGGCGCCTGTCACCGGAGAATTTATCTTTGCGGTGGGCCAGCAGGGCTACGTTGCCAAGGTAGAGATTCACGACGAAGCCCCCGACCCGTGGTTCCATATTCGATGCAAGTCCACCGGGGCCTATGTGGACGGAACAAATCCAAAGAACGTTCCGTTCGACTCAGTGCCGTAGGGTTGGCTCGGCGAAGATCGAAGAGTCGAAGAGATACGTTACTTTACGTATAAGAAAGTATCCTTTGCGGATGTTCCCTTGTTGACTATTCAAAGGCAAATCGCTATCGCTCTTAATCACCATGCTTAATCGTGGAGAAAAATGCACCCATTGCGGTGGAGTTTTGAGCGATGTGAAGGCGGTAGTCAATGGCCCCAGACAGGGGCTATTTCAGAAGGTTTGCACCAAATGCGGCCATATCAAGTACCTTGAGCAAACGCCCCCGGCGAAGGCTCAACAACCGGCCCAGCAAACCCAACCCCAAGCACAGGCCCAGCCTCAAAAGCCACAGAAGTTTGAGTGGTCGTTCTAGGACGATCATTCCAATACCAAGGCAATACCAAGGTCCCTGCCAGAGGTGGACGAGCAGCCGCTCGCCTACCGAGTTGGGATCATCCCGCTCTGTCGCGCGTAATTGAACAGCCCTCCGGCGTCAATGACCGGGCGAACCTCGCCCAGCGGCTTCAACTGGTAGGTCTGGCCATTCACCGTGAACGTGTCCGCGTCAAAATCCAGCGTCGCCTCGTCCCCGGTATTGACCCTGTCGCAGAGCCGCACGGGAGAATCGTAGGGGTATAGTTCGCCCGTGGCCACGCAGTTGCGGAAAAAGATCCGCGCGAAGGACTCGGCGACCACGGCCTGGACGCCCGCCGCGCCGAGCGCGATCGGAGCATGCTCGCGCGATGAGCCGCAGCCGAAATTCCGCCCGCCGATGACGATGCCGTAGGCCGATTTCATCTCACCCTCCGGCACCATGCGAACCGGGTACAAGGACTCCGGCAATCCCGCCATGGCGTAGGTGCCCAGCTTCTCGTATTCCTCGGCGATGGTCGGCACGAGCGTCAGGTATTGGGCGGGAATGATCTGGTCGGTGTCGATGTTGTCGCGGACGACATAGACTTTGGTGGTGACGGTGTTCGACATGGGACGGCAACGGTAAGCCGAAAATTCGAAATTGCCAAAGGACAATCAGGCCTCCGGTTGATTCGAATTTTCGCCTAATACCTGAACGGCGGAGCCCCGGGCGGCGGCTCAGACTCCGGGAACTCAGGCAACGGGATATGCGTCTGATCGGCAGGCGATGGCTCCTCAATGTATTTGTAATGGCGCAGGCGGGCTGGCGTGGGGCTGGCCTTGGGCGCCGGCGGCGCAGGGGCCAGGTCGTCAGACGCGGCGTACCCGGTATCGCTCGTACCCTGGATCGCGACGTGGCTGAACCCATATCCATAGCTCAACATGGTCAGCCGCGTCCCCTTGGGGAGCGCAAAGTTCGGCCCGTTGGCCTGAGCCGGACCATACGCGTAAAACAGCGTGCGGTCCGCCTTGACCACATACGCGTCACCCGCGTGGACGCCCGGTCCCGATTGGTCCGCGCAGCCGGCCATCAGCATTGCGCCGAGCGCAAGTTGAACGAGAGGGAGGTGGCGCACAGGGAGGCTTCACAAGGCCGGACCGCGCCGCGCGCTCAACTGAGATATTCGCGTGGATCGGTGATCTTGCCGGTAAGGGCGGAAGCGGCGACCGTGTACGGGCTGGCGAGGTAAACCTGCGACTCCTTGTTGCCCATGCGGCCGGGGAAGTTCCGGTTCGTCGCGCTGATGCACTTCATCGGCGTATTGAGCCGGCCAAAGGAATCGATCGGCCCGCCGAGGCATGCGGCGCACGAGGCGTTCTCCGTCATGTGAACGCCGGCACTCTGGAGCACTTCCCATACGCTCTGGCCGTTCCAGCGCGTGGTCTTCAATTCCTCCACCACCTTGGTGGTGGCGGGCACGCCGAAGGTGTCGATCTTCACGCTCTTGCCGCGCACGATTTCCGCAAAGGCAAGAAAGTCCGATGTCTTGCCGCCGGTGCACGAGCCGATATACGCGCGGTCCAGCGACACGCCGTTCAATTCGCGCGCCAGCTTGCGATTACCCGGATCGGGATGGCACGCAACGGTCGGCTCCAGCTTCGAGAGATCGAACGTCTTGTCGTAAGCAAAGGATTGATCCGCATCCACTTCGACTGGCGTGAATTCGGACTTGGTCCCGTTTTCCTTCACCCGCTCGTTGACGTAATCGAGCGTCTGCTGGTCGCACGGAAAAATCCCGTTCTTCCCGCCCGCCTCGATTGCCATGTTGGCGATGGTCATCCGGTCGTCGATATTCAGCGCCGAAATCCCCGGCCCTTCCCATTGCATCGCGCGGTAAGTGGCGCCATCAAACCCGATATCGCCGATGACATGCAGGATCAGGTCCTTGGCCATCACGCCCGGAGGCAGATCGCCCTCCAGGTAAAAGCGCATCGTCTCCGGCACCTTGATCAGCAGCTTGCCCGTGCCCAAAATGAACCCCGCATCCGTATTGCCGATGCCCGTCGCGAATTGATTGAACGCCCCCGCCATGCACGTGTGCGAATCGGTCCCGAACAGTACCTCGCCCGGACGCAAATGCCCCTTCCACGGCAGCGTCGTATGGCACACGCCCGTGTAATGGGTGCCGAACTGCTTTTTCTCCTGCCCCCTGGACGCATCGAATTTCCAATGCCCGTTCGGGTCGTCGATCACGTCGTAAAAATAAGGGATGTCCTGTTCCTTCACGAAATCGCGCAGGATATCCACGTTCCGGTTGGACATGGAATCGGACGTAAAAATGTAATGGTCCGGGATGATGACGACCTTGTTCCGGTCCCAAACCTTCGCATCCTGGCCGAACTCCCGCTTGAACACGCCAATCGTCCCCGGGCCGCATACGTCGTGGGTCATCAGCACGTCGACGTTGACCCACACATTGTCGCCGGGCCGGACGTGCGCCTTGCCGCTCGAGCGGGCAAGCAGTTTTTCGGTCAAAGTCATAGGACCAGCAAGTTCTCACCCGTCCGGGGAGGATTCAACTGGGAAATTACCGGGGCGGATCGGCCAATCGGCTTGCTTTCACGCCCCGGGCCGCTAGAAACGAACCCGCGCGGCTCCAGCGGTTTCGCCGCCCCTCCCATCGGCAAATAACAATACTCCTACCTCCCATGGCCATCACACGTCAGGTTATCACCTCCCTCAACCGCGACGGCTCGAATCTGCTCGGCGCAACTCGGGTCGCCATCCGCATCGCCGATGAGAACATCGTCTCCGGTTCCCTCCTCACTGTCGAAACCAACGAGTTCTGCGTCCTCAAGGCCCGCGGCGCCGTGCTCAACGTCTACGAGACCGGCCAGTACGCGCTCACGACTCCCGACAAGCCCCTGCTCGGCTCGATCGCCCAGGGCTTTTTCGGCGGCAATTCTCCCTGGGTTTACGAAGTCATTTACATCAACCGCTCAAAGCTCCTGATCCGCAGCCAGGGCATGGCCACCAGCGCGGAAATGGCCGAGATGGCTTACCAGGTCGATTACTACATCCACATCGATACGCGCGAAGCCGCCCTCGAGCTCATCACCCACCTCCCTTTCAACGGCAACGTCATCGACGCCGCGGAAGTGGCCGCATACGCCGGCCCCGCCATCGAGCAGGCGATCAATCAGATCGTCCAGGTCACCCCGATGGAGCACATCAACGAGCGTATCAGCGATATCCGCGAGGCCGTCAAAGGCCACCTGGCCGATTTCCTCGCCACTTTCGGCATCCTGCTCAACGACCTCAAGGTGCTTATCCTCCCAAAGGACGAACGCATGCGCGAATTGATCTCGCTCCAGGCCATCGGCCTCACGCCCATCGAGGCGGTCCGCTATTACCTGGCGCTGAAAATGGCCGACCGCGGCCTCGTCTCCGCGCCCAACGCGGCCGCCGGCCTCCCATTTGCCATCGGCGGCCAGCCCTCCGGCTTTTATCCGCTCGGGGCCGAAACCGGCCTGCCCGTCCAGGTCCCTCCGCCCGGCGCGGGTCACTAATCGACGACTATGGCCACGTCAGCGTTTTACGACCTGGGCCCGCTCGAGGAAATCGCCGTCAATCTGTTTCACGGCTGGGGCTATAATTTTTACCGCAAGGAAAACCAGCTCCGCGCCGACGACCAACTCGTCCGCGGCAAAGTCGGCGCGTTGCTCGGCTCCGCCCGCAAAAGCGTCGAGATGGCCCAGAGCGATTACCGCCGCGAATTCCTCCCGCCTCCCACTCGCGAAAAGCCCGTGCCCGATGCCGCTGCCGTCGCCGGCGCCCAAGCCATCGAGCGCCTGTCGAAATCCATTGGCGCGCTCCAGGGACTGATCACCGCCCAGCCCGTCCCGGAAAACGACCGCATGACCCAGCGCTACCGGCAGGAAGCCGAAACGCTCGCTCAATTGATCTCCAGCGATCAAAAACTCGTCGGCCAGGCCGAACTTTTGCGCACCATGGTCGATCAAAAATCCGGCAAATGGCTCGTCGAGAACATGTCAGCGCTCCAGGAAGGCATCGCCGCAATCAACGAAACGCTGCGCACGCGCCAGATGCTCCTCTTTCCGGCGACTTAGGGCACTTTCGCTTTAATTTGTCGCGCCAGCGACAGCACGGGGTTCTCAGGGGACAATGTCCCCTGAGCGGGGCGCGGGGCGAAGCCCCGCCTTCAAAGAAAAGCACGGCGGCCCCAAACTTTCCATCAATCCGGCGCGTACAAGCTCGATCCGCACATCGTCCCCAAACAGCCGCCGTGCTCCCATCGAAACAGCGCAGCGCATTTCGATGCCATTATCCTCCCTCCGGTTCCCCGACAGATTAAACAGAAACTGCTCTAGACTACTCCCCGTCGCCTAAGCGCCTCGTCCATCGCCCGCTCGACCAATAGCGCCGCAATCTCCTGCGTCCCGTCATCCAGCGCCGCGTTCGCTTTCTTCAGCCGCTGCACCTCGCGTGATTCGAGCGCCGATTCCACATCTCCCATCAGCCGCGCGATAGCCTCCCGCTTCGGCCCGTCCACGGCATCGCCGAGCTGATCCAGCGCAATGCGTACCGCCGGCAGCATCTCCTCCGCTTTCAACCGCGCCTCCGTAAAAACCCGCTCGCTCATATCGTCGAACGCGTGCTCCACGCTCGACGCAATCATCTCCTCGACCGCCTGGTCGGAAACATCGATCGCGCTCTTGATCTCAACAATCTTCTCCACCCCCGTTTTCACATCGCGCGCCAACACATGCAGGATGCCATTCGCATCAATCTCAAATTGCACCCCCACGCGCGCCTGCCCCTTCGGCGCCGGATCAAACGCCAGATCAAACCCACCCAATTCCCAGTTATCCCGCGCCATCTCCCGCTCCCCTTGCAATACACGGATCAGCATCGACCGCTGTCCCGCCATTGCGTTGGTAAACATCTCCCCCTCCTTCGCCGGGATGGTCGTATTCCGCGGAATAATCACATTCATCAAGCCACCAAACGTCTCGATCCCGAGCGATAGCGGCGTCACATCCAGCAACACAATATTCTGCACCACCCCGGAAAGTATCCCCGCCTGGATCGTCGCCCCAAGCGCCACCGCCTCGTCCGGATTCTGCGAAACATCCGGCTCCCGCCCGAAAACTTCCGCGACGAATCGCCGGATCAGCGGCATCCGCGTCTGCCCACCCACAAGAATCACCGCATCCAGATCGCCGGGCCCGAGCCGCGCATCCGCCATCGAGCGCAGACAATGCTCCCGCGTCCGCTCAACGATTGGCCGCGCAACCCGCTCCAGCTCTTCTCGCGTCAGCGCAAAAACCTCGCTCGCTACCCCTTCGACGAACGGCAACTCGATCCTCACCTCCTCTTCGCTCGAAAGCCGATGCTTCGCCTCGATGGCGATCTCGCGCAGCCGGTAATCCGCAACCGGCAGCCGGCTCTGAGCAATGATCGCCTGATCAATATCGTCCCCGCCCAGCCGCGTATTTCCGTTCGTTGCGAGCACCTGAAAAACTCCCCCATTCAACTCCAGGATGGAAATATCAAACGTCCCGCCTCCGAAATCGTAAGCCGCGACCTTCGACTTCTCCCCCAACCGATCCAGCCCATACGCAAGCGCCGCCGCCGTCGGCTCATTCACAATCCTCTCCACAGTCAATCCCGCCAGTTCCCCTGCAGCCTTC
>Ga0206833_1246_pt1 | contig 12927 bp, 10 predicted proteins | sample Alteio_BWOrgCont_32_FD_152891 | JGI IMG/M metagenome (GOLD analysis project Ga0206833, IMG submission 152891) | Enriched cells from forest soil in Barre Woods Harvard Forest LTER site, Petersham, Massachusetts, United States -... | ecosystem: Environmental > Terrestrial > Soil > Temperate forest >... | reverse complement strand
CCGCAATGATTGTGAAATTTGCGGAGAGGCCAACGATGGCAAGCAGGCCGTGATAAAGGCCATCGCTCTTAACCCTGATTTAATCATTCTCGATTACTCCATGCCGGGTATGGACGGACTGCATGTGGCCCAGGAAATTTATAAGGCCTTACCCGGCGCCCAGATTTTGATCTGCACGCTCTTCCCCTCGCGCGAGCTCGAAAAGGAAGCCATGAAGTATGGCGTGAAGCACGTCGTCTCAAAAGCGGAGATGAGCAAGCAGTTGATGGCTGTCCTTGAAGGAATACAACAGAATCCAAGTGTAGTTTCCTGACGATTCTTCGTGCCAAGGAACGATGATCCAGGGTCGGGTGCCGCACCCTTGTGGCTTTCAGGGGTGCGGTTCTTCGTAAAGCGCGCCGGTCACTCCAACGAAGCCACTAACGACACCCTGAATTCGTGTCACGACTTGGAGTGCGATTAGAAAACCCGCACCCTTGAAACCCGCAAGGGTGCGGCACCCGCGAAGCCTTCCAGTCATTTCGATTTGCGCCGTGTTTTTGCTGCTTTTTCCGCGGCGCGACGACGGGCTGCAGGCCCGCGCCGCCGGGCGCTGGAGCGCGCCTGCGCGGCGAGTTGACTGCGCGTCGCGGTCCCGCGGCTTTCCCGCCGCAGAGCTCCTAACGTCGCTCGGGATCTTTTCCTGGAAACTTTTCGTCGTGACCCTGCCTTTGCTAAATCCCGAACGGCCTGCCTCCGGACGGCGCTCGAAGCCTTGCCCTTCTTTGGGGGAGGGAGCTTAACGCCGGCGCGCCGCGCTTTTGACAGGCCAATTGCAATTGCCTGTTGCACGGATCTCGCGCCATGTACGCCTTCGCGCACATGGTCGATTTCCTCGCGAACAAACTCTCCCGCCTGTGTTGAGGGCGACTTCCCCTCTTTGGCGTCTTCCCGAGCCTTTTCGATGGCGCTTTCTTCGGGCATTGTTTCCGCCTTTCTGAAGGTAGTGTTCAGAAAATTACTTCCAATTTCAAATTTATCAAGACTCAAGACTCTTCTACCGGGTTGGCATCGTCCCCGCAATCGGGCCGATTCTGTATTTTATTTCATGCCGGGGGAGGCCAACGGTTTCACTAACCCGCCGTCTGCTGTAACGCGATCATCGAGTCTTGCAAGACGCGCCGAGTCTTTTCTCAGGTTCCCGCAACGCGAATCTACGGCGTTTACCGGATATTCGGAAATGCAATATTCGGACATTCTTCCGAGACGCTTTAGGGCATGTTGCATTTGCGGGTGCCACTCTATCGCGCCAAACGAGCGGGAGGCGATTCATGGCCCACGTCAATCCGGAAGTGCAGTCTGCTTGCCCCGTTTGTCAGAGCCGCAAAGTCCAGTCGACGGTTTTCCATGGAATCATAGAGCGGGTTTTCTTGCGCCTACTCAGAATTCGCCCTTTCTGGTGCAATAATTGTCTCAGCCGTTTCTATCTGCTTTTCCCGCAGTCTGAATAAGAAACCTATCCGCTGCCGCCCTAGCTCCTAAGATCAGTGCTTGGTATTTCCCGGGGAACGGGCGTCGTGCCAGAACTCTTCGATTTCCTCGAGCGTGCGTCCCTTTGTTTCCGGAACGAAATAATACGAGAAAAGACCCGCGCCGATCGCACAGAGCCCGTAAAGCCAAAAGGTCCAACTTGGCCCCAACTTTTCCACCAATGTCAGGAACGTGAGCGCGACAAGCAAGTTCGTGCCCCAATTAAAAGTTGCCGCAACTCCTTCCGCCGAATTGCGAATCTTCAGCGGATAGATCTCGGAAATCAGCAGCCAGAAGATGGGTCCGAGGCTGATCGCAAACGAAGCGACATAAGCCATCATGCTGATCACGGCGAGCCAGGCCAGCCCGGCCGCGTGGTTCCCCATGCGAAACACAAATCCAAGAACACACAGAGTAATTGCCATCCCCGCAATTCCGGTCAACAGCAAAGGCCTGCGCCCCCGGCGGTCAATCAGCCACATGGAAAAAATTGTCATCAAGACGTTCACCGCGCCGATGCCTGCTGTCGCCAGGATCGCGCCGGAAGCGGAAGAAATCCCGGCGGACTGAATGATAAGCGGCGCATAGTAAATCACGGTGTTAATCCCCGTGATTTGCTGAAAAATAGCCAGCCCGATTCCGACGATGAGAGCCGGACGAAGAGAGGCAGCGAAGAGATCAGCCACACGTCCGCTCTCCGGAGACTTCAGGGCAGACTGCTCGATCTCACGCAGCTCCGCGTCGACGTCGCTTGTTCCGCGTATGCGCTCCAGCATCGCTCGTGCCGTGTCCGGCTTTCCGCGACGGAAGAGCCAGCGCGGACTTTCCGGCAGGAAAAACATCCCCGCGCCAAAGATTGCCGCCGGGACAACTGCCAGGCCAAACATCCATCGCCATCCCTGCATGCGCGCAAAGGCGTAATCCACGAGATACGCCGCGAGGATTCCAACCGTGATGGCCAATTGAAACAACGAAACCTGCCAGCCCCGTGCCTCCGCCGGAGCCACTTCGGAAATATAGACAGGCACTCCGCTCGACGATAATCCGATCCCAAAACCGACGATGATGCGTCCGGCCGCGAGGATCGCTGCGGAAGGCGCCGCCGCGCAGAGAATCGCGCCCGCGGCAAAAATGATTGCTGTCGCAATCAACAGCTTTCGCCGGCCAAACAGATCCGCGAGCCGCCCGCCAATCAGAGCGCCCGCCGCAGCGCCGGCCAGCACTCCGCTGACAATCACTTCCAGGGCGAAAGTCGAAAGGGCGAATTCATTTCGAAAAAACAATTCGGCGCCGGAGATGACGCCCGTGTCGTATCCGAAAAGCAGGCCGCCCAGCGCGGCAAACGCTGCCGCCAGGTAAACAAACGCAGGATTCGCTGGTCTCCCGCGAGCCTCGCGGCTTTGTAATTCTGCTTCTTTTGTCATAATTTTGACCTTAATGAAAAAAAAGTACGGGCTGGAAAGGGCAACCTAAGTGCGTCTTCAATCCCCCATGATCGATGATGACCCTTGAGCATGCACTCTATCGCTTATTCGGTATCTTTGTCCAAGGCAGCCTTCACTTCCGGAGATCCGTGCAAGAGTTCAAGAAAGACCGCGTTCGTCCAACCGAATCCGGTCACATTCTGAGCGTACCCCTCGACCACGCTTGTCTCCGAAGACCGTGTCACCACGTTATATTTTTCGCGAATGGTGTGATCCCGTCGAAAATTCTCAAGCACCATCGATAAAAAGTTCTCGCTGATTCTGTCCGCCTCCCGCTCATATCCGTACCGCCGCAATCCCTCCACGGCCAGCAGTTGGAGGGGAGCCCAGCCGTATGGATAATCCCATTGCGCCTCGGTTTGGGTGCGGCTCGTCGCCAGCCCACCTGCCTGTTCAAACTGATTTGAATTTTGCGCAACCTCACCCGCCTCCTCTTTGGAAGCAAGCCCGGCCCAAAGGGGATAGAACGTGGTGGCAAATGCGTATCTGGACTGCCTGCGCGCCACGAAATTGTAATCAAAGAAAAGGCCGCTGCGCCCGTTCCACAGATACTGAATCATTCTTTTTCGCCTCTCGGCCGCTCTGACTTCCCATTTCATAGCATCCTCGGGGCGGCCAAGTAGTTCGCTCATGCGCTCCAGGTCCTTCTCCGTTTTGTAAAGCAAGCTGTTCAGGCATACGGGAGCAAAATGATGCGTTGCAGCGCCAAAGGGCCCAAACCGAAACGTCACGTCAAACCCGGACTCGCGCATGCTCCGGTCGCCCTTGTAATAGTCCTCGGTCAATCCGATCCGGGAGCCCACGGCGCACTCTGAGGCGCCAATGTCCGCTGTCTCTGGAGTGCACTCAAAAACCGGGAAGCTCATGCCGGGAATTGTGCTGCTGGCCGAACCGCTTTCTTTCTCATGGAACAAATAAGATTTGAACGAGGGGCCGTGAGCCAAAAAGAAGTATGCGGCGCTACTGTAATATTGGCCGGGGTCGCCGAGGATTTCCGGCACCGGACCTTTTCCATGATCGAAGTAGCGCGAAAGCCCCGTTTTCCCGGCTAAATGCGGCTGCGCGGTCCATTGCTCATAATCTCGAAGAGCAAATCCATATGCTTTTGCGAGCCATGGAAGATCCGCTTTTCCCTCCGCCGTTTCATCTTCATACACGGCCAGAATCATCGAGCTGAGGAATGGAGGCTGCGATCGGGTTAAATAATAAGTGCGATTGGCATTCAGCACTCCGCCGTAATGCTCAATCTCAAAAAAGAAATTCTCGACCATCCCTTTCGCCAGGTCCCCGCGATGGTCGCGAAGCAAGCCGCGGATTATGAAATAGCTGTCCCAGCCATACATCTCATTAAATTGTCCGCCGGGCACCACATATGGATTTTCCAGGTACAGCAACCCTTCCGTGGGAATCTTGCTCAAATCGATTTCTCCAAGCCGCGTGATGGCCGTTGGCAAATGTTCCACACGGACCCGGCAGTGATTTTGCAACTCCGCAACCGCGGAAGGGATTTCCATCCCGGAAGGTAGATACAGGAAAGCCTCGCCGCCCGTTTTGGTATCTTCCAGGCTTTCGCATTTGTTCATCGATCGCGTCAAGGTATCCCAGCCGGCAGAAATATATTGCAGAATTCCGTCGAGCGATCGCGGAGTTGTAGCGTCTTTCGCTTTTGCCGCGGGCTGGCTCTCACTGGAACTCGCTACAGGGATCGTTGCCATTACCAATGCTCCTTGAGCCAGTAGAGCAAGACAGATTTGAAATCTCCTGCTGGCATGAAACATGTAAGGCCCTTTCAATTCATCGCAAAAAAGCGAGTTCGTTTCGTTCCCGGAGGCTATCGGAATCGGTACCCGGCATTCAACTCGCAGCGATAGAACCTACCCTGATTCTTCGCCACGCTGACGTTGCAATCGGCCCAGCTTAAGATGGGAATAGGCCCCAAAGGAAAGACAATATTCTCCCCATTTAGCTCCGCCTCCACACTCGGACCCTCCGCTGTTGGCGGCAACGTAAAATTCAGCGAGGTGCCGAGAATGATGGGATAGGTCATGCGTACAATGTCCGAAATCTGCGGCCGAAAAACTTCCGCCTGAAACAGGAAGGTTGTCGTATCGGACCAGTTCCGCACTGTGACCTTGATGACGCGCCCTCCCTGGGAAAAGCCGTCCGTATCAATTCTCGTGAATGGACACGGCCCTGCAATACAGGAAACTCTGGCATTTTGAAAAACACTTCCCTCGCCCGCATCCATGGACTCGGTATCCAAAGTGGCCTTCCACTTGCTATCGGGAGAGCAGGGGGCACTGTTCTGGCAGGGTACATTACCGACGTTCTGGACCTGAAACGTCTTGACGCCTGTGCCGATATTCTCCTGCGAGGTCGATTCCGTCGAATACCGAATGCGGACGTTGGCCACGTTGATGGGGGGATGATCAAGCGGAACTGGCTTCTCCGGCGTTTCACTGTCGCTGCGAATGGGCACCAGATGAACGATCGTCAGCTTATCTGTGACCAGTTCCGTCAAATCAACGGGCACGTAATCGGGATGTAAGAACCGCAATGTGACAGACTGTTGCCGGCCGACGCCACGCACAAGTGGGATGGCAAAATATCCCGTGAAGTTCGATTTCGTGTTACTCGATGCCAGCCCATTTGCCTCGCTCACTTCCACATCCATGATCGGGGCGCGCTTGATGGGATCGTCGTCCTGTTTGATGACCGCGCCCGTCAGAACGATGGGCCTGCTTTGGTAGTATCGCACCCAAGCCAGACCGTAGTGGATGGCTAGCACGCACCCCAAAATCAACGCCACGATCCAAAGAATCGCCTTCCGACCCTGGAACATCGTGTCACCTGTGAAATTGGATGCGTTCATATAACCGGATGGTGCTCGCTCCCTTATGCCTACATTGTTCCCTGTACATAAAGAAGAAAGAACAATTCATCAAAACGCAGGGCTCGCATGGAATTCAAGTGTGTTTATAATCGTTCAATGGACCAACAGCGCAAGGGCATTCTGAAATGCACTCGGCGCGAATGCCTCAGGACGCTGGCCCACGCGGCGGCGCTTGCACCTTTGGCAGCTTGGAATCCTCAAAGGTCCCGGCGAGTCGCCCCTCCCCAAACTCCCAAGCCGGCAACGCAGGAGGCTACCAAAGTTTTTTCCGACCAAGATGAGGCATTTCTCCAGGATCTGCAAGCCGCGAACTTCCGCTATTTTTGGGAGCAGGCCAATCCCGATACCGGCATTGTCCGGGATCGCTGCAACGTGAGAACATCGGAAAAGAATGACCTCGGAAGCATCGCCGCGACGGGCTTTGGGCTCACGGCGCTTTGCGTCGGAGATAAGCGCGGATTTGTTTCCCATGCCGATGCCAGAGAGCGCGCACTCAACACCCTGCGCTTCCATTGGAAGAAACTCCCGAATCATCGCGGATTTTTCTATCATTTTGCCAACATCAATACCGGAGAAAGATTGTGGGATTCCGAAGTCTCTTCGATTGACACCGCGATCTTGCTTTGCGGCATTCTCACCTGCCGCGAGCATTTCCAGCATTCTGAAATCAGCCTGCTTGCCGCGGAAATCTTCAATCGCGTCGATTGGACCTGGCTGTCCGAGGATACCACGATCCTTCCACACGGCTGGCGGCCGGAAAGCGGCTTCCTGCAGTACCGTTGGGACAATTACAGCGAGATGATGATGATGTATTTGCTGGGTCTCGGCTCGGAGTCGCATCCGCTGCCTGCGAGCAGTTGGGATGCCTGGCAGCGCACGCCTTTTGAATATGACGGAATCCGTTACATCGGGTCGTTTGCGCCGCTCTTCATTCATCAGTATTCCCAGGCTTGGTTCGATTTCCGCGGCAAGCATGACAAGTACACGGACTACTTTCACAACTCGGTGATCGCCACGGATGTCCATCGCCGCTTTTGTATCGACATGTCGGGCCAGTTCCCGGACTACAGCGATGACCTTTGGGGCATCACCGCATCCGACTCGTCGCGCGGCTACGTCGCCTGGGGCGGCCCTCCGGAAACCGGTCCCATTGACGGAACCGTGGTCCCATGCGCCGCCGGAGGCTCGCTGCCGTTTCTGCCAGACGCCACACTGCGCGTGCTTCGCAATGTGAAAGACCGCTACGGAAAGGGCGCCTGGTGCCAATACGGTTTCGTGGATGCGTTCAATCCGCTGGCGAACTGGTACGATCATGATGTGATTGGTATCGATACCGGCATCACCATGGCGATGGTTGAGAACGCGCGCACCGGATTCGTCTGGGAAACTTTTATGAAAAATCCCGAAGCCCAGCGCGGCATGCAGCGTGCCGGCTTCCAATCCCTTCCCGCCCTCGAATTGCAGGATAAGAATCCGACCTCGTATTCCGCCCTGCTGCAGTATCAGGTCCGATAGAAGCGCGGGTGCCGCACCCTTCACGACTTTTGTGAAGGGTGCTGGTTTTCGTATTGGTGAGCAAACCATTGAAAATTATTACGAATTCTTCCCCGGGAAATTTTGGCGATCGTGCAGAAAACCCGCACCCTTGAAAGTCACAAGGGTGCGGCACCCGCGGATTCCGGAGCATTAGTGGAATCCGATCAACGCCAACCCCTGGGGTGGCAAGACGACCGTCAGCTGACCTTGACGAATGGTGATACTTTCCGGCGCAGGAAGTTTCGCCGCGTTCCGTAGCTCCTGAATTTGAGCTTGCGTCGGAAAAGCCGGCTTGCCCATGGCGGCGTAAGCCCGCAGAAGAGATCCATGCGAGGAGTCAAGGCGCTCGATTGTGGCACGATGGATCCGCGCGGAGCCGCTGATTTGGATCGTTACGCGCTTCTCCTCGCCGGCTTCTTCCGGCAAGAATAAATTCCATGCGGCCATTACGACGGTCCCGTCCTCACGCTTCGTTACGAGCGCGGAAGGCGAATCCGCAGGAATCCTCGTGTTCCCCAGTTCGTGGAGCAATTTGAATGCGTTGAAAGCCGGCTTCGGCAGCCCTTCCTCCGCGATCAATCCGTAGCCTCCATAAAAAGGCTCCTTCACCACGCCCTGCTCCTCAAACACGTCCGAAAATGCCCAATAGGACATCATGGCCACAAGCCCGTCGCATTGGCGAATCGTGTTCGCAAGCCAGGGGCCCATGAATTCCGCATCTGTCACTGCCGGTTCATTCTTGTAGCTCGCGTTGTATTCGCTCCAAATAAGGGGCAGGTTCGGCCTCGCGGAAGCCGCGACCTGGTCACGAACTTTGCTCACTGCTCGGCACACGAATTCCGTTCGCGGGATTTTTTCGTGTGTGCCAAACACATCCTCGCTCGTATCGTTCGCGTAGACATGCGTGGACACGAAATCGAACGGAACATTGTTCTCCACGGCGTGCTGAATAAAGCGATCCACCCACGCGGCTTGTGCCGTGGCGGGCCCGCCGACACGCAGCCTGGCATCGACTTGCTTCAACGTCTTGGCTGTCTCATCGTAAAGCTGAAAATAGGTCTCATCCTTTGGTTTCCCTGCCCAGAAATCGAGATTCGGTTCGTTCCAAACCTCGAAGTACCATTGAGAGACTTCCTCAATTCCATAGCGCTCAATCAAGTGCCGCGCAAAATGCGATATCAGATCGTCCCATTTGCCATAATCTTTTGGCGGCGAAACAATCGGCCGATACCAGAAGGACTGATAGATTGGCTCCGCGGCAAGTTTTTCAGGCATGAAGCTTAGTTCGACAAACGGCCGCACGTGATTTTCCAGCAGCCCATCGTAGATTTGATCGACGTAGGAGAAGTTATAGACAGGTTTTCCTTCCGAATCTTCGCTGTACACCCCGACTTCATCATGGAAAATCGCATGAAATCGAACGTACTCGAATCCTGTGGCGTCTCTTACTTCGCGCAGATCGCGCCGGTAGCTGTCGCGCAGCGACAGAATGGCGCGCCCCGAGCCAAACATCTGTTCCCAGTAATGGGGGAACGGGTTGCCCTGCGCCTGAAGATTTACGTGAATTGTTTCCTGCAGGCCCTGCGCCCGGGCGCCCGACGCGTGGAAAAGGAGCAGCAAGCAGTACAACACCGCCGCCAGAACGGGGAAGCTAGACCTTCGCGGAATAATCGCCTTTTTCGTATTTCACCAGATGGAAGTAAGGCCACGGTATCGCGCCAACGGCGCGGAGGTAAATAGCCCGGGGCAACGCCCCGGGGACCATGGCCAATTGTAGTTTCCGCCCTGAAAGGGCGAAGGGGCCCAGCGCCCTTTCAGGGCGCTTCAGAATCGAATGCCTGTACCACCCAGGGCGTTGCCCTGGGCTAGCATCTGCCGGCGCTTTCAGCGCCGGAAGACAGTTTTTCTTAGTGTAGCTTTTAAGTATCTTTTCTGCGCCGCCTCAGCGGTACTGCGCCGCCTGCAGTTCAAACATCTCCGCATAGCTGCCGCCGCTCCGGAGCAACTGGTTGTGGCCGCCCTGCTCGGCGATTCTACCGTTTTCCAGTACCAATATCCTGTCCGACATCTTTACGGTTGAGAACCGATGCGAAATCAAGACGGACATTTTGCCCTTTGTGAGATCGGCAAATCGCTGAAACACTTCATGCTCGGCTCGCGCGTCGAGCGCCGCCGTCGGCTCGTCCAGGATCAGCAATTGCGCATCGCGCAAATAAGCCCGCGCCAGAGCGATCTTCTGCCACTCTCCGCCCGAAAGGTCCACTCCTCCTTCAAAGCGGCAGCCCAGCATCTGATCGTAATTATGCGGCAGTTTATGGACTACACTTTCCGCCAGGCTCTTGAACGCCGCCGCGCGGATTCGGAACGGATTATTTCGCTCGTCGATTTTCCCCGTCGCGATGTTATCCGCCACCGTCATGTCATATTTCATGAAATCCTGAAAAATCACTCCGATGTGTTTCCAGAGGTCCTCGAGGTCGTACTCGCGCAAATCGATTCCATCGAGCAGGATCTGCCCGGAGGTGACGTCGTAAAGCCGCGTCATCAGCTTGACGATCGTTGTTTTCCCGTGCCCGTTCGCTCCCACCAGCGCAATTCGCTCGCCCGGCTCCAGCCGGAAGTTCACACTGTCCAGCACCGGCTTGGGCTTCCGGGGATAACGGAATGAAACGTTGCGGAATTCAAATCCCTCGCGGATTGGCCGCGGACCCGGCAAGCCTCCAGGCTTCGAAACAATCTTTGGCCGCACGGAAAAGAATTCGATCAGGTCCGTCAGGAACAGGGCGTGATCGGCAATGTGCGAAAACGTCAGGAACACGGATTGAATGTTAGTGCTGGCCGCAGCGATGGCCCCCGCCAGGAACGTCAGCGTACCAATCGTCAGCTTGCCCGTAACGGTCAAATAGATTCCGTATGCATACGTACCGTAATACCCCACGGTCCCCAGCAGGGCCAGGAGAGACCCAAACATCAGCTTGCGCTTTGCCAGTCCCACATTCTGGTGATGGATCTCGCCGGAGATAGACTCATAGCGCCCAGCGAAGAATTGACCGAGCCCGAAGAGCTTCAGTTCTTTCGCGCTCTCCTTGCTCGTCCCCAGCAGGCGCAGATAGTCGAGTTCGCGCCGCGCGGGCGTTTGCCTTACGCTCTGCGAATAGGAAAGAAACGCGAATTTTGTCTCCGCCAGAAATTCCGGCACCACGCATACGATCAGCGCAATAAGAATCCACGGCGAAATCACGCAGATGCCCACCGCCAGCGAAATCACGCTGACCAGTTGCTGGATCAACTGCCCACTTTCCTGGATCATTCCCACGCGATCGGCGCCCTGCACACGGGCGCGTTCCAGCCGGTCGTAAAACTGGGGATCTTCATAGCTGTGCAGGTCCAGCGTCGCCGCATGCCGCATGATCCGTATGTTGACGTGGCGCGTGTATCGCTCGTTCAAACAGGTGTCGCAAAAATCCACGAGCCGCGCCAGGATAATCACGAAGCACGCCAGCCCAAATTCCAGCGCCACCAGCCACCAGAATCCCGCGGAAAGCTGGGTGTGTTGCGAGGCCACCACATAAATGGCGTCGATAATCCGGCGCGTCACCATCAACATCCCCAGCGGGAGCAAAGCGGCCGCCAGCCGGATTGACACGCTAGCAGCGACTACTCCGGGCGCTGCCTGCCACACCATGTGAAAAATCGGCGGTACGTTTTTCAGGGAATGAAAGCGGTCATGCCAATCCTTTTTTGGCATCCAGACGGTGTCGGCTTTCAATATTTCTTTCGCGTTTGTCATGGGGTCTCGGCTAAATCTTAAGTCGTCGTGCACTCCTGCCGCCGTTCTCTATCGCACTATCATGAGGAGAATCGAAACAGCCGGGCCAAAGTGGACTTGAGGGGATCAATCTGGGCTTGGGTCCTGGAGACTCCGTAGCCGGTGGCCTGGTTTCCGTTTGCGCTTCTCCGTGGCGGTTCTGGTCATCTATAACAACTAGCATCCAGGAGGGCCTGAGCACGTTGCGTGCCACAGAGGGCTTCCCTTAAGGGCCTTAGTAATCTTAAGCTTACCCTTATGTCGACTCGCAGTCCGCAATGCTTTTCCGCTCGAACCATGACTTCTTTACACGAAGCGATAACCTGCTATTCACAAATTCCATTTTGATACACCGAGGTGGAAAAGTTGCGCAGCCATCCTTGGCTGGGCATTCCTCTTAGTCGTCGCATTTTTTTGAACGAGTTAGATCGGAAAATGTGCACAACAAAAGGCTCTCCATGCAACAAGGATTGGAACGGCACCATCTCGAATCCATGGCCAGATAAGCATCACATTCGTCGTGAATTCCTCTATTCAACTCGACGCTTTCCCCGGGACCTTGGCGCCTTTCTTCTGTGCTTCCGATAATCCGATGGCGATCGCCTGTTTACTGTTCTTGACGGCGCCGCCCTTTCCACCCTTGCCCGATCGCAACGTTCCCCCGTTTTTCCCGGCCAGGCGCCCACCGTGCGTTTCCTCGGGCAGGCTCGCAGCCAGAGCCATCGCTTCGAAATTATCGCCAAGCCAATCCGCCCGGGGCATCTGATTAGCGTGATCCGTTCCAGCCTTCCCAAACAACAACTGGGCAGTGCATGGCGAAATCCCTGGCGCTGCAGCCGTCAACCCTCGCGATAACCGTGCGATACATTTTCCCCAGCTCGCATATACCCGGAACGCTGTATACTAAATCCCACTCACCTCAGATATAAACCAAAGCCTGTATCCAGGCGCTGGTCCATAAGTTTGTCAGTCGAGTGAAAATCGATACACCATCAGCGCTGGCCTAAAGTTGCGCCGAAACGATCTTAAGCAGATGCGTCAGTTGGAGGAGAATTCTTGGCCAAACGGTCAAAAGTCGCTGATTTCGGCGCAGCCTTGAACGGCAATTCTCACCTCTCCTCGCTTCCCAAGGCTCTCACGGGCATCAAGGGGCTCGACGAAATCAGCGGCGGCGGTTTGCCGCGAGGCCGTACGACGATCGTTTGCGGAGGCCCAGGTTGCGGCAAGACCATGCTGGGCATGGAGTTCCTCATCCACGGCGCTCAGGACTTCGATGAGCCCGGCGTTCTGGTGGCCTTCGAGGAAACGCCTCAGGAAATGGAAAGAAACGTCGCTTCCCTTGGTTTCGATGTGAAAGACCTTGTGGAGCGCAAAAAGCTTTTTCTGGATTACGTGTACGTGGAGCCGAGTGAGATTCAAGAGACGGGAGATTACGATCTCGAGGGCCTGTTCATCCGTCTCCAGCACGCTGTGAATTCCGTCGGTGCAAAACGCATTTGCCTGGATACGCTGGAGGCCCTGTTCTCCGGCTTTCGCAACGAGGGGGTTCTGCGCGCGGAATTGCGCCGCCTGTTTCGCTGGCTGAAGGAGCGAAACCTGACCACCGTGATCACGGCGGAAAAAGGCGAAAATTCGCTCACGCGCCACGGCCTCGAGGAGTACGTTTCCGACTGCGTCATTCTCCTGGATCATCGCGT
>Ga0206833_1245_pt1 | contig 12948 bp, 9 predicted proteins | sample Alteio_BWOrgCont_32_FD_152891 | JGI IMG/M metagenome (GOLD analysis project Ga0206833, IMG submission 152891) | Enriched cells from forest soil in Barre Woods Harvard Forest LTER site, Petersham, Massachusetts, United States -... | ecosystem: Environmental > Terrestrial > Soil > Temperate forest > O... | reverse complement strand
GTCCAACGCCCATCGGCTTCGCAATTCCACATGTGAGCGCAACTGCGCTTGCGCACGGGGACTTGCCCCCTCAATTGACGGCACGCTTGCGATATCTGTGCTCGTCGGCAAATCAAAGATAGGAAGCTGTAGGTACGAAAAACCCGGACTGAGAGCCCATCGGCTGATCGGCTTCCAACTGACAGCCATTTCAGCTCCGTAGCCTTCGCCATAGAGCTGGTTCCCAAGAAAAACCGGAAGAACTAGGTGCGCAGGGCTCGGGTCAGTCTCTAGATATATAGTTCCGACGTCGCTGGATATGATGTTCGCGTAGGAATCGTAGAATCCTGTTAGGTCCAAGGAAAGATGTTCCAGAATCTGGGTGCGATATCCAAACTCCGTCGCCAGAACGTTATCATTTTTTTGGTCTGTGCCGAAAATACTTTCTAAGACTGGTATGCCGCCGGGGCCCGCGAGCGCGGTATCATTGAACCGGACTTCTGTTTCTCGCGAGGGAGTTCCAACAGCCTTTGATACTGAGGCCCAGAGTATGGTTTTGCCATTCGGAAGCCATGCGATGCTTGCGCTCGGCTGAACATCGAAACCAGTGAAATGGTTGTGTTCGAGTCTGTCGCCCAGCGTTACATATAGACTGTTGGAAATAATGGAAAGTTCGTCCTGCACGAATGAGGTAAAGAGTAACTGTGTTTCTGCCGAAGGATTAAACATAACTCTGAATGATCCACTTATGCTATCGGATGTATCGCGACATCCTAAGCCCCACACAAAATCTTGCCGGCGTCCCCATCCGATATAATTTTGAAAATTCATGTCGACAGTGTCGCGGCATTCTCCATAGGTTGGGTCACTCCGATCGGTGCGGTCAAAATACACTTGGAGCGTCGTCTCTGACGTTGAGGAAATTACGAAATCCCACCTCGAAAGAACGTCCCAACCGCTAAATTCCTGACGCAAGTTGGAAACCTGCGGCTGAGGAAGTAGCACGGAGGTGACGGAAGCCACGACCTCGCCTTCGCGACCAATGTAGCCATCTCCCTGAACGGTTAATGAATCTTTTGTACCAAAGTTGTTATCCACGCGAAAGCCAACACGATGAGCATCCCATCCATCTTCACTGTTTTGACCGACCAAGTTCGGTAAATGGCTGTTGTTAAAGCTATTGGCATCGACTCGAAACGTAGTCTCCGGACCAAGTGCCGCGCCGTATTGAGCTGCGCCAAACTCTGTTGCGTGAGTCCCACCTCCTCCGGTAACCACAAATCTTTGCGTAGCGGACGCTTTTTTAGTAATGATATTAATTACGCCGTTAACCGCATTGGCTCCCCAAATGACGGCCCCGGGACCTCGAATAACTTCAATACGCTCGATTTCTTCCATCGGGACTTCCTGCGCATCCCAATATACTCCGTTGAACAGCGGCGAATACACAATCCGATTCTCGATGGGTACAAGCAGTTTATTTGCAATGTGATTATTAAAACCGCGGGAGCTAATTGCACATGTGCTACCATTTATCTGCGCCACGCTTAATCCGGGAACCATTCGCAAGAGGTCGGGGATATTTGATGCGCCTGAGCGGCGAATAGCATCGGAGGTAATCACGAAGATCGCAGCAGCCGCACTGTCAAGTGTTTCTTGCTTTTTCGAAACCGATGTCATGTTAATATTCATCCCATCTTCTATACTGCTTTCTGTGAGATCGATCCGTCTTTGTTGAGGCCAAAAGGGAACGGTCACAAACATCGCCATAATCATAGTGAAGTAATAGCGCCTTTGCATCCAAGCGCCATCATTTTTAAGTGGCCTATAAACTCCGAATCCAGCAATTCCTTTTTCCCGTTTTCGCTTTTTCATCAAGCTCCTCAGAATTTCTGAAGCAAGGTATCGGCGTAGAATAACCTCCGCCATCATCATGCATTGGCACGCTAACCTCCCTCCGAGTGACAGCGCGAGCAACGGGCAATCGTCATGAATGATGAATGCATCCTCGCCCTGTCGTAAAATGCTATCTCTAGCCGAAATGGCATGCTGTTTCTTTTTGGACATGTTCCAGGAGAGCATACCCCTACGATGTCTTTAGCAATCGCCGCCCGATTTTCTCCACCTATCAGGAACAATTCGCGGCACCGATAATCGGACGTATATGCGCAGGTCAATGGCGACGTTTTACGTGAGAGCATCGATTGGGAACTGAGAATATGGCTGTCCAAATGGGAGTCACCACCAATAACTGAACACTTTGTATCTGATAAAAGTGTCCATTGCCGGTCGCATTTTATCTATATCAGTCGCGGTATCATTGCCATGGACGCTGAGACCAAGCGACATCCAACACTTTTGCCTAATATTATTTTTCCCTGTCACGGAGAATAACCAGGTGGTCACAATCGTGAATGCCATAAGGGTATCAGCTACACTGATCGTCGATGCATTCTAGCCATTTGCTGTTGAGACAGGACTCATCATCTTGACAGCCTGGATAGACGAATTTTAACTTGACGTTAACCCCCTTGCGGCATAGGACACTGGCCTGAAGATTTGGTCGAAACTACTTTGCTTGGCGAAAGTCGTTTGTAAAAAGAGTAAGACCCTTGTATGAACAAGGAAACGTTTTTGGCGGTTATGAGTGCCGATCGACGAATACACGTGAAAACGCCAGCCAGTCTAAGTCGCGATCAAAATGACGGAAGGCCTGCGAAATAAGCTTAACAGAGTGCATCTAGAGGTGGTGCCGCCGCACCCAATTCTGATTATCCTTAAGACATACAAATCGATAAATTAGACTTGTTGTGACCCCTTTTGAACAGTCTTGTGGACCTCTTTAATGAGAAATTGGGCATGGAAGGTTCATAACATCACGGGTAACACAAGGCGGGGCAGTACATCTTGCTTGTGGCACCGCGCAAAGAAATAGATTTGCCGGTAATGGTGAACAATGGGGGCGTAATGATCGAACCTGTCGATTGTTCTAAAGGCTCAATAGAAAACAACGGAACTGTCGTTGTGGATCGAGTTGCGGACATTCTCGAACGTGAGCTTCAGAAACTGATTGAGGCGTGGCTTACCCGGGTCCAGCAGGAGCCGGACCTGATAAACATATTGTTAAACCATGAAGAGCGGACGGGCCATCTTCCTCACCTTATACATGATGTCATTATCCGACTGCGCCTTGAAGCAGGGACGAAAGCTCCGATTTCGAAGGCAGCCGCCTTTCATGGAGATTTGAGACACAAGCAGGGGTATACGGTGGCGATGATGGTCGAAGAGTCTCGACTCTTGCAGGTGAGCATTTTTACGATTTTGCACGAGAACGTAAAGCATTTGGAATATAGCGCGCTGCTACCTGATGTTGTGACGATTGCGGACGAGGTAGACGCGCAATTGAAGGAGCAGATTCTTCGGTTTATGGCCGCAGAGGACATTGAGAATACCAAGGGCAAATTACATGACATTGGGAGGATCAAGCAAAATGCCAAACCCAGGGCTTAGAGCCGCCACCCACTTGAATGTAAAGGACCGGGATGACTGTGTCCTCCTGATCGAGGCTGACGCAGACGATGCGGGAACAGTTTTAGACGAATTGAGTTTAGCAACGGACGAGCAGTTCCATGTGGAATGGGTCACCGAACTCTCTCAAGGAATCGAGCGATTGCGAGCCGGCGGGGTCGGCGCGGTTGTCTTTGCATTGAGTTTGCCTGAAAGCAAGGGTGTTGATACATTCAACGAACTTTTTCAAGCTTCTCCTCTTGTCCCGATATTAATCCTATGTGTGACCGGTGCGGAAGAAGCTGCGAGGCAAGCGGTGCAATGTGGGGCTCAGGATTATCTGGTTAAGACTCAAGCGGACGGCTATCGGTTGAGGAAGGCGGTGGCTCAGATGATGGATCGCCGCGCGACAGAAGCCACATTGGTAGAAAATGAAGTCGCACATTCAACTCTTGACTCGATCGAAGAGGCGGTAATACGTACAGATACATCTGGAAAAATCTTGTATCTAAATCGAATGGCGGAAGAGATGACCGGATGGTCTCGGGGAGAGGCCTTGGGGCGTCCCGCTTCGGATGTATTCAGAATCATTGATGGCATTAACCGCGCAGGGGTTCGCGATGCTGTAGAAACCGTCATGTATGAAGATAAAATGGGAAATGTAGGAACGAATCGCATAAATTGCATTCTGCTCCGCCGGGATGGGTTCGAGTTTGGAATTGAAAATAAAGTGACGCCTATCCATAACTTAGATGGTGAGGTCTCGGGGGCACTGCTGGCCTTTCACGATGTGACCGCGGCCCGGGCCAGATCACTCGAAATATCGCACCTCGCGCAACATGATTCCCTAACCGATTTGCCAAACCGGCTTTTGTTTAAAGATCGGTTGACGCAAGCGATTTCAATGGCAGTGCGCCAGAACAAGCAACTCGCGGTGCTGTTTGTCGATTTAGATCAATTTAAAAAGATCAATGACTCACTCGGTCATGCGATCGGCGACATGCTTTTGCAGTCAGTAGCCAGGCGATTGGTCGCGTGCGTCAGGCGGGCGGACACGGTTAGTCGGCTGGGCGGGGACGAATTCGTTATACTCCTATCTCAGGTCGAACACGAGCAAGACGCAGCCTTCAGCGCGCGGAAGATTCTCCGAGCGTTGGCGACACCACATATTGTCGATAATAAGAGACTGGACATAAACGCAAGCATTGGTGTTAGCACCTACCCCAGCGATGGGTCAGTGCCAGAAATTTTAATGAATAAAGCGGACGTCGCAATGTACGAGGCCAAACAGAAAGGGAGAAATAATTATCAGTTCTTCCGACCTGATATGGACGCTCGAGTCGCAGAACGAAAATTGCTCGAAGGGGACCTGCGCGCAGCGCTTGGCCGAACCGAGTTTTTGTTACATTATCAACCCAAATTCAATCTTCAGACAGGGCAGATTACAGGGTTTGAAGCGCTAATACGGTGGCTGCACCCTCAACAGGGATTGTTAAATCCGGGTCAGTTCGTGCCCATTGCGGAGGAGTGCGGGTTAATTTTGTCCATAGGCCGTTGGGTCCTTCTGGAAGCATGCAAACAGGCCAAGATATGGAGTGATTCGGGGCTCGGGTTTGTGCCGATGGCCGTGAATGTTTCCGCGGCAGAGTTCGCCGACAAAGATTTCCTTTCAGGAGTTCGGGCCGCTTTGATTGCCACGGGGCTGGCCCCCTCGAATCTTGAGCTGGAACTGACCGAAAGTGTGCTAATGCAGGACGCGGAGTCTGCAGTCCGCACGCTTGTGGCGCTGAAAGCGATGGGCGTCCAATTGGCCATCGATGACTTTGGCACAGGATATTCAAGCTTTACCTATTTAAGACGATTCCCAGTTAATGCACTGAAGCTGCACCAATCCTTTGTGCATGAGATAACCGAGGATCCGGCGGATGCAACAATTGTCAGCGCGATGATCAATATCGGTACCAGTCTCAATCAACGTGTAATTGCAGAAGGAGTCGAAACCCTGGCGCAACTCAAATTCCTTCAACGGCACGGCTGCGGCGAAGGACAAGGCTACTATTTCAGCGCTCCAGTTTCAGCCGAGCAGGCCGGGATGTTGCTCGAGACAGGAATTCCGACAAATGTGGTCCCTTGGGTGAGTGAAATAATTGTCCCTACTGTTTTCATCTGCCCTATGTGGTAAGCGGGAGAGGAGATCCTTAGTAGGAACCAGGGATAGGCCCCGGACTCGTATTGCGAACAATCGCTGGTTTTGCCCACATCCTTGCCCCCTCGTGGAAAGGTGAACTCCGCTCTGCGATTTCAAAATCACCTGGCAGAATTAAAGACCCCCGCCCAGCCCAATCTGGACGTGTGAGTCCGCGTCTGGTCGTGGGCTGTGGTTCAGTCCATGATCTTTGTAATCCCGAATTCATACAATTCTCCAAGCCAGCGGTTGATCCTTCAACAGCCACAATGAGTTCCTTTGGGACATCAATTTCCAATTCGGATTGCTGTCGGATACGCTCCGACGTTTTTGTTTCATCGAAAATGCTGTATGCGATTGGACCGTGGAACTGGTGAACAGCGAGCGTTAGAACAAGTTTGCCATGCATTCTATAATTGCTTTAAAACAAGTGACTAAGCGTTTTTTCAGAACTTCTAATCACGCATCTGCTTAGACGAGGGCTGGCGTTGCCTTTTTAGTTTCAGCTCTCGCGCTATCAAAGAAATATTTTCCCGAACTCACAAGCGGATTTCTGATCTTTTTTGGTTTCACAATTAGGCTAGAATGACGGCCTTGGAAATGGTCGGGGAGAGAAAATAACCATAATTATCAAGTCCTTGAGACGAATGGTGCGCTTTGCGTTTAGAGACTCTTTCTCGACTTGATCATACATAACATTATGCCTCCCCATGATTCGGAGGGCAGTCTCGCGTATTTGATTCCTTCAGAGACACGCTTTTTCCTGAACTCTCGATAAAGGCTGGCTAAGGCGCACATACCGAGAAAGTATATTATATGGAACTTTACTCAAAGAAATGCGGACAGTGCAAGATAATTGAAATAGCGTCAGACAATCCGGAGCAACAATAACCCGCCGAGGGCACGAATTTGGCGCTCAGTCCACATTCATTGTCCACTGGAATGCACCTTGGGCTCAATCGAATATTTCGTCAGAACCAAATGCGGCTACCCCCTTAAGCTGACGGCATTTGTTTGGGTAATGGGGACCAGACATTGGGGGTGTCTGAGCCTATTTTGCATTAATTCATTTCTCGAGACTTAAGAGATCCCGAACTTTATAGAAGTGAACATGCATCGCAAATGGTAATTAGTCGTTGTTACTAAAACATTCTCTATTTTGCTTACATTCTTTCCCGACAAACAAAAGGACACATGGCGCAGTTTTTACTACCACTCCTGCGATCACCACGCATCGTCCGGTTGATGCTTCTCTACAAAGATGCGAGGATTTGTTGATTCTATCGATGTGCTCGAATTGAGGCTGAGTCGAGTTGCGTGAAAAGCTGTCGGTTACTCGCGCAAGGCCGCATTTAGGAGAGAGGGATTGATGTGAAGACAGCCGTTGCTGTAATTGATAAGGCCGAGACCCTTGAATTTGTTCATAAAGAAATTAACCCGAGGACGCGTCGTCCCAATCATGTCCGCCAGCTCCTCTTGAGATACTCTGGGAAGTATTCTAATAGTTTGGGTCTGTGGGCCGCAGTGACCAAGTTGCAAAAGTGTACGCGCCAACCTTTTCTCGCTGGAGTTAAACAGCTGGTCAATTAGGGCCTCCTCGATTTGGATGCCTCTTAAAAGAATATAAGATACAAAGCCATCTGAGAACGCGCGCTCAGTATGAAGCACCCGGATCATGTCTTCTTTTCCAATTTTCACTACAATCGTAGACGTGATCGCAGTCGCCGTTTCCACACGAGCGGTCTGGCCTGCCAGACACCCCTCACCAAAAAACTCCCGGGGGCCAAGCATCCCCACGACAGCCATTTTGCCAACCTCATTGACAACCGACAGCTTTACTCCGCCCCTTTGAATGTACAGGACATGCAGCGCGGGATCTCCCTGACAGTAGGCCGCATCGGATTTGTGATACCCGACAGTTTTTCTAGCAACACCGACCGAAGCCAGATAAGCCATCGGATTAAATCCATACGTTTTGTTAGATATGGCCTTCCCCCAACTCGCGGTTGTCACCATGGTTTCTCCGTTAAGAACATATCCCCGCCATTACCCTTATAACTGTATCGTCTGAGGATTAAAGGATCCGGTCTGTTCAATACTGAACATACATAACCGATTAGGCACATTGAGTGACTGTAGCCTATTTTAAGAGTGCGCGATGGAGTTCGGCCAATTATCCAATTCAAGGTCGATGAGCAGCAGTGCAAATAAAAAGACGCAAGACGAATCAGGCAGACGTTGATGTTTTGATGAGACCTTACAATTCTCATCGAATCCCTGTACTTAAGCTCCTGAAATGTTCCAAACCGGAATGCGGGGTGAGCACATATCGCGGTGGAATTAGCGGTATTTTTCACCACTCGCACATCTTAAAGAGTCTTACCAAATGTGTTCGGAGGACTAAGGCCTCGAACCCAAATCTACGCACTGACGCATACGACACTTCTTCAGTTCAAAACCCACAGGGCATGCCGCTCTCGACGCGCCGCGAGGAAAAGGTGGTTCAGCTTGTCGCCGGCGGAATGAAAATCCGCGAAATCGCTCGGAGGCTCAAGGTAAACGAACACTCGGTACGGAACTACTTTTATAGAATTTCTGAAAAGCTTGGGGCCTCGTCCTGGGTCGAACTGATTCTTTATGTGTTCAACCATCGGGATCGTGGAAATTAGCATGGCAAATTCAATATTCGATTATATCTTTGGATAATCTGATGTGTCTGCCCGGTGAAGATTAGGATAGTAGCCACGGCTGAAAGCTTGTTCCTGCGACGCCGATTCTCCCCTGGCGCTGCTGTAATAACGAAAACACGGACGTTACTTATCTTAACGGAAGGGCTAGCCTGCTTAATTCATTAGAAGGCGGAATCGTTGCGCAGAGAGTCGATTTCTGCCGTATGACGAGATCGCGTCCTGGTTGATGACGCTGCGAGCGGTTTGCAAGCCGCCCATCTAACCTTACGAATCGTTTTTAGAGACAGTTCTCCTGGTGCTTCCGAAAATTGTGTTGTCAAACCGCCAAAGCGAACTAAGAGGAGTTGCAGGAACACGCGGCGCGGAAGAGGTCCTGAAAAGGCCAGCCGCTGGCCAGGTGGATCCGGATACAGCGAGCTGTTTGGCGAATGCGTGCACCGATCTTGAATAACTGGGTGCGCAGGGTTTCGATTTGCGCTGAGCGCATCGACGAAGGCAATTGCAAGCGAAATAGGTTCACCAAGTTATAGGCGAAGCTGTGGAGCAACAAGCAGAAGGCGTTGGCTCGAAAACGATGACAGCTTAAACGGTCAGCCGCAAGGCCAGTTTTAAACTCTTGAATACGGTTCTCACACTCGCCGCGATCATTATAGAAGGAAAAGACAGAACGGCTGCGGCCTGACAAGTTGGTGACCAGGAAACGCAGGTTGCTACCGGCCGCGGACTGTTCGGCCTTATAGCAGATACGCCGCTGATGAGGCCAGGGGTGAGCACGATAGCGAAAGCTGGAAAAGGAGTGCTGCGGCTCGCCGGTTCGACTATACCGTCTGGCGAGACGACGCTCGAGCCGCTGCGCCCCAGCCTGCAACCGCGAGTTGCGGCCTATCCCGATGGCGTACTGCAGGTCGAAAAACTCGCAGAATTCATAAAGCAGCTGTGTGGCGAAGCCAGCGTTAGCGCGTAATTTGATGCGGACCTTCGGAAATTCACGCTGAAGTCGCGGAACAATGCGTAACAGCAAGGGGATGATGCGGGCGTGACTGGCCACCCTGCCCGGCCGCAATCGGGCGGCCAGCAAACAACCGGTGTGACGCTCAAAGATCAGCAAAGGGTGATACATGTGCTGGTCATAACCGCCGTTGAAAAAACTGAGCTGCTGCTGCCCGTAAGTGGGATCGTCTGTGGAATCGACATCCAGCAGGATCTCTCCTCGTTTCCGGACTTGTTCCCCGCAGATCCTTATAAACCAATCGAGTAAAGCATCCTGCAACTTGAGGAGTTCGCGAGGTGAAGGCGAGTTCTCCCAGCGGCTGAGGGTTGGTTGTGAGCCGAACGGCTCACCCAGTGGATGATCGGCCAGAATCTGAAAAGCCGGATCGTGACGTAGCCGATCGGCATCGTTGGTGTCCTCGTAACCAGCGACAATCTGGTAGAGGCGTTGGCGAAACAACGACAACACGGAATGACGAACCCGTTCCTCTTCGCGAGCATCACAGAGGCGTTCTGCCAGCCCGTGAGTAAGCCCATAACGCTGATCAAAGGCCCGCAGCGGAAGCAGACCGGCGTCAGAACTGATCTGTCCACCAGAAAAATCAGCTCGAATGGGTTGGTGTCGGTAGAAGGAAAAGGACAGCTGTGGTATACAACAAGATGTCATCTCTGGGATGCTCCGAAAGGGAATGACGGGTTCGCGAAAACCCAGTGTTCATCACTCCTTTTAGAGCATCCTTTCTTTTTTCACCAGTAAATTCGTGAATAATCCAGGCTGGGCCCTCTCGGATAACCCGAAAAAGCGATAGGCCACGAGCCTCAGATAGAACCATGGTTGGCACCAGACAACCGGTTTTGCTTGTCGGTCTCAGAACAGATGGGCTTCGTCGCAACGACTCGATGAAAACCGCTAACAGAGAAAATCCAAACAGCCGCACATGGCTTCGCAACGAACCAAGCAAATGGGGCGGGAAGCGTGAAACATCCTTGCTCATTCACAGGGGCTGGAAAGCAAGAAAAGTTCCGGCGGTGGGAGAGGTATTTTTCTTGACTTTCCCTTTTAGAGAACTTACCAGGACCTGGGAAAGTATTCCAAAATTCCCTTCAACAGAAACACATAGAGCAGAGGCTTTATTTGAAGGACCACCACCTCAATTTCTGTCAGAAGCTGTAAAGAATTATGGACCATGCTCGCCTGTACAGCTCCGGAAGGCGGCTAATTGGCCACCTACGCAGGAAACGGTTCGCGAATGATCTTCTCGGGAATTGTCACCTTAAAATGATGGTCGCAGCTAATACATGAAATTCTCTCACCGCCCACATTCCCAACTCCAATGTGGACAGCAACTTGAACCTTCTGGGGAGTTTTACAACATGGGCATTGTAGCCCCAACACGACATAGGGTTTCTTGGAAAATCGTGCTGATCCATTTCTCATAGAGGCCACGATCTTGTTGAATTCTTTAACAAGCGCTTTCGCTGCGACTTTCGATTTCCTCTCCCCACGCGCTATCCGACTGATGTAAGAAGCATCGACTCCCAATTTGAGGGCTACACGGGCGTAGAGTCCCCTGAATTGCGCCACCGCTTTTGCGCATTGCACTGTTTCTGTTTCATTCATGGTCCCCACTCCTAAAGCCTAAGGCACAGGCGGGTTCAATGGATATTATTTCGCTTACATGAACTCTGGCCAATACTTACGCTATTTCGACTTTGCGGTCAAGACATTTGTCACACACTGTGTCAACCTCCCGCCTGCACTTGTAATTAAGAGTGGTGTATGTTATGCATGCGCTAATCGATGTCACCCCTGAGGGAGGGAGTGCGCAGTGGTATGCGGACACATCAAACAGGCACCGCGCCACTCCCTTGTCATTGATATTGAGGCGACAGAATCATATTCGAAGATTCAAATCAAGGGGCAACCCAAGGACCTAAGCATGTCCGGATGTGGTTTGGTCTCGATCAGGCGTTTTTCGAAAGGGACGAACGTCACAATCAAGTTATCCCGCCAATGCACGCAGGCGAATGCACTTGCAAGGGTGGCTTATGACAATGCGGACTTGGGTATGGGGTTTGCTTTCACCCATATTGAGCATGGAGACAAACGGGTTTTGGAGGGATAAATAACAAAGTACATTTGCAGTTCAATCTGGAACTTCTTGGCCAGCCGCTAAACCGGAGACTGCTCGCGCATTCATTACGAGCGAATATGGATACCTATGGGACATTCCACGACCTCAAATCAGCTAATTCCAGTGGCTCAGTACCTTCGAATGTCCACCGAACACCAGCAGTACTCTCTCGAAAACCAATCCTTGGCGATACAAAACTATGCGGAGTCCCGCAATTTTGAAGTTGTCCGGACATATTCGGACGCTGCGAAGAGCGGGTTGGTTTTGAGACGGAGAACAGGACTTCAGCAACTCTTGAAAGCTGTTGTGGCAGGTGCTTCAGGCTATCAGGCGATTCTTGTTTACGACGTTAGCCGCTGGGGACGATTTCAGGACACCGACGAATCCGCGCATTATGAATTCCTTTGCAAATCAGCGGGCGTGCCAGTTCATTACTGCGCCGAGACCTTCGTCAACGACGGCAGTCTTTCGAGCCTTATAATAAAGGCTCTCAAGAGGACGATGGCAGGCGAATACAGTCGTGACTTGGGCGTGAGAACATATGCAGGGCAAAAGCGGCTGACACTTCTCGGATTCAAGGCTGGTGGAGTTCCGGGATATGGATTGCGTCGAATGCTTGTCTCTGCCTCGGGTGTTCCGAAGCAAGAGTTGGCGTTTGGCGAACGAAAGAGCATTGCAACTGACCGCGTTATCCTTATCCCCGGCCCTACACATGAACTTCAGATCGTAAGGGACATCTATCGAATGTTCATATCCGAGAAGCGATCACTTTGTTCTATCGCACGTAAACTCAACAGCAACGGCATCCCTCGTCCCGGCCATGCGCGTTGGGATTTTACCGCTGTTAAGACAATACTCACTCATCAGAAGTACGTCGGGTCCGCGGTATTTGGTCAAGTCTCAAAGAAGCTTAACACTCCGGCTATAAAGGTCCCGAAGTCGCAGTGGATTTTGACGCCCGGTGCTTTTGAACCGATCATCGATCCCGCCACATTTGCTGAGGCGCAGAGGGTCTACGGCCTCCACCGTTGCCAACGAACGGACGAAGAATTATTAGACGATCTGCGTAGATTGCTAGCTTCCGAAGGCAGATTGTCGTTCAACTTAATCAAGAACTCTTCTGAACTTATGTTTCCGGGAACCTACAGCAAAAGATTTGGCAGCTTACGAAACGCATACAGACTCGCCGGATACAACTATCCGGATAGTCTCGGAGGAGCCGATGCTCGACGTCGCACAATGGCCTTACGCGAAGAGCTAATTTGCAAGATCGCTGCGATGTTCCCTAACGTTGTGTCAATCGTTCGGCCCGGAGTTCATTGGCGAAGTCGATTGCGGCTATTCAAGCGCTTCACGGTTTCGGTACTCCTTGTTCGATCTGAACTGGTTTCCAAGACCGCGCGTCGTTGGATCGTCGAACCCGCCCGGAAGGAACGCAAATTCATTACCCTCTTGGCACGAA
>Ga0206833_1216_pt1 | contig 12973 bp, 13 predicted proteins | sample Alteio_BWOrgCont_32_FD_152891 | JGI IMG/M metagenome (GOLD analysis project Ga0206833, IMG submission 152891) | Enriched cells from forest soil in Barre Woods Harvard Forest LTER site, Petersham, Massachusetts, United States -... | ecosystem: Environmental > Terrestrial > Soil > Temperate forest >... | reverse complement strand
AGACTACGTCAGGGTGTAATCAATTTGCGCGGGAAGATTGTCTCGGTGCTCGATTTAAGGAAGCGGCTCGGAGAAATTACGGTCGCTCCCAGCAAGCGCAATCGAATCCTGGTGGTTGAGCACCGGGGCCGCCTGTGCGGGCTGATCGTGGATTCCGCATCCGACGTGCTCAAGATTCCGACCGCGGACATCGATCCTTCCCCCACCGAGTTTGTGGACGGAGGATTGAACTGCGTGACCGGATTGGGCAAGTACCAGGGCCGGCTGATCGTCTTGCTGGATATTGACAAAGTGCTGGAGTTCAGCGGAACGCGATTGAAGAACGAGGCACCGAAGAGTGCAGCTCAACCCGCCTCAGGGGGAACTGCACGGATCGCTGCAGCTTCGAAATAGCAGCCAGGACAGGTGACAAAAAGCGCATGGGAACAGCTGGCGTACAGGCGGCACTCACCGAACCCGAACTGAAACTTTTGCAGGCGTTGGTCTATCACGAGTGCGGAATGCACTTTGATTCCCGCCGCGCCGATTTCCTGCAGGATCGCTTGCAGCGTCGTCTGAAAGAATGCAAGCTCGATTCTTTTTACAGTTACTATCGCCTGCTGATCAGCAAAGAAGGCAAAGAGGAATTAAGCAAGCTCCTCGAAAACCTCACGGTGAACGAGACCAGTTTCTTCCGCAACAAGGCACAGTTGGATCTGTTTCACAAACACGTTCTCGACAGCATCCTTCGCGGCAAACAGGAGCGCAGGGATTTTTCGTTGCGCCTGTGGAGTGCCGGATGTTCCACCGGCCAGGAAGCCTACACCATGGCAATGCAGGTTGCCGACGCACTCTCCTACCACGCTCTGCGCAATCCTTCGAACTACACTACGCCATTTCCAAAACCACTGATCCCTCCGCCTTGGAAGCTCGAAATCCTCGCCAGCGATATCAGCTATTCGGTTCTCCGGGCGGGCCAGGAAGGCACTTACTCGGAAAGTCAAATGGCTTCGGTCGATTACAGTTTCCGGCTTCGTCATTTCGATAAGGTTGGCGAGCGTTATGCAGTGAAGAAAGCGCTCAAGGAACTGGTCCATTTCGACTTTCACAACTTGAAAACCGAATATCTGCCGCAGCGCAACGATGTGATCTTCTGCCGCAACGTGATGATGTATTTCGATGAAGCCGAGCAGAAACGTCTGGTGGAGAAATTCTTTCGCTGCCTGAATCCAGGCGGCTACTTGTTCGTAGGCCACGCCGAAAGCCTCTTGGGGCTGACCGACAAATTCAACATGATCTACCGCGAGACCGGTACCGCCTACCAGAAGATCGAGGTGGCCGAGTGAACCAGTTCCACGACGAGCGTACGGCGGAATTGAAAGAACTTTTCTTTGAGACGGCTCTGGAATTGCTCCAGTCGCTCAACGAGGAGACGCTGAAGCTCGAAAAGCAACCGGGCGATCTCGAACCTGTCCGCACCATCCGCAGAATCGTGCACACCCTGAAGGGCGACTCGGCCGCGGTTGGGTACCACGAACTCAGCGAACTGGCGCATGAACTGGAAGATGCCTTAGCTCTGGAAGCAGCCGCGACTCCTGCAGCCCTCGCTGAGGTAGCTTTCGCCGCCGCGGATACCTTCGGTGCGATGCTGACTTCCTATCGCGAGGGAGCGAAGCTGCCTTCGTCCGAACCAGTGCGGAAGATGATCCGCAAAATGGCGCGCGATCCAAAGACCCGCAAACCGCGCAGCCCGAAAACCCGGACAGCCTCTGCCCCGGAAGTAGTCTGGACGGAGTATGAAAAGCTCTCTACCCAAGCTGCACTGAAACAGGGAAAGAATGTGTATCACGTGGTCGCGCAGATTGACCCGAACTGCGCCATGCCCATCGCCGCTCAGCAGCTCGTCCTCAAGGCGCTGACAGACAACGGCGAAGTGCTGGGAACTCGGCCAGAGCCGGGATCCACCAAGAACGCGATGCAGTTTCAATTGCTGGTGGCCAGCGATCAGACGGCGGAGTTTCTAAGTGCTAAGTGTCGCATCCCGACTGTCATCTCACAGGTAAGCATCCAAGCCATTGGGAACCCGGCGCAGCAGGCACTTCAGAAAGCAAAAGTGGTTGATGGCGCTCCGAAGCCTCCCGAAATCGATGGCCCTGCCCCGGGCGGGGCTCGCGAGGCAAATATCGGAGCCGAACCGGTCGAGGAAATCGAAACCGTCCTGCTTTCAGCTTCCGAACGCGAAGCCGCGGCCAAGCCAAGTCCCGCGCCGTCAGAGAACGTCTTGCGCGTGGATGCCGAACGCATCGACACTGTGCTCAATCTCGTGGGCGAACTGATCATTGGAAAATCCATGCTTCAGCAGGTGCTCAACGAATTCTCCGCGCACTATCCCAAGGATTCCATGCGCAGCCGCTTCGCCGATGCTATGGCCTTTCAGTCCAGGGTATTGAACGATCTGCAGCGGTCGGTGATGAAGGTCCGCATGGTCCCGGTTGAGCAATTGTTCCGCCGATTTCCCCGCATGGTTCGGGACGTTGCCAAGCAGTGCGGCAAGCAGGTCGACTTGGTTTTGAATGGACAAGACACAGCCCTGGATAAGAGCCTGCTTGATGCCATCGCCGAGCCAATGACCCATCTGGTTCGCAATGCGATCGGGCATGGCATCGAAAGCGCGGAGGAACGTGCTCGCGCTGGCAAGCCTGCTCGGGGAACCATCCGCCTTGAGGCCTACCACCAGGGAAATCAAGTTATCGTAGAAATCATCGACGACGGCCGCGGCATCGATTCGCAAAAGGTCAAGACCCGCGCCATTGAACGCGGACTTCTGAAGCGCGAAGAAGCCAGCCGGCTCAGCGAAGCCGACATTCTGGATCTCATCTTCCGCCCCGGGTTCAGTACCGCCGATGAGATCACTGAGATTTCTGGACGCGGCGTCGGTCTCGACATTGTGCAAAGCGTCCTGCACCGCCTGAAGGGCACGGTGCACGTGGTCAGCCGCCCGGGCCAAGGCTCCACCTTCCGGATGCAGCTGCCTCTGACCCTCGCCATCATCAAAGCACTTCTATTCCGCGTAGAGCAGCGTCTGTATGCCATTCCGTTGAATGCTGTGGCAGAGATCGCCCGCGCCCACGAATCCGACATACACCAAGTCGATAACTGCGAAGTCCTGCAACTGCGCAACAACGTCTTGCCCGTAGCTCGCTTAGGGCGTCCGCCAGAAGAACGGTCTGATGGCCGGCCGCAGAAAGTTTTCGTCCTCGTCATCGCCATGGGTGAGCGCAAACTTGGGCTTCTGGTAGACGGGATCGAGGGTGAAGAGGAATTGGTCATCAAGGCCCTCGATGAACAGACCGCGGAAACCGATCTGGTCAGTGGGGCGTCAATTCTGGGCAGCGGGCATGTCGTGCTCATTCTGAATCTCGCCGCCATTGTCGAACGCTTTGCGACATCGCGGCCCGATATTGCTGGCGGTCCTGGCGTGGGTCTGCTCCTGTCGCGCTCGGAGCAAGCGCGTCCCGCCCAAATGGCAATGGGAGGTCAGGCATGACGCCTCCTGTACGCGTGTTGGTAGTCGACGACTCAGCGCTGATGCGCAAGCTGATTCCGCAAATCCTTCAAACCGATAGCTCCATTCAAGTTGTCGGCACTGCGATGGATGGGAACTTTGGTCTGAAAAAGATCGAAGAAATGAAACCGCAAGTCATCACGCTTGATCTCGACATGCCGGGCATGAGCGGCCTGGACATGCTGAAAGAGATCATGCTGCGCCATCCGCTGCCGGTCATCGTAGTGAGTTCGCATAGCACCCAGGGAGCGTCGGTTACGCTGCAGGCGTTGTCCATGGGAGCGTTTGATTTCGTGGCCAAGCCCAGCGATGTCTCCGCCAACATGCCGGAAATCGCGCGGGAACTTATTGCCAAAATCAAAGCCGCCGCCCACAGCCGGCGAGTGACTGTCTCAGCACCGCTCGAATCTCCAAATCCTTCGCCGAAACCTAAGCCTGATACTCAAACGCGAGCCACCCGCATCGTGGCGATTGGGGTTTCGACCGGCGGACCACAAGCGTTGCAATATATTTTGCCGCAGCTGCCCAAGAATTTTCCCGGAACCATTCTGATCGTGCAGCACATGCCCGAAGGATTCACCGAGATGTTTTCCCGGCGATTAGAAGAAATCTGCGCCATCACCGTCAAAGAGGCACAGTCGGGAGACCTGCTGCTAGCCGGACGCGCCCTGATTTGCCCCGGGAACCGGCACCTCAAAGTGAAGCGACTGACGCTAGGCGATGTCGCTGTACTCAGCGACGAACCGCGGGTCAACGGTCACCGTCCTTCAGTGGATGTGCTGTTCAAGAGCGTTGCCGAGGAATTCGGCGAAAAGGGCATTGCCGTAATCATGACCGGCATGGGCGAGGACGGGGCGCATGGATTGGGTCTAGTAAAGGCAGCAGGCGGCATGACCCTTGCCCAGAGCGAAGAATCTTGTGTGGTCTATGGTATGCCGAAGGCAGCTATCGAGCGCGGCTATGCCGTGAGGGTGATCGCTCTCGATGCGCTCGCCAACACCCTGCAAGCCCAGTGCATGCAGGATCGAAAGAGCACCAGAGCGGAAGACGGCGGCAGAGCCGCCGGAGTTGGCAAAATCTGATTTTGTCCGGCAGGCAAGAACAGGATGCCGGAACTTGAAAACGGCGGGAGGTTGTATATGGAGCAGTTTGTCGCAGTGAAACGCAGCAAGGACGGTCAGCCAGTCCGCTACCTGGTAGTGGACGATTCCGTCTTCGCGCGCAAGAACCTGGCCCGGATGATCGAAACATTCGGGGGGCAGGTAGCAGGCGAAGCCGGAGACGGCGTGACCGCCATAACCGAATATGAACGCCTTAAGCCCGACATCGTGCTCATGGACATCACCATGCCACAAATGGAAGGCATCGAGGCTGCCGAGAAAATCGTGCAGCAACATCCGGAAGCGCGCATTGTCATGGTGTCCTCCGTCGGATATCAGGAGAACATCGTGGCGGCTTTGCAGCGGGGCGCGCGTCATTTCGTGCAGAAGCCGGTTAAGGCGGAAGTCCTGTACGAAGTGATCAAGTACGTAATGGGTGAGGATGGCACTGCGGCTCAGGCCGCAGGCGCGGGGGCCTGAAATGAAGATGGAGTTGATTCAGCCTTTCATCAACGCGGCCGACGCCGTGTTGGCGCAGGGACTGCAATGTCCTACGTCCGTCGGCAATCTCAGCATGGACGAAGAGGCTTACCGTCGCAAAGGCGTCGCGGCGCTGATCTGGGTTACCGGCGACATCGAAGGACGCATCGTCATCGACCTCGACCCCCAGACCGCCCTGCGCGTAGCTAGCAAGTTCGCTGGAGCGGAGCTGCCGGAATCGGACGACCTGGTACGCGAAACCGTCTGCGAATTAGCCAATCAGGTGATTGGCAACGCGGTCACATCGCTAAACGATCAGGGATTCCATTTTCGCGTGCATCCCCCGGTACTCCACACTTCCGACCACGGTCCGAAAAGCAGCGAAGACACCGAGGCACTGGTCATCTGCTTCGAGACTCCGGTCGGCAATGTATTCCTGAACATCGCCTTGCGACACAATGCCACTCGGCAGCCCCAACGGGCAGCCGCAGTGGGACAATAAGATCAGGAGTTGATTTCAACCACCGAAGGGAAATGAGATTAAGAATTCGACCTACGGCCCAGCCACTACGAACACCGGATTCTGCGGCAGCGGCGTCCCACTCGATGAAAACGCAGCGCTCAGAGGCGCCGGCATTTGCAGCACCATCGTATCGTTCAGCGTCTGAATAATCGCTACATTCCCCCCATCGCAATTCCCCACATAAACTCTCGTACTGTCCGCAGAAGCCGCAATGGACAATTCGGATGGGTTCGAAGCACACACCTTTGACACCGTGGTAATGGGAATCGTGCTTGAAACGCTGCCGCTCAAGGCATTGATGACCGTGACGCTCGAGGTCACATTTCCGCCACTGACAGTTGCGCTCGATACATAGGCGCGGCTGCCGTCAATCAGAGCCGCAACCGAGACCGGATTCGCCACCGGAATCACCACAGCCGACAGCGCATCGCTCGACGCATCCAGATAAGTCACCGTGTTTTTGGAGGGGTTCGTTACATACAGCCGATTTCGCGTGGGATCGTAGGCCATAAAATTCGCTCCCACACCGACCGAAACGCTATTGACCACTGCGTTGGAACCCGTATCAATCGCAGAAACCAACCCGCTCCCCTGATCCAACACGTAAACTCGATTGCTGTCCGATCGCGCCAGGACTGACACCGGAGAAATCCAGGTTGCGTTCGCTATGGCTGGGCTGACCGTCCGGTCGACGGGATCGATGCTGGTCACGGAACCGCCGCTGCCGCCTGTGCCCTGATTCGCGCAGTAGAGATATTGCTGGTTCGGCGTTTCCGCCAGGGCGACGGGATTAATCCCGACCGGAATCCCGGACAGCGGCGCTTCGATCACATTGCTGACGGTGTCGATTGCAAGAACCGTATTGCTCCCCGAGTTGGCAACGTAAACGGTGGCGGCTTCCGTTGAGGCCGCGAAGGTCGGCGTCGAACCCGTAGGCAAACTGATCGTCGTTACCGGCACAGCGCTGCCAGGCGAAAACGTCGAGACTGTGTCGTCTCCACTGTTCGGAACGTAGACGATCGTGCCATTACGCACCAAGGCAGCCTGCACCGGCATCAGGCCTACGGCAGATTGAGATACGGCTGTGTCGCCGGAGACATCGATCGATGTGCTCGCGCCCGGATGAGCGGAACCGTTGCCACTGATCACCACGACCAAATGAGAAAAAGCGGGACTGGGCGGGAGCGGCGGGATCGGAGTAGCCACTGGACGGTACGTTTCCCCGCAACTAATGCACACTGCCATTAGAACCAGAACGGCCGCTGTGCGCACCCCAGTCATCGACACCCCAGCCACAAAATCCATTTCCGCATAGAATCCTGGAAGAGTTCTCTATTCTAACGGCTGGCCGCGTTCCGCGCCAGAGAAGCAGATACACAAACTCGTTTGTCGGTTCCTACCTCTCAGTTTCTCAAGTGATGCGAGCGCACTAGCATAGGGTTGGACGCTTGCAACGAATCGCTCCAGCACCTACTGATCCAGATTAACCTTCCAACCGGCCAGAATCCCCGTACCTCCAGAAAACCCTTATCCCGAGCGGGTAGTCCCCCCACAGATTTGACATTCTTTTTACATTGCTGACGAAGAACATATGTTACCGTGCCTTCGCCCAGGAGGCGAATCGGATGAGCATGGGAAGTTATCAAGGCAGGGTGTTACGACTGAACTCGCGCCGAATAATTGGTACGTTGGCATCGGCCCTCGCATTTCTGCTATCGACCGCTCTGATCCAACCGGCTCAAGCGCAAACTTACAGCGTTCTCTATACTTTCATGGGTAGCACCGACGGAGCCTATCCCTCGGCGGGCCTAATTCTAGACAAGGCGGGCAATCTTTATGGAACGACTGGCGAGAACGCCCAGGCGGGCTGCACTTCCTACTGCGGCGATGTTTTTAAGATAGACCCCAAGGGCAACGAAACCACTCTGCACACCTTCGTGGGCGGTGATGACGGGTCGGCCCCGTCCTCGGGTGTGGTCCGCGATTCGGCGGGAAATCTGTACGGCACGACCCTCAACGGCGGCAAAGGCGCAGGTTCGCTCGGTGTTGTCTATAAACTGGACCCCGTCGGCAAAGAGACTATCCTTCACTACTTTCCCAAGAATCCCAAGGACGGAATAGCTCCCGACGGCGTGGTCCTCGATTCGGAAGGAAACCTCTACGGAACGACGATCGAGGGCCCTGGGAAGGGATGCGGCTTCGGTTGTGGAATTATTTTCAAACTCAACCCCGCCGGCAAGGAAACGATAACCACGCGTTTCAACGAGCCAGGATATTGGGAAGCCGGCGGCTTGGTGCGAGACGCAGCCGGCAACGAGTATGGCATAGTCGGCATTGGCGGAGGAACCGGATGCGGCGGTATCGGCTGTGGGGCCGTTTTCAAGGTCGACACAGCGGGTAAAGTTTCCATCGTCTACGCCTTCAAAGGCGGCTCGGATGGACTCGAACCCAACGGACCTGTCGTCATCGATAAAGCCGGAAACCTCTACGGCATTACGTGGGAGGGCGGCGATACTGTGGCTTGCCCGCCATCCGGGTGCGGAACCATCTACAAGATCGACACAACTGGCAAGGAGACGGTGCTGCACAAATTCTCGCTCCGCGACGGTTTCCTTCCCTATGGCGGCTTGGTCCTGGATTCCAAGGGCAACCTCTATGGAACAACCGCTGCCGGCGGCGCAAACTGCCTCTCCGGAGGGTGTGGAACGGTGTACAAACTTTCCAAAACGGGCAAGGAAACCGTTCTCTACAGCTTCAAAGGTGAGACGGACGGCGACGAGCCATTTGCGGGCCTGGTTCAGGACAAGGCGGGCAACTTGTATGGCACGACTATCAGCGGCGGTTACACCGGTGGGAATGGATTGTGCTTCCCTAGTGGCTGCGGCGTCGTATTCAAACTGAAACCGTAGAATGAAACCACAGATCGACGCGGCAAATAAAACATTATGCTCGGGCGGTTAGGTTCAGCTCCTTCCGCCCGATTTCTTTTTTGCAGCGGCAGCTTCCCCGGCATGAGCTGCTGGCTTCTTCTTCCCTTCCATCTCCGCCAGGCTCGCCTTGAGCGCCGACATCAAGTCGACAACGGGTGCGAGCTTCTTGGGTTTCTCCACTTCGGCAATCTTGCCGCCTTCGAGTTTGGTTTGGATTAAATTCTTGAGATTGTCCTGAAACGTGTCGTGATATTTCTCCGGATCCCACTTATCCGCCAGCGCCTCAATCAACTGATGCGCAACCTTGACTTCCGCATCTTTGAGTTCCACATCGGGAGCGCCAAATCCCTCCACTTCACGAACTTCTTCCTTGTAATACATCGTATGCAACATCATTCCGCCATCATGCGGACGCAGGAATACCGTGTACTCGCGGTTGTGCATGGTGAGCTTTGCGATCGCAACATACTCGGACTCCTCCATCGCCTTGGTAAGCAGCGCATAGGGCCGCCGACCGGCCTCATCTGGAATCATGTAGTAGGACGACTCAAAGTAAACCGGATCGACCTCGCTGGTTTTCACGAATTCCAGAATCTCCATGGTCTTCGCGGTTTTAGGCTCGATCTTCTTGATCTCCTCGGGCTCGATGACTACATATTCGTCCTTACGGAACTCGTAGCCTTTCACGATGTCGCTACGTTCGACGACCTTGCCGTCGGCGAGACAGACATATTGCTGCTTCAGGCGCGAGAGGTCGTCGCGGTGCAGCATATTGAAAGAGATGCCCGAACTGCGCGCGCCGGAGAACAGCTTCACCGGCATCGAAATCAAACCGAAGGTTAGATACCCAGACCAAACCGAAGCCGCCATAGTTCACCCTATGTTCGGAGCGGGTGCCACCAGCGCCGGCTCCAAGATATTCTCTCGCGAGGAAGTTCTCCGCTCTGAGCTTAAATTACATCCAAGTATTTGATGCACAAAGGTCGCTACGGTAACCCAGAGTGAAAGCACGATACACTGGGGCTGCACCGGGCGCAACCCTACAGATGGTATTAACGGAATTGATGCCCGTACTTCGACAAGCCAATCGGAGCGACGATCTTCCCAGTGGCTGACCTGACCCGAAGCGTAGAGAGTCTTGCGGAACTTGCCGCTGTGCGTCCGTTGTGGACGGCCACGATCGTCACCGTGGTATTCACGACCCTGGCCCGCTGGCTGCGAGGAGTAAGCCTTTCCGGCGCTATGGCGGGAGCCGTAGTGTGTTTTCTGTTGTACATCGGCGCCGGCGCCGGCGCATTTGTGGCGTTGGTCTCGGTTTTCGCGCTGACCTGGATCTCCACGCGCTTCGGTTATCGCCGCAAAGAGAAACTAGGGACCGCTGAAAAGCGGGACGGCAGAACCGCCTTGCAAGTTCTCGCCAACCTTGCAGTGGCCGCAGGTTGCGCCGGCTTGTCAGCGATCGGCGCGAAGGCGGTTTTTCTTCTCGCAGTTTCAGCCGCGCTTTCCGAGGCAGCCGCAGACACGGTTTCCAGCGAACTGGGACAAGCTCGAAGCGCAAGAGCGCGCCTGATCACAACCTGGGAGGAGGTTGCTGCGGGCACCGACGGAGGAGTGAGTTGGGCTGGAACCGTGGCCGGAATTACCGCCTCCGCCGTTGTGAGCTGCGTCTGCGTTCTAACCAGGCTCGTGCCTTTCAGATGGCTGGGCATTTCAATAGTTGCCGCATTAGCTGGCATGATTGCTGACAGCTACTTGGGCGCGTTACTGGAACGGCGAAAGCTCTTGAACAATGATGCGGTTAACTTTCTCGGTACGCTCGTCGCCGCGAGCGCCGCGTTCCTGCTCGCATGAATTCTCCAGGTACACGCATGAATCCTCCGTAGAAACGTTGTTTGCAACATTTCCAGCGCCCCACTAGTTCATGTCCCGCGGTTCCTTGAAGCTTATCGTCGGGCTATGGAGAATCTAAGAAGCACCTCTAGAAAAGGGTCCGGACATCTGATTTACCTAAGAGGATTTCGAGGCGTTTTGCCAGGGGCAGAAGTCGATTAACCGATGAAAATCCGCACGCTGATCATAGGGTATGTTCTGGCACTCGCGCTTTTCCTGTTTGCCAAACGCCATCCCGACGCATCGTCCACAACTGAATTTCACGCCGTCGTTGATTTGACTCATGCGATGGATGCTCATGCGTTGGCTTACAAACCTGCGGGAAAATCCGTTGTGTCTCCCGAGCTCCTCGGCACTCGCATAGACGCACCTGCGCATTTTGCGCGTGGCCTCTGGACCGTGGATCAGATCCCCACGGAGCGCCTGATAGCGCCCTTGGCTGTGCTAGATGTGCGCGCCAATACCGCGAACCATCCGGACTACCAGATTTCGATCGAAGACATTGCTAAGTGGGAACAAACCCATAGCCAGATTCCGCTGGGCTCGGTAGTAATGGCGCGCACTGGATGGGATTCGCGTTGGCAGTCGCTCAAAGACTATCGCAACGCCGACCTCAAAGGCACGATGCACTTCCCCGGATATTCCCAAGATGCGGTCAAGTTTCTGATTGAAGGACGCAATGCGCTGGGCCTCGGCATTGACACCTTGAGCATCGATTATGGCCCATCGAAAGACTTCCCGGTACGCCAGTACACGCTGGCACATAGTGTCTACCAACTGGAAAACGTCGCCAATCTGGATCGCGCGCCAGCCGCCGGTGGCATGGTCGTGGTCGCTCCCACCAAACTCGAAAGCGGATCCGACGGCCCGGTGCGAATCCTGGCACTCGTGCGCTGAACAAACATTGTCATCCCGACCGAGCTAAGCAACGCGGGCGCAGTGGAGGGACCTGCTGTTCGCCGGGGCCACTGACAAACGCTCGCCGTAGAATCTCTGCAGCTTTTCTCCAGCCGCTCTCATCTGAATTTTGTGCGCAATCCACCCCAGAGGCCGACATGAACGACCCGCGCTATCCCATTGGAAAATTCACCTTCGACAGTCCTGCCAGCGAGGGGCAACGAACCAAATTCATCGATGATATCGAGCAAGCTCCCGCAGGGTTGCGGAACGCCGTCAAAAGCCTGACTCCCGAACAAATCGAAACTCCTTATCGCGAAGGCGGCTGGACCGTGCGACAGGTCGTGCATCACGTCCCGGAAAGCCATATGAACGCCTACATACGTTTCAAGCTAGCGCTCACCGAAGACGAACCCACCGTCAAACCGTATATGGAAGATCGCTGGGCCGATACGGCGGAGGTACACTCGACGCCGCTGGGAATCTCTCTCTCGATGCTGGAATCATTACATGACCGTTGGGTTCGCCTGTTGCGCTCTTTGCAACCGGCCGACTGGAAGCGAACTTTTCGCCATCCGGAATTAGGCACCGTTTCGCTGGAGAGGAATCTTGCGCTCTACGCCTGGCACGGCAAGCATCACGTAGCACATATAACGGAACTCAGAAAAAAGATGGGCTGGTAAGGGTCGTCAAACCTCTGCCATCCCGAGCCAAGTGCTTCTTCGCGGTCGCAAAAGCAGTCACGCAGTCGAAGGATCCCGCACAACTCGATACGAATCGCAACATTCGCAAGGCATTCTCGCCACGCTTTCACGCCATTTAGAGAATCGCAGGTCGCTTTAAACCAGCCCATGCGCTCGCCAAACCATATAGCTAACCGCCTCGCGCAACACGGCTTCCCCACGCTGCCACAGCAAATGCGGACGCGAGTCGGGACGCGGTGAAACATACACCTGCATTCCTTCGTGCTCAAGCAGCTTGCGGATACGGAAAACGTGATACGCATCACTAACCGCCACGCAACTATGCATGTGATTAGTTCGCATGATCACGCCAATCCGCTCCGCGGATTGCGCTGTGTCGGAGCCCTGGGTCTCCTCAATGAGGCTGGAGTCCGGAATGCCACGATGCATCAGGTAATCGTGGCCCACCCCACCTTCGCTGAAACTGGGATCAGCCGCCGCCCCGCCGGTCGTTATCACCACCGGAGCGACTCCTTGTTCAAACAGATCAAAAGCATGATCGAGGCGGGCACGATATACGGGAGACGGGCGACCGGAATACTCGGCCGCTCCGAACACAACAAGAGCGTCAGCGGGATGAATTTCTTGTCGCGAGGACTCGCGCACAATTCCCGCACAAATTGCAGCCAGCCAGATGAGGAAAGCCGCAGCCAACGTCCCCAGCCACAGTAGCCCATGGCGTCGCAAAGGCCGTTTCGCAGCCGCGTCGCTCATCCTTGTGCGAAGAACTCGGAAATATCCTGGGCAGAAATCGCGCCTTCGCGCATGATGCGCCAGCGAGCTTCCTCATCGGTGAGATCCACAATGGTCGAAGCGGTTTCCCGCGGCGATGTACCGCCATCCACGATGATGGAGATGCGCTCCTG
>Ga0206833_1244_pt1 | contig 12979 bp, 9 predicted proteins | sample Alteio_BWOrgCont_32_FD_152891 | JGI IMG/M metagenome (GOLD analysis project Ga0206833, IMG submission 152891) | Enriched cells from forest soil in Barre Woods Harvard Forest LTER site, Petersham, Massachusetts, United States -... | ecosystem: Environmental > Terrestrial > Soil > Temperate forest > O... | reverse complement strand
AATTGACGTGCTGGTTAACAATGCGGGTTTCGGGTTGTTCGGTGTGTTTGAAACCGTTCCTCCAGCGAAAATACAGGAGCAGTTCGCGGTGAATGTTTTCGGCGTGATGGACGTTACTCGCGCTATCCTGCCGCATTTTCGATCCAAGAAATCAGGGCTCATCCTCAATATCAGCTCCGGCGCCGGAATCTTCACGCTCCCCGCGCTTTCGATGTATTGCGCCAGTAAGTTTGCGCTGGAGGGATTTTCCGAAGCTCTCGCTTATGAACTCGCGTCGCAGGGGGTTCGGGTGAAGATTATCGAACCGGGTGGAGTGGTGTCCACTAACTTTGGCAAGCGTAGCGCGGAGGAAGCGAGTGGGAACGAATCGCTGGCGGACTACGATGCCTTCGCCGCTCATACAGCGGCCTTGTTTGCCAAAATGCGCTCCGAGCGCAGAGGGACCGAAGAGCAGGTCTCCCAGTGCATTTACGAAGCTGTGACGGATGGAACGGATCAGCTTCGATACGTTGCGACTGAGGACATTCAGCCGCTGGTACGTGCGCGGCGTGAAACTTCGGAAGGGGAGTATATCGCGGTGATGCGGTCACAGTTTTGGCACGTCGTCTCCAATTCCTGGAGCGATGCAGCCATCCCATCGGATGAATTTGTGAATGAACGCTGAAGGCATGACATTCAAGGTGATCATTACAGGCGCTACCGGCATGGTGGGTGAAGGAGTGCTGCTGGAATGCCTGGCGCATCCGGCGGTCAAGCGAGTGCTGATCGTGAACCGCAAACCGTACGGCGCGAAGCATCCCAAACTGAGCGAATGCATCGTACCTGATTTTCTTGCGTTGGATGGAGTTACCCGGCAACTAACAGGCTACGATGCGTGCTTCTACTGCGCTGGAGTAAGTTCACGAGCAATGAGTGAATCGGAGTATAGCCATATTACTTACGACCTCACCATCCATTTTGCCCAGAAGCTAGTAAACCTGAACCCGCGGATGATCTTCGATTTCGTCTCGGGCAGTCTGACGGATAGCTCCGGGAAAGGGAGCATCATGTGGGCACGCGTGAAGGGACGAGCCGAGAACGCTCTGACGCAGCTAGGCTTTCAGAAGGTGTACAACTTTCGTCCCGGGTTCATGAAACCGGCTCCCGGCCAGAAGAATGTCAAATCGTATTACAAAGTGATGGGCTGGCTGTATCCGCTGCTGCGCGTATTGTTACCGAATCAGGTAAGTACGATGCGGGAAGTGGGGCTCGCGATGATTAACAGCGTTCTGAAGGGCTACCACAAACAGGTACTGGAAATAAGAGACATCAAGTCCCTAGCCCGCGCCTAGCGGCGGCGACAAACGCATCGATCACGGGCGAGCTTTCGCCCTTCAGCGCCAAGCGCTCCGGCTGAAACAGAGTTCCGACGAAAAACGGATGGCCATTCAATACAATGGCGCGCGCTTCTCCGGCGGCGTCGCGAGCTGCGACACGCATCCCCGCTCTTTCCATATCGCGCTCAAACTTGGGGTTGAGACCAAAATTGCAGTGATAGCCAACCTGGATCGGCTGTTTCCCATAGAGATCTCCGAGCAATGTTCCTGGGGTTGCGAAAACTGGCTGCTCCACTTCGACCAGCGAGCACGATAAGCGCGAGATCACCAGGCAATCGCCGCCAGCAGTGTTCTCGGCATGCTGCGCGTCAGGCAAGCCCATGACGTTTCGCGCAAACTCGAGCACGGCGTGCTGGAATCCACCACAGGTACCCAGGAACGGAACGTGGTTCTCGCGTGCCCATCGAATCGCGCCAATAGCAGCCGCTTCGCTCGCATAGGGGGATGCGGGAACGCACCAAACGCCGTGATATCCGTCGAGCGAACCGAGCGTGGAAGTGTGCTCCCAATCGAACGAAACTCCTGCTCGATTCAAAGCTTCTGGAATCGCGCGATGAGCCACCACATTGGCGTCATAATCGCCGACAAGCGCGATTCGAACCTGCATTGTCCGAGGCTACCAGAGAAAACCGGTGACTGTCACCACATTTCACATTTGGTCCGGGTCCAGGTTGAAAGTCTTGATCAGGTAGTCGTAGTAGCGGCCGTCGTACAGGAAGACCAGGAATATTTCGTGAACCAGGTGGATCAGCTTGCGAGTAGCGTAGTCATAGTCGCCGTTCTTCACGGTTAGCGTCAGCGCGACATTGCCGCCACGATTGGAGGGGCGAACTACGGCTTTCTTCGGATCGATACGGCGGTGCTCTAACACTCCGGCAGAGTGGCGCGACTCGACGAATTCCTTGAACTCTCGGTACATCGAAGAGCGAGCTGGCACCGCAGGCAGAACCACTGGGAATCGCAATGTCTTTTTCCGCGTATCCAGGATCAAGTCGAAGAGCCGATCGCGATGCCAAAGGATTTTGAACGAGGATTTCCCGCGGGAGAATCCCTTAAACGTACCGCGATTGGCGTAGCTCTCAAGAATCGCGGCGACCAATTCGATGGGCTTAATGGGCGAAGGCTCCCACTCCTGGTTCAACCGGCAACGCGATACCGGGTGGGTAGACGTTGCCGGTGGTGAATTCTTTCAGGGCCTGCACATTGATGAGCGACGAAATAGTTTGTTTGGTGGCGGCCTGGTAACTTCGCTTCAGCGCATCGCGGAACTGCTCAGGAGTGGTGACGTACTCACCACGCGCGCCCAACCCTTCCGCCATCTTGTCATAGCGCAGGTTTTCCTGGAACAGGTACATATGCATGGAGCGTACGGATCCGAGCGCCGCCGGAAACATTCCCCAGCAGTTGTTGTTGTAAACCACCGCGATTACGGGGATCTTGTATTTTGCCGCTGTATCCAGCTCAAACATGCTGTACGCAATTCCCGCGTCCGAGGTGATACAGAGAACCGGCGCACCTTTATACGGAGCTTGCGGACCGATGCCGCGCTGCACGGCCGCACCGGCGCCGATGGTCATGGCGAGATCCGGTCCGATTGCGCCGTATTGATAGCCGCAGGTTAAACCCTGGCCGGGACGATTCGCGCGCAGCCAGCGACCACTGAAAATTCCGCTGGTCCAGCCTCCCATTCCCGTGACGGTCTGCTTGGGATCGATGTCGCCTTTGTAGAGGAAGTCATGAACTTCCTTGGCCATCACGGCGGGATGAATGTGATCGGTAGCGACGCTGTGTTTCAAACCAAGCGCATAATGCGACAGATTCGTATCTTCGAATTTCTTGCGCGCCGCGGCCAATTCGTTGACCCACGGATCGCGCTTCTTACGCGGTAGATCGTTAGCGAGCGATTCCAGAAAGATTTTTTCGTCGCTGACGATTCCCAGATCGAGCGGCCAGTTGCGGCCGAGATCTTCCTGAACAGGATGAACGCGGATGGTCTTCACGTCGGGATTGAGGCGGTATTCGCCGGGGCTCGGCATGCTGTACTGGCCAACGAACACCACCAGGTCCGCGCTCATCAGGGCATCGGGCGCGAGGCTGGCCGATAATCGATGGTCATCGGGAAAATGGCCGCGCATGGGGCCGGAGCCGACCACCGCGAATTCATGCTTCTCGGCCGCTTGGAGCAACGCTTCCGAGCCTTTCCGCTGAAAGACTCCTTGCCCAGCGACCAAGAGTGGCCGCTCCGCTTTGCTGATCACATCCACCGCCATCGCGACTTCTTTGGTGGACGGTTGCGGACGGGACTCCGTGCGGTACTTATCCTTGGTGTAGAAGTCCTTCAGGTTCGCGGGATCGGTGAAACGCGCTCGCGCGACCTCGCCCGGGAAATCGAGATGCACCGGACCAGGCACGCCGGATTTCATATTGCGGAACGCATACGCGCCGTATTCCCAAACGCGATCGGGCGCAATCAGGCGCTTGCCATACTTCTTCATGCCGCTGGTGATGGGCTGTTGATAGCCCGTTTGGATGAAGGCTTCGCGATCGTCGCCGGCGATCTGCATGTTGCTCGCCAGCACCAGTAGCGGCGTCCGGGCAGCGTGAGCCGATGCAATGTTCATGATCATGTGCGTAAAGCCCGGACCTTCGGTGCCGGAGCAAGCGGTGGCTTCGCCGGTGACGCGCGAGAATCCGTCGGCCGCGGCGCACATGGGACCTTCCGATCGGCCACCGTAGCTGGGTATGCCCGCCGCAGCCATGGCGTTGATCACCGTGTAGTTGCCGGGGCAGCAGAACATGGCCGCCAGATCTTCGTCCTTGCAGAGCTTGGCGAAGATTTCGGCGCCGGTCATTCCGCGGCCTTCGAACGATCCAACCTTGGGAGCTTCGCTCAGGTTGGCGGGGATCTCCTTGGGGATGCGGATCGTGGGAATGGTTGCGGAAGTGGCGGCGAATAGCTGGCCGGGAGTTGCGACAGCAGCGGCTAGCGCACCGGCGCCCGCTGGAGCTGTCAGAAAATTCCGGCGGGAAGATTTCTCGTTCATGATTTACTCCTGAAGTTGCGGCCGCATGGACTCAGGCCACAAGCTGCGAATGAAGTTCACCAGATGCCAGATTTCTTCTTCCTTCAGCTGATTCTTGAAGATGGGCATGCTGGCGCCCTCACCCTCGCTGATGCTGCGGAAGATCTCGCCTTCGGTGGTTCCGTTTTTCCAAAGCTTGGGTGACGTCAGGTCGGTGGCGTCGGCAACCACATCCACGGTGGCCTTGCCGTCCGCCCCGTGGCATCCCGTGCAATTACGCATATAAACGGCGCGGCCTTGCGAGATGGATTTCTTCGTATAAGGTATGGGGCTTTTCAGTTTTTGAGCGTCGGCGACACTCAGCTTTTCGCCAGCGCGGGACACGTTCGACGAGCTCAGGAACACACTAGCGAGCGACATGGCGATAGTGACGGACCTTCTCAACTTCATCGATCATAACTCTTTTTGGCTGTGCAGGGAGTTGACGAAACACGTTCGGTTCGATATATTGGACCCATACATATGTTGCCCATCGATCACGCCCGCAAAAACGGCAGCGCAGAGCTTCTGATCCTGGCGCAGCTCGAGACTCGTTCGCGCCATGGATATGAAATCGCCGCCGAGATCGAGCGCCGGTCGGGCGGCGCGGTGAGCTTCCAGCCGGCCTCGCTCTACCCGGTGCTTTATCGAATGGAGCGGGAAGGATGGATCGCTGGACGATGGGTGGAAGCGGACGGACAACGGCGCCGCCGCTACTACAGGCTCACATCCCTGGGCCGAAAGCAGCTCGCGAAGCAGCGATCGAGCTGGGCAGCGTTCCTCGCTGGAATCCGCCAGACAGCGGGGTTGCAGGATGCCTGACTTTCGCGCTTTTGTCAAACAAAATCTCGATCTCACTGGCGTTAACGGAGCCAACGAAGCTGAAATTGTTGAAGAGCTCGCGCTCGATTTCGAGGAACGCTATGAGCGCGCGCTTCGCGAAGGAATGGCGCCGGACGAGGCATGGCGGGAAATCCAGGCGCGGACCGACTGGTCCAAGATCGCAAGCAACATCCAATTGGCGCTCAAGCGCGACGCCACGAGACGGCCGGATCCTCCGAAAAGGTACAACCCGATGTGGAATCTGGTAAGCGATGTCCGGCACGCGGCCAGAATGTTGCGGAAAACCCCTACGTTCACCGCAGTGGCCATAACCACAATCGCGTTATGCCTGGGCGCGAATCTCACCATCTTCGCCGTGGTGGATTCCATCCTGATTCGCCCACTCCCTTTCCCCGACGCCAGCCGCCTGGTGACCACCGTCAACAGCTATCCGCGCTCTGGCGCGCCGCACGGCGCTGCATCCCTGCCAAACTATTACGACTATCGCGAAAAGATAAAAGCATTCGCTTCGACGGCGATTATCACCCGGCTGAGTGAGCACGCGATTATCGGCGTGCCTGGCTCGCCGTATCGGGTGGTGCGGGATCGCGTGTCTCCCGAATTCTTCACGACGCTGGGCGTTCCCTTGCTCATGGGACGTTCGTTTCGAGACGACGAAATGGACTACGCGCGCTCGGGCGTTGCCATTGTTACCTACGAGTTTTGGCAAAACTACTTTAACGCCGACCCCCAGGTTCTCGGCCGCAAATTCCAAATGGATGGCGTCCCCATGAAGGTTGTGGGCGTCCTTCCCCGCGACTTTCGTTTTCTATCGCGCAAGACGCAGTTTTATATTCCCGCCGCATCCGATCCAGCCGAGCGCGCGATCAGCGAGCGTCATAACAACCGATTCCAATTGGTGGCGCGTCTCGCGCCCAACACCACCGCCTCGACGGCCCGCGCTCAGGTTGCGGCACTCAATGCCGAGCAACTGAAGGACGACCCATTCGCAGCGGATCTGAAGGCATATGGATTCTTCAGTATCGTCAGCGGCCTGCAAGAAGATCATGTCGAGACCGTAAAACCCATTCTGCTGCTGCTTCAATGTGGAGTGCTGTTCCTGCTTGTGATGGGCGCCGTAAATCTCATCAACCTGCTCCTGATTCGGGCCAGCGGCCGCGCCAAGGAGTTGGCGATCCGCCAGTCGCTTGGCGCGAGCAGCGGACACGTAATCAGCCAGGTAATGATCGAGACTCTGTTGCTTGCGCTGCTGGGTGGATTATGCGGGTTGGCAGTGGCGGCGGGCGGTCTTCGGCTTCTCGGAATATTGAGCGTACAGCTATTGCCCTTGGGATCATCCATCGCGTTGGATGGAAGAGTGGTCTTAGCGGCCCTGGTGACCGCGATCGTCTTAGGTATATTGTTCGCGCTGCCGGTTGCCTGGTTCAATCTCCGCGGTGGACTTCACCACACGATGCAATCGGAGTCAAGGGGTGGTACCGCGAATCGCGCGGCGCAACGCCTCCGGCACAGCTTCAGCATCGCCCAAATCGCGCTGGCCTTCGTTCTGCTATCCGGCGCGGGATTGCTTGGGGCGAGTTTAAAACATATTCTCGAAACGTCGCCCGGCTTCCAAACGGAGCAAGTGATCACTGGCCAGTTGACGCTTCCATATAAGAGATACCCGAATGAAACTCAGTCCCTTGCATTGATAGAGCGAGTGGTTCGCGCGATGCAAACCAAGCCGAGGGTGATTTCCGTGGGAGCGAGTAACATGCTGCCTTTTCGGGAAAGCGACGACAACGGGGTGACCGCGGTGGAAGGGATCTCGAAAGAGAATTCGAAGGTCCACTACCGCAACGGCGTGGTTGGCGATTACTGGCAAGCCATGGGTATCCCGCTGATCGAGGGTCGTCTTTTGGAAGATGCGGACAATCAGCGTGCCCAGCGCGTCTGCGTGGTGGATCACGCTTTCGCCGAGCAATACTGGCCGGGTAAAAGCGCGCTGGGCCACCGGCTGAACGACGGGCCTGTGTTCAAGGAAAACGAGGCGTTCCGGATTGTTGGCGTAGTCGCCTCGGTGAAACAGATCGAACTGGACGAGAAGAAGCCGTTAGGAACCGTTTATTATCCGTATAAGTATTGGCCGAGTCCTTCGGTCTCCATCATTGTTCGAACACCTTTGGCGATCGGAGCTGTCGCTCCCACGGTTCGAAGCACCGTTTTACAGATCGACCCGGAACTGCCCATCGAAAAATTCGCACGTATGCAAGATCTGATCGACGACAGCCTGGTGACGCGGCGTGCTCCGGTGGTGCTTGCGGGCGTCTTCGCCGGGTTTGCTCTGCTACTCACAGCGGTGGGCACCTACGGCGTGCTTGCCTATGCGGTTACTCAGCGCCGGCGCGAAATCAGAGTGCGAATGGCTCTAGGCGCTCAACCGCGGCAAGTGCTCGGGCAATTCCTTGGCTTGGCGGCAAGGCTGCTTTTGTCCGGAGTAGGCATCGGCTTACTCGGCACATGGGCGTGCGGGCAAGCCATGCGTGGTTTGTTGTTCGGCGTGAGCCCTTTCAACATAGGAATTCTTGCCGCTACTGGTGGCCTGACCGTGGTAGTGGTGTTGTGCGCAACGCTGCTGCCTTCGCGCCGCGCTTCCTTGGTTTCTCCCGCTGAGGCGCTGCACGCGGAATAAGGTCCACGAGTTTTTCACGAATCGTTCACACGCGTGCGATACAATTTGGGTGCATGAGCGTCAGTCCGAAAGCCGGACAGCCGGCCCAAGCATCCGATCTTGTAAATATTCCGCGGCTGATCACCGCGTATTATTCGGATCGGCCCGATCCGGGAGTACCAGAACAGCGCGTGGTCTTTGGAACTTCCGGCCACCGCGGCTCCGCGTTCGACCGTGCCTTCAATGAGTGGCACATCCTGGCCATCACGCAGGCGATTGTCGCGTATCGCGCCGGCAAGGGTATTGATGGTCCTTTATTTTTAGGGATCGATACCCACGCGCTTTCTGAGCCAGCGCTAGCGAGCGCGCTGGAAGTCCTGGCTGCCAACGACGTCCAGGTAATGATTGCGCCAAATGGCGAATATACGCCGACGCCCGCCGTTTCGCACGCGATTCTGAAGTACAACCGCGGCCGCCAGACCGGGCTTGCGGATGGAATCGTGGTAACGCCTTCGCACAATCCGCCGGACGATGGCGGATTCAAATACAACCCTCCGAACGGCGGGCCTGCCGAAAGCACGATAACCGGAATCGTCCAAGCCATGGCGAACGAGTTTCTGGAAAACGGCTTGACCGGCGTGAAGCGCATTTTACTCGATCGGGCGCTGAAAGCGTCCACTACGCGTAAGCATGACTTCCTCGGCGAATATGTGGGGGATCTGGGCGATGTACTGGATCTCAACGCCATCCGCGATTCGAAACTAAAGCTGGGCGTGGATCCGCTGGGCGGCGCGGGTGTGCACTACTGGGGGCCCATCGCCGACCGCTATGGATTGAATCTGACCGTTGTGAATCCGGACGTAGATCCGACGTTCCGGTTCATGACGCTGGATTGGGACGGGAGAATCCGCATGGATCCGTCGTCGCCCTACGCCATGCAACGCCTGATCGCACTGAAGGACAAGTTCGACGTCGCCTTCGCCTGCGATACCGACCACGATCGTCACGGAGTTGTCACACGAAGTTCGGGTTTGCTTTCACCGAATCATTACCTTTCCGTTTGCATCCAGTATTTGTATGGCAACCGGCCAGGGTGGCCGCAAAATGCATCGATTGGGAAAACGGTGGTAAGCAGCAGCATGATCGATCGGGTGGCTGCCAAGTTGGGACGGAAGTTGTACGAGGTTCCGGTGGGCTTCAAGTGGTACGTGGATGGTCTGTTCGGCGGATGGCTGGGTTTTGCCGGCGAGGAAAGCGCGGGGGCCTCCTTCCTGGCGCGCGACGGCTCGGTTTGGAGCACGGATAAAGACGGCATTATCGCCGCTCTACTTTCGGCGGAAATCACGGCGCGCACGGGGCGCGATCCGGGCGAGATCTACGCGCAATTGACCCGCGAAAATGGCTAGTCGGAATTTGAGCGCATCGACGCACCGGCAAACGCCGACCAGCGCGCGCGGCTGGGCAAATTATCGCCGAAAGATATTTCAGCTTCCGATTTGGCCGGTGAGAAGATTGAGAGCATCCTGACCACTGCGCCTGGCGATGGCCAACCCATCGGCGGCGTGAAGGTAGTGGCGCAGAACGGATGGTTCGCGGCGCGGCCTTCCGGCACCGAAGACGTTTACAAGATCTACGCCGAGAGTTTCCACGGACGCGATCATTTGCAGCGAATTCAGAACGAAGCGCAGACCATCGTCGGCGCGGTGTTGAGCTCAGTCCAATCAAAATGAACCCACTCTACACAAATCTTCCCTCCGAAGCGCGGGCGGACGATCCGTTAGCTCGCCTCGCGCTCGATCTGCACTGGGCGTGGAACCATTCCACCGATAAATTGTGGAGACGGTTAGATCCGGAACTTTGGGATCACACGCACAATCCGTGGGTGGTGCTGCAGACGGTTTCCAAAGCGAAGCTGGACAGCGCGCTGGCCGATCCCGAGTTTCAGAAGATGGTGGAGGAACTGGACGACGCGCGGGCAACCAGGAAACCGGCGCGCTGGTTCGAAAGCGCGCACCCGGGCTCCGCGCTCAAAACCGTGGCGTACTTCAGCATGGAATACATGCTGAGCGAAGCGCTTCCGATTTATTCGGGCGGGCTCGGCAATGTCGCGGGCGATCAACTGAAAGCAGCCAACGATCTGGGAGTCCCTGTGGTCGCAGTGGGATTGCTCTATCAGCAAGGCTACTTCCGGCAGGCGATTGAACCGAATGGCAGCCAGATCGCGCTGTATCCCTATAACGATCCCGGCCAACTGCCCATCAAGCCGCTGCGCGATCCTCAGGGTGACTGGTTGCGCTTGCGAATCGATCTACCGGGTTTTCCGCTGTGGTTGCGGTGCTGGGAAGTGCAGGTGGGCTTGGCTAAGCTGTACCTGATGGATTCAAACGACCCTGCGAACCTTCCAAAATACCGCGGCTACACCAGCGAGTTGTATGGGGGCGGTCCCGAGCTGCGCTTACGCCAGGAACTGATATTGGGAATGGGCGGCTGGCGGCTGCTGCGGGCATTGAAAATCCAACCGGAAGTTTGTCATTTGAATGAAGGCCACGCGGCGTTCGCGGTGTTGGAGCGCGCCCGGAACTTCATGGAGGACAATGGCCAACCATTTTCCGTGGCTTTGGCGGTAACGCGCGCCGGAAACCTGTTCACCACTCACACGCCGGTGGAAGCCGGTTTCGATCGCTTCTCGCCGGACTTGATGCGTCGATTTTTCTCGGCATACGCCGAGAACCAGCTCCACATTTCCTTCGACGATCTGATGGCGCTGGGCCGGCGCAATCGAAATGACGAAGGCGAGCCGTTCAACATGGCGTATCTCGCCATCCGAGCCAGCGGCGCGATTAACGGCGTGAGCCGATTGCACGGCGAGGTGAGCCGCCGATTGTTTCAGCCGCTGTTTCCCCGGTGGCCGGAAAGCGACGTTCCGGTGAGTCACGTCACCAATGGAATCCATGTGGCGACCTGGGATTCCTGCGAGGCGGACAAAGTTTGGACGGAGCGTTGCGGCGCCGGATCCTGGCGCGGCGATTTGAAAAGCGTAGCGACCTGTTTTCGCAAGGCCGATGACGAGCAGCTTTGGCGCATGCGCAGCGATGAATGCCGCAGCTTGATTGGGAGTATTCGCCAACGCCACGCCAGGCAAGTGGCTGGGTGGGGCGCATCGGAGCAGGAAGTCGCGGAGGCGGGGCGGGTTTTTGACGTCGACTTGCTGACGCTCGGTTTTGCGCGCCGCTTTGCAACTTACAAGCGCCCCAATCTTCTGCTGCGCGATCCGGACCGGCTGATTCGCATTCTCACCAATTCCCAACGGCCGGTTCAGTTGGTGATAGCCGGAAAAGCGCATCCGCAGGATATGGCGGGCCAAGCCATGATCCAGCAATGGAACCAATTCGTGCGGCGGCCGGAGGTACAGTCGCGCGTCGTGTTTCTACCCGACTACGACATGTTGATGACGGAGCAATTGGTAGCGGGCGTGGATGTTTGGATCAATACTCCGCGGCGGCCTTGGGAGGCCAGCGGTACCAGCGGGATGAAGGTGCTGGTGAATGGCGGCCTGAACGTCTCGGTACTGGACGGCTGGTGGGCGGAAGCGTACACGCCGGAGGTTGGGTGGGCCATCGGTGACGGAAAAGAACACGGCGACGACCCGGCTTGGGATGCAGCCGATGCCGAAGCGCTCTACAGTTTACTGGAGCGCGAGATCATTCCAGAATTCTACGAACGGGACGAACGCGGCATCCCCAAGAAATGGGTTGCTCGGATGCGCGAAAGCATGGCTCAGTTGACGGCGCCATTTTCGGCGAATCGAACCGTGCGCGAGTACACCGAGAATCATTATATGCCGGCGGCTGAAGCCTACTCCCGTCGCGCAGCCGATAAAGGGAAGCTGGGAGCCGCACTGGTCCACTGGCAGGACGAGACGGCTCGCAATTGGAGGGATGTCCGGTTCGGACCGCTGCATGTCGATTCGCGCGATGGCCAGTTGATCTTTGAAGTGCAGGTCTATCTGGACGGCGTCGATCCGGAGTCCGCGCATGTGGAGTTATATGCCGATCCACTCGAAGATGGCAAGCCCTTCCGGCAGACCATGGATCGGGGCGCGCAGTTAGCTGGTTCGGTAAGCGGGCACGTGTATTCGACGCGCATACCGGCGACGCGAAACGCGAACGACTTCACAGCCCGCGTGGTACCGTATCATCCGGAAGCGCGTGTGCCGCTAGAGGCCGCGGAGATTGTCTGGCAGAGGTAAAGTTCCGCTAGAGCGGGACGGCGTTTTGCTCGATGTAATGCTGGAGACTGGTGTCGGGACCGATATAGTGGAATTCTTCGGCGTATTCCAGTCCGTGCTTCTTGCCGTTATTCGCGTCGCGCTGCTGGAACGCCTGCTTGATGAATTCATCGTTCGAAAGCGCCGGGATGCGGCGCTTCTGTTCCGCGAGTGAAGTTTCCAGATCCTTTACCATATGGGTGATCATGGTGCGGCACGCGCGGATGGCGGCAAGTTTCGTATCGAGAACCGGCGCAATGTCCACGGCCCTGTTCACTAACTGAGGCCCTCGGGCGAAATAATATTTCTCGCTCACGCTATGCGGGGCAAGGCCGGCCGCAAAATGTTCCGGAAGATCCAACTTGCCTCCGGACATCCAGCAGGCCGCCTCCACGGCCCTTGCCGTCACGTAATGATCGGGATTTTCCTCATAGTGGCCCCACGGATCGTAGCTGAACACCGTATCCACTTTGAGCAGGCGGAAAAGAAAGATCAGCCGCGCGCGCAATTCAGTGGGAGCGATATCGTCCATGCGATGGTTTCGATAACTCAAATCGAAAACCTTCGCGAGTCCGAGCACACGGATCACTTCGGTGGTGTCGCGCTCGTTGGCCAAAACCGTTTCGCCAAGCGAGAGGTCAAAGGAATCTTTTTCATCATTGCTGGTGCGGATAAAATAGCCAGTCGCTCCCTCGCGGAGCAGGTTGGCGATGGTTCCGCCGGCGAAGATCGGACCATCGTCGAGATGCGGCGTAATCAGCGCCAGCACTTTACCCTTACG
>Ga0206833_1243_pt1 | contig 13008 bp, 9 predicted proteins | sample Alteio_BWOrgCont_32_FD_152891 | JGI IMG/M metagenome (GOLD analysis project Ga0206833, IMG submission 152891) | Enriched cells from forest soil in Barre Woods Harvard Forest LTER site, Petersham, Massachusetts, United States -... | ecosystem: Environmental > Terrestrial > Soil > Temperate forest > O... | reverse complement strand
TTTATGGTATATTGTGCACTGCTGCCCTGACACAAGTTCAGGGTGGTTTGACCTGTGCTTGATCCAAACCCTGCAGTAATTACCGGGCCGCAGGCTCTGAAGGTAATATCATCCAAAATTAAATCGTTGCCATTACCCCCGGGGGCCAAATTGGTCATTTTAACAACCACGTCGGTTACACCTGCCGGCGTAGTAAAAAAAACGCCGTACTGGTTCCACTGGGGGTTTACCGTTGGTGCAATGGTACCCGTATTATAAGTAGCTAAAACCTGACCTGAAGTTGATTCAATATCAAAAGTAATGTTCGGCTCGCTAAAGTTGGCTGTTTCTGCCTCGGCTATAATCAGGTTGAGTACATAGGCAGAAAACTCATAAGTTGTGTTTGGGCACAAACCATTGGCTGTTTGCGTAAAAAAAACGCTTGGTTGTTCGGATGCATTAACAATCATCATATAGCCATTTGGGTTACCTGTATGATCGCTTGTTACATTGTGCCAGGTATCCTGATGACAGTTCCCTTCCCCTGTAAGGCTATTTGAAATGGTATAGTAACCATCATTGGGGCAGTTAGAGGATGTATAGGTCATGGTAGTGATACCGCCCGCCAAAGGTGCTCCGGGATTTGCACCAGATCCAAAATCCTGATTAATTACAGGGTCACCCAAGCTTCCGTTACAGCTTTGCGCATTTACCCCGGGGGCGAGCATCATAAAGAAAACTGCCGCTAATAATAATCTGAATATGGTTGGTTGCATTAATCGGGTAACTGCATCAAATACAGTGATTTTTCAAAAATAATACATTTACCCGATGAATGGCACATAACCAGAAGATTACCGACTGTATCATTTTTATTATGCAGATTAGTAAACAGGTTGTTGCAAATTAAATTAACTTATTTTTGATGATGCTTATTGGCTATCATAACCTATGATAAAAATATACACGCTGCTATGGCTTTTTACATTTACAACTATTGCTTGCGCACAAAATATCAGCATAGGTAAAAAAGATAGTGTAAACCGGCTTGATACGGTAATGGTAAGGGCTTATCTTTCCAATCAGCCCGTGTTAGGTGTCCCGGCATCGATCAATGTAATTGGTCAAAATCAGCTAAACGTGCAGCCCGACAATTCATTTATCTCTGTATTAAACAGTGTTCCGGGCGTAAGGGCCGAAGAGCGGTCGCCGGGTAGTTATCGCTTATCTATCAGGGGTAGTTTATTGCGGTCGCCTTTCGGGATACGCGATGTGAAGATTTATTACGATGACATCCCCCTAACCGATGCCGGTGGAAACACTTATTTAAATGCCATTGATTTTAACAGCATCCACAATATAGAAGTGCTGAAAGGTCCGGATGGAAGCTTGTTTGGCGCAAACTCCGGCGGGGTGGTTTTGCTCAGCCCTGTTACTAATAAAATTGACAGTAATTATATCTCCGCAGGATTAAACGGTGGTTCTTACGGCCTCCTGCACGAAAATACCGCGCTACAGGAGCATGCTGGTATTTACACTTTAAATTTAAACCAGGCTTATGAAAGTTATGGCGGCTATCGTCAAAACAGTTATATGGAACGCAATTACCTGCAAGCCATAAACCGGTGGACCTTTAACCCCAAAGAAGAATTCAGAGTGTTGGCTTTTTACTCAGATCTCGACTATGAAACACCCGGCGGCTTAACCCTGGCTCAATATGAGGCTGATCCCCAGGCGGCGCGGCCGCCAACGGCCACCATTCCCGGGGCAATAGAACAAAAAGCGGGCATCTATCAAAAAATGTTAATGGGGGGTGCCGTTAATGAATATCATTTTAACGACCGCCTGCGAAACGTAACTTCTGTTTTTGGTACTTATGTTGATTTTGCCAATCCATTTATCACCGATTATGAAAACCGGTATGAAACTACCTTTGGTTTTCGCAGTTATTTTGAATGGATAGCCAGCAAGGCGGTAAATTATAAATCGAAAGTTAATTTAGGGGTTGAATGGCAGCAAACCAATTCGGATATCAACAACTACGGAAACGTGCTGGGGGTTAGGGATACCGCGCAAACCTTAGATAAGATTAACACCAACCAGCATTTTTTCTTTACACGTTACGTGGCCGATATTTATAAAAAGCTGCATGTAGAAGCTGCCCTGAGCTTGAATTTTTATAACTACGAATTCAAAAACGTTTACCCCAACGACGAAAACTTTTATACCGACAGGAGCTTTACCCCGCAATTAATGCCGCGGATAGCATTGTCATACCAATTCACCAATGATTTCGCCTGGCGTGCATCCATTAGCCGCGGGTACTCTACCCCTACCACCGCCGAAATACGGCCAACAGATCATCAAATTAATACCGGTTTGACACCAGAGGATGGCTGGAATTACGAAACTGGTTTCCGCCTGCGCAATAGCGACGAAACAATGTTTTTGGATGCTTCTGTTTTTTATTATCACCTTAAAAATGCGATAGTACCGCGCTTTAATGCCGACGAAACGGAATATTACATCAATGCAGGCAGCACCAATCAACCCGGTTTAGAAATATATTTTACCGATTGGATCATCCGGCAAAATAGCTCATCTTTTATCCGCGGATTGCAGTTTAATGAATCGCTAACGCTGGATAAGTTTACCTTCAGCAGCGATTATCACGATGCGGCAGGAAGTTACGCAGGCAACCAGTTAACAGGCGTACCCGAACAAGTTATAATAACCAGCTTTCAAATTAAATTTCCGCAAAGTTTATACCTGTATGTTGAATACAACTATACCGCCCGCATCCCTTTAAATGATAACAATACTGCTTTTGCCCCGCATTATAATTTATTACAGGCAAAAGCAGGCTGGCGGCATCAATTAGGCCGCAAAAGCCATTTTGAAATTTATGCCGGAGCCGATAATCTGTTAAATGAAAAATACAGTCTTGGTGATGATTTAAATGCCGTAGGTAATCGTTATTACAACGCGGCGCCGCTGCGAAACTTCTATGCAGGCTTTAATGTGGTATTTTAAAATAGAAAAAACAATAAGAGCGCCCTCAAAACGCCCTTATTGCTTGTATATATATTAAGGGGTAACTGGCTCTGAAACGTTACTTCCCCTGCCTTTAGTATCAAACGCGCGGAACTTTACGCCATTAGCCGTAATTGTAACAGCATCGTTATAGATAGCGCTTTTAGCATCCGGATCTTTACCGTTTGTAGTGTACCTGATAACCAAACCCGGGAATTGCACATTGGCCAAATATTTACCATCCTGCAATACAACACCCGGTTTAGGCACACGGTAATTGTATCCGTTATTGTAATAACTTAAACGCGGCAATTCTCTTTTGCCTAAAACATTTAAAAAGTTTACCCAGGCCACCTGGTAAAGAGAATCACTTTTTACAGCGTTCTTTTCAGTTGCCCAATCGGGATCTTTGCTCCATGCGCGTTCTGCAAAACCTAATAATCGCGGCAGCAACATATACTCTAAACGTTGGGTACTCTTAATATTTTCGCCCCAAACGGCACTTTGTAAACCGTAAATATTGGTTTTGCCATAATCGGTAAGGCGTTGTTTACCTATAAAAATATTGCGGTTTATTGGTAGTCCGTTTTTATCAACCTTTGAGTTTTTAAAATAATCAAAGGGGATAAATGAAAAAGGTTTATCAATATCAACAAAAGCGCCCCAGTAATAGCCAGGCTCATCAAATGATTTGTAATGAGCCATATCAAAGTACAGGTTGGTTACGCAGGTAAGCACTGTTTTATAGCCGGCATTAGCGAGCTTATAGGCTAAATCTTCATTGCCATCGCCAAGAGAATTGTTCCAAACTTCGGCCTGTAAATGTTCAGGCATAAAATCAGGATTAGGCACATAAAACGGTTCTCCGTCTAACGCGGTTTTACGCAGAGTCATTTCCTCCCATCCGGAAAGATAAATTCCTTTGGCTTTTACCAGTTGGTTAACTCTGCCATAAAAATAATACCATAAATCGCCGGTGTTTTTTATTTCTGGATGAGTGGCCTGCAGCGCCAGGTAAGCAGGTGATTTTTCCCAAACATGTGCAGGTACTTCATCGCCACCAAAGTTGATGGTTCTTAAGGGCACGCCAGCATCTTTGTACATGCTTACTACATCATTTACTACCGCTTCAACAAAATTATAGGTCGATGGCAGGGAAACGTCCATAATGTTATCATTCCAATATTGGTTAGAGCTGTATTGCGATTGATCATTCGGGTCGTACAATAAATAATGTTCCGCTTCATCTTTCTTGCCTGCGGCCATTAAACGATTGTAACGGGCGTTCATGGCTTTAATTGCAGAACGGGCATGCCCCGGCGATTCTAATTCCGGCACCACTTGTATATGCAGGTTATTGGCATATTTTAATATTTCCATAAAATCGGCACGGGTGTAGTAACCTGTACCTGTTTTATTTTCAACTTCGCCACCCGAACCATGCGAAGGAGGCAAATTGTGTTTTGCATCAAGCGTATGGCCGCGTTTAGCGCCCACGTCAGTCAATTCCGGCAGCGATGGAATTTCCAGGCGCCAGCCTTCATCATCCGTTAGGTGCATGTGGAAAACATTGAGTTTATAAAGCGCCATTACATCAAGCACCCGCAATATTTCACTTTTAGGCTGAAAGTTACGGCCCACATCAATCATAAAGGCACGATATGGAAAACGGGGAGCATCTTTAACATCAACACAAGATATTTGAATTTCCTTTTGAGGATGCGCCCAGGCCAAACCCGGAATTAATGTTTTTAATGATTGGATACCATAAAAAGCGCCAGCGCTTGTAGATGCCAAAATAGTAATCGTTCCGGGGTTAACGGTAAGCCTATATGCCTCTGAATCCAACCGGCCATCATATAAAACGTTTATCATTTTAAGCGATCCCGATTTAATATCGGTCTTAAACTTTCCGCCAATCAAGGGCTCCAGGGTTTCCTTTAAAAGGCTTAATTCTTTTGCAAACCTGTCGCTGGGTGATATAACAACAGCCACATCTTTATTCAAATTAAAAAAACCTCCTGTTTCCTTATAACTAACCGGCGTAGGAAACACCTTGGTTAGTTGAGTTTCGGCAACGTCCTGAATGTTTTTATTCTGATCGTAAATAACGGCGGGGGTTACCAAACCTGCATAATTAGGCTTAAATGGTTTCAGGCTGAATGTTCCTGTATTATAACCCTTTTCGGGTTGATTATCCCAAACAACATAAAAACCTTCGGGACCATCAGTTATATTTACTACCGGTTCATCATCAACAAACTCAATCCGTACAGACTGGCCGGGTTTTATTTCGGTGAAGGTGCCGGTTGGCGTGAGGCTAAAAAGATCGCCGTTAATAAAATCAATTTTTGCATTGCCGGTAACAGTAGCCGAAGCAATTAAACGCGCTGAGTTAAAATACAATTTCCACCCAGAGGCCGGAAAGGTGGTTTTTCCGTTATTGGTAATAGTAATAGCGTTTAATGATTGCTGTGGAGTTTTATAATCGTTTTGAACCGGCTCCCAGGTAATGCTCAAATCATGAGCGTTAAATTGGGGTTCATCAATAGTTTTTGCCGCAACTTTTATAAAAGTTACCGCCATTAAAATAACAATAAAGTAATACCGCATGGTTTTAATTGATCAGGAGTACATTGAAGAAGTAAATATAAACTATTTACTAAAATTAAAAACACTTTTTAAAATATTTTAAAAAGACTTTGTCTATTGATTAGGTATTAAAACGTCAATTTCAGAATAAAGCTCTTCGTTAAAAAAAATCATTTTTACATTTTATAACAATCTAAGTATTATTCCGTAGTAGTACTGATTTTAATGCGTAAAACTACGCAAAATTTACCGGGGCATGTCTGCTATTTATTTTACAATACACTATATATCAATTAATTATAAATAAAATAAGACAGAAAATATTATTTCTAATCCTGATATAACTTTGAATTAGTACCGAATTAATATTAGTTTTATCAAAAACAATTTAATCAAACCCTATAGAACTTTAAAACGATGGAAACAAACTCAAATCACGCTTATCTTACCGGTAAGGAGGGCGAAGAATTCGACCTCGAATTAGCCTCAAGCTGGACAAAGAATCATAGAGACAAACACCCGGATCTGGCTCATTCACATTTTTTTGGAAAAGAGATTTTACAAAAAATATTAGATCAGGATGGCTGCGTGGGCATCCGTATTCATCACGCATATGACGAAAGCGGCAAAAAACACGTTATTTTAACCGGTGCAACAAGCGATGGCAAAGATATGATTGGTACTGCGCCAGAAAAAACGCCATTATCAAAAAATGAAATGAAAGCCGTTAAACCCGAAATAAAATACATGGTTGCTCAACAGGCAATGCCTTGTCCAGGTTCTCCCGGATGCTCATCAAATAAATTAACCAGCCCATGAAAATGGGAGTAAAACTATATTGGTATGTCTGCTGCGTATATTATAAGCAATGCTAGCGTTGCATCCGGTGTTTTGCCGGTGTTGGCGGCATTGTACAACTACAAACACTTAGATAAGGTATTGAAAATTGCAGCAGCTTTTTTTATAATATCATTTTTGTCAGATCTGATAGAATTCATAACGGCAAATATGGGTGTAAAAAATAATGTACCTGTTATACATCTTTTTATCATAATAAGTATATTGTTTTTTGGCGCAATTTATTACCACGCCTTTTTTAGACCCTTCTTAAAAAAAATTATCGTTATATTATCAGCAATAGCATTGCTTATTGTTGTAATTAATATTATTTTTATAGAAGGTATATGGGAATACCCCTCCATATCAAACACCGTTTTAAGCCTGTTGCTTATCTTTTTTTCGCTTGCTTATTTTTTCCAGTTATTAAACAGGCAAGAATTTATACATATTGAAAAACAAGGGTTGTTTTGGATAAATGCGGCTGTATTATTTTATTTTGCGTTAAATATATTCTTATTTATGCTTTTTAGACGGATAATAAGTGTGCACCAAACAGATTATTATATTATCCATAATATAGTTAATATTATTGCTAACATTTTATTTTCAGTCGGATTACTTTGCAGACCACAGAAAGCGACCTTATACCAGTATTAATTACAGGCACCCTTGTAATAGTACTGTTAATTGTTTTTTTATTTTTTTTCGTGATTGTTTACCAGCGAAAAATGATAAAGAACCAGGTAGACCTGCGTAAACTTCACGATGAAAAGCAATCTGATTTATTAAAAGCCGTTTTTGATGCCCAGGAAAGCGAACGCAAGCGACTAGCCGAAGACTTGCATGATAGTGTGGGCCAGGTTTTATCGGCCATAAAGCTTAATCTTCACCGGCTTGATAAAAATTGCGTTGGCGAAAGTTCAGAGCCCCTGCTGGCTGAAACCCGCAAGCTATCTGACGAATGTATTGTAGAAATACGTAACATTATTCAGAACGTTTTGCCCCCGGTGCTAACAGACTATGGATTGCTGGAAGCGCTTGAAGGCTTATGTGTTAAAATTGAACAAACCACCCAGGTTAAGGTTGAACTAAAAAAAAGAGTTGACAGCATACGGTTTTCGCCCGGCATTGAGCTGGCTTTTTACCGTATTGCACAGGAGCTATTTAGCAATGCCATTAAACATTCGGGCGCTACAGTTATTCATTTAACGCTTACCAACGATGCCGGGCACCTGGTAATGGAGTTTAAGGATAACGGCAAAGGTTTTAATATGGATAATGTAAAACACGGTTTTGGCTTAAAGAATTTGCAAAGCCGGGTACAATTAATAAACGGCGAAATTAATATTTATACAAAACCCCATAATGGCACCATTACTATAATCAGGGTATTGATGACATAAACAGGAGTTTTGTGGTATATTTATCGTCTTTCTTATTTATGTTATGAAAAAAATCAAATTAGCTATTGCTGACGATCACAAAATTTTCAGGAATGGATTAAAGGCCACATTGGAGGATTGTGCCGATTTTGATTTGGTATTGGAAGCATCAAACGGCCGACAGCTTTTAGGGATGCTGGTGTCTGTTGTTCCTGATGTGATACTGATGGATATTAAAATGCCCGAAATGGATGGCATTCAGACCACCGCCTTTGTAAAGCAGCACTATAAAAACATTAAAATACTGGCGCTTTCCATGTTTAACGAAGACAAATATATTGTTGACATGATGAAAGCCGGAGCATCGGGATATTTATTAAAAAATGCCGAGCCGGAAGAAATTATAGAAGCCATATCAACCGTTTACAACAAGGACTACTATTTTAACGAACACCTTTCCGTAACACTTATTAAGCAACTGGCCGGCAATAACCTGCATGGGGCTGCCGCCACCTCACTCATCGATTTTAACGAACGCGAGATAGAAGTACTGAAACTGGTTTGCCAGGAGTACTCCAACCAGGAAATTGCCGATAAAATTTGTTTAAGCGTGCGCACCGTTGAGGGCTACCGCGCACGGCTCTTTGAAAAAACCCGCTCAAAAAACCTGGTAGGACTTGTAATTTTTGCTGTAAAAACAGGCATTATCAGCGTGTAATGAAGAAGTCTGCAGTCCTAAGTTCAAAGTCCTGAGTCGGCAGTAAAATCAGACTTCGGACTCCCGACTAAAGACTAAAGACTCCGGACTAAAAATCAAGCATCAACCGTAACTTTCTCACCAATCTGCTGTCTCCACATGGCATAGTAGAGGCCTTTCTGAGCTAGCAGATCAAAGTGCTTGCCCGATTCAACTATATTGCCTTTCTCCAGCACATAAATGTTATCGGCATGCATAATGGTTGATAAACGGTGAGCAATTAATATGGTGATGTGATTATCAAATTCCGATACGTCACGTATAGTTTCTGTAATTTCTTCTTCTGTAATAGAATCTAATGAGGAAGTAGCTTCATCAAACACTAAAATATCAGGTTTGCGCAAAAGCGCACGGGCTATGGACAAGCGTTGCTTTTCGCCACCCGATACTTTTACACCACCCTCGCCTATTACCGTGCTCAGGCCCTTGTCTGCACGTGCCAGCAAGGTTTGACAGGCCGCGCGTTGCAACACATCCATACACTCTTCATCAGTTGCGCCTGGACGAACAAACTGCAGATTTTCGCGAATGGTTCCCGAAAACAGTTGCGTATCCTGTGTTACAAAACCAATTTTTTCACGCAGCTGATCCAGATCAATTTCTTTACTCAGAATGTTGTTGTATAGGACGTCGCCTTCCATCGGTTGATAAAGGCCAACTAACAGTTTCACCAAAGTAGTTTTTCCCGAACCCGACGGACCAACAAAAGCAATGGTTTCGCCCGCATTAGTTTCAAAACTGATATGATTTAGCGCATTGCGGTTAGCCGTTAAATGCTTAAAGCTTACATTGTCAAAAGTTAAAGTGCTAACTTTTTCCAGCAATACAGGTTTTTCAGGTTTGGGATCGATAGGAATATCCAGTATGCTTTGAAAATTACCCAATGAAACTTCGGCCTCACGCCATGATTGGATAACATTTCCCAACTCCTGCAAAGGGTTAAACAGGAAGAACGAGTAGAACAGAAACATTAAATAATCACCGGGGGTTAAAGTATCCTTAAAAATAAGCATCAGCAATACCAAAACCATACAACTACGAACAAAGTTCACTACCGTTCCCTGCACAAAGCTCATACTCCGCACAAACTTTACCTTTTTAAGCTCCAAATCGAGGATTTTGTAGGTAGTTTTATTTAACCTTTCAATTTCCTGTTTGGCCAACCCTAAACTTTTTACAAGCTCTATATTACGCAGCGACTCGGTGGTTGAACCGGCAAGCGCCGTTGTTTCTGATACAATTTTCTTTTGGATTGTTTTTATCCGTTTGCTCAAAGCCATGCTCACAAACGCAATAATCGGAATGGCCGTAAAATAAACCAACGTTACCTGGTAGCTTACCTTTAATGAGTAAACAATTACAAAAATCATCCCTATTAAACTCACAAAAAGCACACTGATAAAAGAGGTTATAAACTTTTCATTATCCAGGCGCACCTTTTGCAATATACCCAGTGTTTCGCCGCTTCGCTGATCTTCAAAAACCTGATAAGGCAGTTCCAATGAGTGTTTCAACCCATCAGCATACATTTCGGCGCCTACTTTTTGGGTAATGATATTAGTAAAATAATCCTGAAAGTTTTTTGCTATACGCGATACCATGGCTGCGCCAATAGCCAGCCCGATCATTCCCAGTGCACCGTAAAAGCGGTAATCGAACGAATGATATCTATGGTCTTTCGGAACAATGTATCTGTCCATTATTTTCCCGGTAATCATCGGGTCGACCAGTGAGAAACCGATATTGATACCCGCAAGTACCAGTGCCAGCACTACTACCCAGCGGTGTTTTTTAAGATATGATAGGAGTATTTTCATTCGTGTTTTATGCAATAAGCTGCAAAAATAAAAAAAGGGAACGGCCAAACAGCTCATTCCCTTTAATTTGACATTTGGCGTATTTAAGCTTAAGCTATTGAGGGCATTTCGTATTCAAAATGAGCTTTGTAGGTCATGAAGACATCGTCCCGCTCATGGCCGCGGGGGGCCTAGTCACTTTCCCTTAGATGGAAAGTAACCAAAGATCAAGTCAGAAAAAAGCTTCCACGCTACAGGCCATACTCCCGGCACGCTTTTCTGACAGGCCTTTGCCCGCATTTGATTTGTAGCATCACAGCGTTTATCTGTTGATCAACCTTGACTTTCTTTTTTCCTCAGAAGAAGAGCTTCGGCCGAAATCGGACAAAACAATGGTGGCCCAAAGCGTTGGCAGGGGCATAGCAAATTTTTGCATGCATGGTCTGCGACAAAAAGGGTCATCAGGCAAAAAGATTGCAGCCCGTGGTTTTGTCCGATTTGCAGGGCAAAGGCCCGTGCGGCAAAGAAGCCTTTCTGCTGAAAGCGTTTTTGGTTACTTTTGTCGCGACAAAAGTAACCAGGCCCCCGCGGCCATGAGCGGGACGATTATTGTATGCCCCAGAATCTATTTTAAAAACGAAAAAGCCACTCAACAAACGTCAAGTGGCTTTTCAAATATATTTTTTTAAACGATAATTAAACCGTCATAATATCTTTTTCTTTCGCATCCGAAAGCACATCAACCTTAATAATGTAAGCATCAGTAAGTTTCTGTATCTCACCTTCGCCGGTTTTCATTTCATCTTCTGATACACCTTCCGATTTCAGCTTTCTGATCTTCTCATTCGCATCTTTCCGGATGTTACGGATAGCGATCTTTCCGGTTTCTGCCTCACCTTTAGACTTTTTCACCAAATCACGACGACGCTCTTCAGTTAACGGTGGTACGTTAATGCGGATAATCACCCCATCATTTTGCGGATTAACGCCCAAATTTGCCTCTTTAATGGCTTTTTCAATCAGCGGCAATAATGATTTTTCCCATGGTTGCACCACAATGGTACGTGCATCAGGCGTATTAACACTACCTACCTGACTTAACGGAGTTGGGGTTCCGTAATATTCAACCATAATATCATCCAGCATGGCAGGGTTAGCTTTTCCGGCGCGAATTTTTTGTAATTCACTATCGCAATGTTCAATGGCTTTGTCCATTGAAATTTTAGCATCAGCAACTTGTTTTTTAATGAGTTCGCTCATCTTTATCAGAATTTGGCACAAAAATAACAAAAAGCTTCAATTTACATTAATTAAATCCCAACGCATAAAAACACTATTACCTGCAAGTGTTCAAAAATGAACGCATGAACGTCGTGAACGCCGTGAACACCTCAGTTGCTGCGTCTGCACCACCCAGCGCATTTAAACATTATTTAGAGAAGTTTATTTAGAAAGCACTATAGAACAATAACCTAAATCAGAAAACCCATTATATTCAGATCATTTTACTGACATCGGCAAAATGATCTGAAACTTTTGAATCGGCGTTTTCGCAAAAATCAGCCAAACATTATTGTACCTTTAAATTATGCCAGATTTAACCTATTACCTGATGAATGATGAACCAACCACTTGCCCAATATGTGGTGGGCGGACAGATCTTATTTCGAGTTTCTCCCATATTTTGCTTCAATTAGGAATGAACGAATGCTTAAATGCCAATTGTAAACATGTATTTTTAAAGGTAGAAAATTAAGCATGAAAGAAGGGCAAACACTTTGGACTAAAGAGGAATCGGTTTTAGCTATTAATTTATATTCTAAAATTCCTTTTGGTCAAATGCATCGTTCTAATCCAGCAGTAATTGAGTTGGCTGGATTAATAGGACGAACGCCCGGCGCCGTTGCCAGAAAATTAGGAAACTTTGCCAGTTTTGACCCCAAGTTAAAGGAAAGAGGCGTTGGCGGCCTGCCAAATACAAGCAAATTAGATGCTCAGATATGGAATGAGTACATGCAAAACTGGGATGAGCAATTTTTTGAAAGTGAAAAGCTTCTCGCTCAAAAAAAGCATACCACAATTGAAAAGGTATATGAAGTAGATTTGGAAAACTTGCCACAGGTGGAAGGAAAAGAAAGAGAACGTTTGGTGATGTTAAGGGTTAACCAGTCACAATTTAGAAGAATTGTTCTTTCAAACTTTAACAATCAATGCTGCATTACTGGCATCAAAATGCTTGAATTAATTGTAGCCAGCCATATTGTTCCATGGAGCCAGGATAAGGGGAATAGGTTAAGTCCTCAAAACGGACTGGCATTAAATAGTTTACACGACAAAGCTTTTGACAGGCATTTGATTACCATAACCGAAGACCTTAAAATAAAAATCTCGCCAAAATTTTACGAGCATAAGGAAGTATTGAGCATCAAGCAAAACTTTATTGATTATGATGGCAAATCACTTATTGCTCCCAAAAAGTTTTATCCCGACCTGGAGTTTTTAAAGATTCATAATAACAAATTTGCTGGATAAGTTCACTTATATCCGATTGACAAAACCTTAGCCTCACGGTATCTTAGTGGATGCCCAATATTAAATTCCATTACCTCTATCGCGATAGCGGCAACTA
>Ga0206833_1241_pt1 | contig 13065 bp, 14 predicted proteins | sample Alteio_BWOrgCont_32_FD_152891 | JGI IMG/M metagenome (GOLD analysis project Ga0206833, IMG submission 152891) | Enriched cells from forest soil in Barre Woods Harvard Forest LTER site, Petersham, Massachusetts, United States -... | ecosystem: Environmental > Terrestrial > Soil > Temperate forest >... | reverse complement strand
TATGGCGATTGCCTGAATATGTTAGATTGAGTTAAGTTTATAACTTATTCAACTCAATCTAACCCAATCATTCACTAATTAAAGAAACATTCCACCTGATGCCTCAATACGCTGTGCGTTAATCCAGCGGGCATCTTCGGTACATAAAAAGGCGATGATGCCGCCAATATCATCCGGCTGACCAACACGACCTAATGAAGTAATAGATGACATATATTTATCCAGTTCTGGATGTGCCTCAAATGCTGCCTTGGTAAAATCCGTTTCAATAATACCGGGAGCAACCAAATTTGCTGCAATACCTCTTGACCCCAGCTCTTTTGCCAAATATTTGGTGAATACCTCAATAGCACCTTTCATTGAAGCATATGCAGCATAGCCCGGCGTAGCAAAACGGGTAAGCCCCGTTGAAAGGTTAATAATACGGCCGTTATCAGCAATTAAAGGCAGGCTTTTTTGTGTTAAAAAGTATACCCCTTTAAAATGAACATTAAACAGATTGTCGAAATCTTCCTCTGTAGTTTTTGCAAATGGAGCGGCTGCATCAATACCGGCATTATTCACCAGGAAATCAAAGGTGTCTCTGTTCCATTTTTCTTTTAATACCGAAGCAAGTTGTTTAATAAATGCATCGAATGAACTAACCACGCCGGTATCTAATTGCAAAGCCGCTGCTTTTTGTCCGCTTTTTTCAATTTCGGCTACAACGGCCTCCGCTTCTTCTTTTTTGCTGCGATAGGTAATAATTACATCAATGCCTTTTTGTATAATATGCATGGCGGCGTTTTTACCAAGGCCCCTGCTTCCGCCTGTTACCAGCGCTATTTTAGTTTTTGTTTCCATTGTCTTTTTGTTTTATAAGATGATAGAACAAAGTTGCGGCTAAAATGGCTGAAAATTATGGTGACTACTTCAGATTAAATGGTGACTGTTTCAGTTTTTTAGCCCGATCATTAAAGTATAAGTCGTTATTTCAACGACTCCATAAATATTTCTTCCCGGTATTGTTTGGGTGTGATACCTTCAAAGCGTTTAAAGAACTTGGTGAAATTTGAAGGATCGAAAGTTAATTGCGCGGCAATATTGGCAATGGGGATTGAAGTATCCTTCAACATATTTTTAGCAATATCCATTATCTTTTCTTCAAAAAAGAAACAGGGTGCTTTTCCGGTAGTTAGTTTAATGGTATTACTCAGGTGAGTAGGATGGATGTGCATGTTGTCGGCAATATCCCTTATCTCCATCATATCCGTCACCTTATTAGTCATTATATCATCCAGGTGCTTATCAATCTCTTTTAAAAAGTCAGCAGTTATTTCATACTGGCGGGATAAAAGTTTTTGCGGGATTTTTGCTACCATTGTTTTTTAATTCAAATATAACGTTACCTGAACAATTATCTCTTTCCTGATTACCCAATAACCGCTTTAAATGCCGGTGCAACTCTTTTTTGGGAGGCTTGTTCATAAGCATATCCGAGTTTAATAATATCGCCTTCTTTATAAGCTGTGCTGATGAATGATAAGCCTATCGGTAAATCGTTAAAGTACCCCATTGGCACCGTAATGTGCGGGTATCCGGCCATAGCAGCAGGGCTCGAAAACGAAAATCCGTTATCATAATCGCCATTAACCAAGTCAATGCAGCAGGCAAAACCATTGGTAGGGGCGGCAATGGCATCCAGGTTGTTTTCTTTCATTAAGGTATCAATGGCAGTCCGGGTAATTTCGGTTGTCTTTTTTACGGCATCCAGGTATTCTTTTTCATTCAAATCGCCTTTTGCATTGGCCAGTTCCAGTGTTTCCTGTTTAAAAAAGGGCATGGCTGTGGCTTCGTTTTGTTTATTAAAGGCAATGACGTCGGCCAGTGATTTTACTTTGGAGCTGGCGGTACTGAGGTAATTATTTAAACCATCCTTAAATTCATATAGTAAAACGGTAAACTGTTCTTTACCTGCTTCTTTTATTTGTTTGTATAATTCTACCTCAACAATAGTTGCGCCTTTACTTTTTAGTAAATCAATTGCCTGCTGAAATAGAGGGTCCATTTGGGGACTAACTTTTAACCCGTCTTTTTCAACACCTATCCGTTTGCCTTGCAATCCGTTTACATCTAAAAACTTGGTATAGTCTACGGCTATTTTTCCGCGGCTGGCGGCTGTATAGCTATCGGCAGGATCCTGGCCTGCCAAAGCGCCCAACAATATGGCGGCATCTTTTACCGTGCGGGTCATCGGCCCTGCGGTATCCTGCGTTTTTGATATGGGGATAATACCTGTGCGGCTCCACAAACCTACCGTAGGTTTAATGCCAACTAAACCGTTTACTGATGATGGCGAAACGATAGATCCATCAGTTTCAGTTCCTATCGCGATAGCACATAAATTGGCCGATGCTGCCGATCCGGAACCGGCACTTGATCCGCTGGGGTTTCGATCCAAAATATAAGGACATTTAGTTTGCCCGCCTCGGCTGCTCCAGGCGCTGGTTGAATGGGTTGAGCGGAAATTTGCCCATTCGCTTAAATTGGTTTTTCCTAAAATTACCGCGCCTGCTTCCCGTAATTTTTTTATGATGAAGGCATCTTCTTTATAAATATTATCCGCAATGGCTAACGCGCCGGCGGTGGTATGCATTTTATCGCCGGTGCTGATGTTGTCTTTAATTAAAACTGGAATGCCGTGTAATGGCCCTCTCACTTTACCCGAAGCTCGTTCTTTATCCATCGCGTCAGCAATACTCAACGCATCCGGGTTAAGCTCAATAATTGAGTTAAGTTTCGGGCCGTTTTTATCAATATCATTTATGCGTTTTAAATACAATTCTGTAACAGAGCGGGAGGTGTATTCTTTGCTTTGCATTTTTTGTTGCAAGGTATCAATGGTCACTTCGTTCAATACAAAATCATCGGCCATATCAACATCAGTATTTTTTTGTGGTGATGATATCGCACTATACGAACTTAATGCCAGGGTGCTTAACGTTAAACCTGCTACAGACCCGGTTTTGAGGAAATTTCTTCTTTGCATAAAGATTTTTGATTTTCCCTGTCAATTAACACAATTTTAAAGACTTATGCAGCATCTGTAACAAAAATTTTGTTTGGATATCTAAAAAGTATTTAGATATTTGTCTAAATATATAAATAAAACATTTTGAATAATCTGTTCAAAGCATTAAACGATCAAACGAGGAGGGAGATATTGGAACTGCTGAAGGAGAAAGACCTTACAGCCGGCGAGATAGCCGATCAGTTCAATATATCCAAACCGAGCATATCGCACCATCTTGACATTTTGAGGCAAGCGGGTTTGGTGGTATCGGTAAAAGAGGGGCAGTTTATCTATTACTCCCTTAATACAACCGTAATGGACGAAATGCTGAAATGGGTAATCAGTTTACAATCACACAAAAAATAAATCATAATGAAAAAGTTTACCGCGTCAGATGTTTCGGCGCTGACTGTTTGGTTAATACCAATTGCTTACTTGTTATTTATAATGCCTTCGCTACCTGCATCAATTGCCATGCACTATGGCATAAATGGCAAGGCCGACAGATATGGTGATAAAAGCGACTTTTTGTTTTTCCAGGTCCTGATGCAAGGGGTAGTATTGTTGGCTTACCTGTTGTTGAAATTTTTGCCGGCCATTGATCCAAAAAGACAAGTGAAGTATGGCGAAAGTACTTTTCAGAAATTAGGGTTGGGGTTAGTGCTGTTTCTATCGGCCTTAAATATTACCATCATATTTGGGGCATTGCATCACGGTTTTAATGCCGGTAAAGTAATATTGCCAATAGCAGGTTTGCTGCTTGCTTTTATCGGTAACATAATGAATAGTATAAAGCCCAACTATTTTGCGGGTATCCGTACACCGTGGACGCTGGAGAGTGAAGACACCTGGCGTGCCACACATCGCCTGGCGGGCAAAATTTGGTTTGTAGGTGGGATTTTGTTAACCATGTTAATGTTGTTGATATCGCCCATGGCTGCAAAAACTGTATTTACATCAATAATTGCCGTAATGGTGCTGGTACCGGTTATTTACTCATATGTGTATTTTAAAAAACATCAGTTGGATAAAAATGTATGAAAAAGTTATTCGTCTTTTTATGGATTTCTATTATGGTGAACCAGTTGATGGCACAGGATATCACCGGTATGTGGCAGGGCGAAATTCCAGCTGGGGGTAAACAACTGCATTTAGTTTTTAATATTAAAAAGATAAGTGATACCAGTTATACTTCAACCTTTGATAGTCCCGATCAAAAAGCATTTGGCATACCCTGTAGCAAAACTGCCATGGTAAATGACAGTATATTTATTGATGTTGGAAAAGCGGGTATCAGCTATAGGGGGCTTTGGGATAAGAAAAAAAATATTTCGGGTACATTTATACAGGGAACGGCTAAACTGCCTTTAAATTTACAGATACAGTTGCGGCCACAAACGCCAAAACAACCTTACGGTTATTATAGTGAAGATGTGGAGTATGATAATGCTGATAAAAGCCTGCACTATGGAGCTACATTTACCCGGCCAAATGGTAACGGAAAATATCCGGCAGTGGTCATCATTACCGGCAGTGGTACGCAAGATAGGGATGGAACACTGTTTGGGCATAAATTGTATTGGGTGCTGGCTGATTATTTAACCAAAAACGGCATTGCAGTTTTGAGGGTTGATGACAGGGGTGCCGGGAAAAGTACCATAGACGAAAAAGGCAAAAATGCTACCACGCTCGATTTTTCGTATGATGTGGAAACCAGTTTAAATTACCTGGAAAGCAGACCCGACGTGGATAAAAAACACGTTGGCTTAATTGGCCATAGCGAAGGCGGTATGATAGCGCCCATGGTAGCTGCAAGACGCAAGGACATTAGTTTTATAGTGATGTGGGGCGCATCCGAAGTTGGTGGCGAGCAGATTAACATTGAACAAAACACTTATTTCCTGCGGCAATCGGGCCTGGATAGTTTATCTGTTAACGCGTTTATAGATTTGCACAAACAGATACTTGGTCTTTTTGCAACGTCGGCTAATAAAGATACGCTGGATAGAAAAATGCAGGTAGTTTTTGATAATTGGAAAAAGACCCAAAATCAAAAGGTGCTTGATGATTTGAAGGTACATGATAATTCTATCATTGGGCAAACCCTGTTTTTAATGTACAATAGCGTTTATGATGTGCCGTGGATACGTTACTTTTTAACTTATGACCCAGTGCCCGATTTGGCCAAAGTAAAATGCTGTGTGTTAGCCATAAACGGTGAAAAAGATACCCAGGTAAATGCTGCTGAAAATTTAAATCTCATCAAAAAAATATTAACTCAAAACGGGAATAAAGATTTTGAAGTAAAAGCAATTCCCGGATTAAATCATTTATTGCAGACTGCCGCTACAGGTGATTTTACGGAATATGGAAAGATAGAAGAAACAATGTCGCCCATAGCTTTAAACATTATTTGCAATTGGATTAAACTTCATACAAGATAATTGCGTTATTATTGTGTTATGAAGAAAATTAGCCTATCCATATTATTATTTATAGTTCTTTTAATTCCTATAAGCTCTGATGCGCAGGTATCACTGCATGATCAGATTGAGCAGATTGCCAAACCAGCAAAAGCAATAGTGGGTGTTTCTGTTTTAAATTTAGAGACAGGCGATACGGTTAATTATAATGGGAAAGCCCGTTTGGTAATGCATAGTGTTATGAAGTTTCCTATTGCTTTAACCATTTTGCACCTGGTTGATTCGGGAACGCTTAAGCTGGATCAAATGATCCATATTACAAAAAAAGACATGCAGAAAACCTACAGCCCTTTGCGCGATAAATATCCAAAGGGTGATGTAGACGTTTCCGTTAGCGATTTGCTGAGCTATATGGTTTTGCAAAGCGATAATGATGCTTGTGATATTTTATTACGGGTGCTTAACGGCCCGCAGACCGTGCAGGCATTTATGCTCAGATCGGGCATAAGAGGTATAGCGGTACGTGCGTCGGAGGCCGATATGGCTTCTGCCTGGGAGCTGCAATATACCAACTGGTGTAAGCCTGTGGAAATGACTTTACTACTTCAAAAGTTTTACCAGGGGAAAATCCTTTCAAAAACCAGTACCGACTTTTTATATAAAATAATGACCGAAACCACCACCGGGCCAAAAAGAATAAAGGGCTTATTGCCCGATGGTACCGTTGTGGCACATAAAACAGGTACATCACCAACCAATGCCGATGGCTTGTCGCCTGCTACTAATGATGTTGGTATTATAACGTTGCCGAATGGCAATCATCTTATTGTTTCCATATTTGTTTGCAACTCAAAAGACGACGAGGCAACCCGCGATTCCATAATTGCCAAAATAGCCAAAGCATCGTACGATTTTTATAACAAGTAAACTGCTTTTATATCCTGAAAACAACAATGGGCGCATTTATTGCGCCCATTGTTGTTTATGGAACTTTTAACAATTTATGATCCATTTTTTGCATCATTATTCTTCTGTGAAAATATTCGGTTACATTGGTTAACAATATCATAACATGATGAAAAAAGTGACCGGGATTCTTCTCCTCAGTATCGTTTTTAATTTAGCCCTTTTTGCCCAATCAGCGTCAACTCCTGTTGGTATAAATGGTGCGCTTAGGGTTGAGAATAATATAATTGTTAATCAAAACGGCGCTGCACCGCAACTGCGTGGTATCAGTTTCTCGTGGAGTTTGTGGGCAGGACGCAAGTATTATAACCCTGCGGTGGTTGATTGGTTGTCGAACGATTTTAAGGTATCAATTATCCGGGCATCTATGGGCGTTGAGCCTGATCATGGATATCTGCAAGAGCCGGCATTGCAGCGGCAATTGATGGTGAATGTGATTGATGAGGCTGTAAAAGATGGTATTTATGTATTGATAGACTGGCACGACCATCATAGTAATCTGCATTTACAACAATCAAAGGCTTTTTTTGCTGATATGGCCCAACGCTATAAAGGCGTGCCAAATGTAATTTATGAGATTTGGAATGAGCCCACGACCATTAGCTGGGACACCGTAAAAAATTATGCAACACAAGTAATCACAGAGATCCGTAAATATGATCCGGATAACCTGATTGTTGTGGGCAGCCCGCATTGGGATCAGGATGTGGACGTTGTTGCCGCTAATCCATTAGCCGGTTTTAAGAACATTGCTTATTCGTTTCACTTTTATGCCTCTGATCCTTATCATCAGGAAAAATTAAGAGCTAAGGCCGATTTGGCCTTAAAAATGGGTCTGCCGTTAATCGTTACCGAATGGGGCGTAGGAGAATCCAATGGTGACGGTAAATTCGACAGGAAATTGGTGAAGCCCTGGGTGCAATGGATGGAAGACAATAAATTGAGCTGGACAAACTGGAACATCACCGATAAAACAGAGACCACAGCGTTACTGATGCCCGGCGCACCGGATAACGGCGGCTGGACGAGCGATCAATTAACCGCAGCTGGCCTTTATATCCGCGATAAACTACGTGAGCTAAATAAATAGGTTTGCACAATAGCGATGGGTTTAAACCCATCGCGGTATCGAAATTATCGCTTTCGGTATTGCCAAAAAATCAGCATATTTACTCTATTAACCGACTAAATAAATTTATTGCTGATGAAAAAACTATACTTTATCGCATGCTTTTTGTTTCCTCTTTTTACAAGGGCGCAAAATGCCGATTCAACCTGGTTTGTAAACAACTACATTAAAAAGGAAGTAACCATCCCCATGCGCGATGGTGTAAAGCTTTTTGCTGCAGTTTATCTGCCAAAAGACAACTCCGAAAAACATCCCATACTAATGGAACGCACGCCTTATTCATGTGCTCCCTATGGTAAAGAATATAGCGCCTTTTGGGTAACTCACTCCATTAAATATTGCCGCAAAGGCTATATTATGGTAATTGAGGATGTGCGTGGCCGCTGGATGAGTGAAGGCGTTTTTAAAGATGTACGGCCATTTGTCTTCAATAAAAAAACCAAAAAAGACATTGATGAAGCAAGTGATACTTATGATACGATTGACTGGCTGGTTAAAAATCTGGAAAATAATAATGGAAAAGTGGGCATATATGGCACTTCGTATCCTGGCTTTTATTCAACTATGGCCTCACTGAGTGGTCACCCGGCATTAAAAGCGGTTAGCCCCCAGGCACCTGTTACGGATTGGTTTGTTGGGGATGATTTTCATCATAACGGCGCTTTTTTTCAGATGGATGCCTTTGCATTTTATAAACAGTTTGGGTTCGGAATGCCGCATCCAAAACCTACCCCGGTACCAGCACCCACTTACGATCCACCTATCCACGATAACTATAAATTTTACTTAACAGAAGGGTTGCCCGGCCTGACTAAACTGGCAGGCGACAGTTTGGTGTTTTGGAACCAGATTATGAATCATCCTAACAGGGATACGTTTTGGATGGCCCGCAATGCAAGGGTGGGTATTAAAGATATTAAACCCGCTATGCTGGTAGTAGGCGGTATTTTTGATGCCGAGGATTGTTTTGGCGCATGGAATACTTATAAAGCAATTAATGAGCAAAGTCCGGCTACAAATAGTCGGCTGGTAATGGGTCCATGGTATCATGGGGAATGGGATAACAACGATGGTACCCATTTAGGGAATGTTCAATGGGGAAGCAACACCAGCGAATACTATGCTAATAACATTGAAATACCTTTTTTTGAATACTATTTGCGTGGAGTTGGATCAGTTGATGACATTAGCAAAGCCACCGTATTTTTTACGGGCGAAAACAAGTGGCATCAATTAAAGCAATGGCCGCCTGCAGAAGTACAGCCTACCAATATTTACCTGAAAGAAAAAGGAAAACTATCCTTTACTGCAGGCAATACTGATAACCCAACGTTTGATACCTATATCAGCGACCCGGCCAAGCCTGTTCCATATGAGCAGGATGTACATTACAACCGTACCCGCAAATATATGACGGATGACCAGCGTTTTGCTTCGCGCAGGACAGATGTGTTGACTTTTGAAACCGATACCTTAACGGACGATTTAACGCTTGCAGGCCCCGTAGTGGCCGATTTAATGGTAAGCCTTTCAAATACCGATGCTGACTTTGTGGTGAAAGTTATTGATGTATTTCCGGATAACGGAAGTTATAACGATGTGGATATTTATGCAGAAACTGATCCGGTAGAAAAATATCCTATGGGCGGCTACCAGATGCTGGTGCGTGCAGAAATAATGCGTGGCCGGTATCGTAACAGCTACTCAAACCCGGAAGCATTTGTACCGCGCAAACCAACACAAGTAAAATATACTTTGCCCGATGTTGCCCATACTTTTAAAAAAGGGCATCGCTTAATGATACAGGTACAAAGCAGTTGGTTTCCGCTGGTTGACCGCAATCCGCAACAATTTATTGACGTTTATCACGCCAAACCAGAAGATTTTGTAAAAGAAACCATTAATGTTTATCATGATCAATCGAAGATTGTTTTACCGGTAGTGAAGTAATAAATTTTTGCAATTGAAATAACTTATTTACCTTGTGCTAAATCAAAACATGCGTATAAAATTTCCACATATCGAAAATTTAAAAATGGAGAGTTCCTCTTTGGGAATGCTGCTGCATGTTAACCTTATTATTTTGGTCATTACTATCATTGCAAAACAATGGAGAGTGACTTAGCTATGTAAAAACTTTTAAATAGATAAATGTAAGCCCTCCCGCAACGGAGGGCTTTTTTTTTGCTCAAAAAATCAACAAAAATATGAAACAGCCCCGGCCTCACACAAATGATCATTGCATCATCGCTATCTATGCCGATGATAAAAAAGGTTTGCTTGCACAGATCTTAAACATGCTGAACAAGCGTAGCTACGTGATTAGCAGCCTTAATGTATCCCGTACAGATATCAGCGAACTGGTATTAATTACCATTGAGGTTAAACTACCACTTGATGAACTACAGAATTTATTGCAAAAAATTGAAAAGGTAATTGAAGTTTATAAGGCTATGGCCTGGCTTCCCGGCGAACTGGAGCTTAATAAAGTTGGCTTTTACCGGGTTGCCAAACAGCTACTAAATGATGATTTGTGGTTAATGCTACAAAAATATGGCGCTGTGGTAAGCAAAATATTTGATGATTCGCTGGTTATTCAAAAAACAGGAACCGACCGCGATTTAAACGAATTATATAACCGTTTAGATGGTCAACACCTGTTAAATTTTTGTAAAAGCGGTTTGATAGCAGAAAAATGTATGATGCAATTAGATAATTATTACGCAGCTGTGCCTGGCTTGTAACTCCGCTGGTTATCTGGATGTTATCCATTGTTAAGGTGACTATCCTGAATAAATATCAAAAAATACTTTGTTTTTAAGTGTTACAGACATACATTTGCGGCGTTATTTATAATTAGTCTAAATAAAAAGAAAGATGATCAAACTCAACTTATCATTCAAAAACTTATCCGCAATTCTCTTCATATTATTCTCCCTGATGTTCGCAGGTGTTTCATACGGCCAACAGAAAGGGACAGTTAAGGGCATCATAAAAGGTGATGTAGTTACCGCAGAAAAAACACCGGCCGAAAACATCTCCGTAAAACTGAAAGGCACCGCTTATGGCGTTATTACCAACAAAAACGGTGAATTTGAATTTAAGGCCCCCGCGGGCAATTACAAGCTTGTTGTTTCACACATCGGCATTAAAAACCAGGAAATTGATGTTGTTGTAAAAGCTGGCGAAACAACCCTTGTTCCGGCTATAACGGTTCAAATCAGTGCCAATGCGCTGAGCGAGGTGACTATAAGCGGCAACAAAAATAAATTCGCCAAAAAGCGTAGTGACGATGTGCAAAAAATACCATTAGATAATCTTGAAAATCCGCAGGTTTACAGCAACATCACATCTTCACTAATGGAGGAACAAAATGTTACCACCGTTGATAATGCCATAAAAAATGCTCCCGGCATACAAACTATGTGGCAGGCAACGGGCCGCAGCGGCGATGGTGGAAGCTATTATACCTCACGTGGTTTTGCGGTGCAAAGCCTGTTACGTAACGGCGTATTGGGGAATGTAAGCAATACTATTGATGCTGTAAATATAGAGAGTGTTGAAGTTATAAAAGGCCCTTCGGCAACGCTGTTTGGTAGTGCATTAACTTCATATGGCGGTTTAATTAACCGTATTACCAAAAAGCCATATGATAGCGTAGGCGGCCAGGTAAGTTATACAGGGGGCAGCTATGGTTTTAACCGCGTAAGCGCCGATATCAATACGCCGCTCGATTCTGCTAAAAAATTATTATTCCGTTTAAATACTGCTTTTAATTACCAGGGTAGCTGGCAGCAGAACGGATTTAGCAGAGGAATTACCGTTGATCCGAGTTTGTTATATAAAGTGAACGACCGGCTTTCAATTCAGTTTGATGCCGAGCTTTCTGAAGGTAATAACGCTATTCAGCCTATTTACTTTTTCAACTATGGGGTAACTACTGCCGAGTTGGGTACTACGAATGCCAAACAATTAAATATTGACTATTACAAAACATACAACAATGGTGATTTATCGCAACAATCAAAAAGCTATAACTTTTTTGGGGTGATTAATTATAAAATTTCAGATCACTGGAAATCTCAAACTAACATTTCATCGTCTTACAGCTATTCAAACGGTTTTGGACCCTACTACTACCTGATGTCAAAAGATTCGATGGCGCGTGATGATCAATCGACCCGCAACAGCTGGCAAAAACAATTGGATATTCAGGAAAATATTAACGGCGATTTTAATATCGGCAATGTAAGAAACCGTTTTGTTGGCGGGTTGGACTTTTTCAGAGTTAACTCGGATCAGTCGTTCATTGAAGGTTCTTATGATGTTGCGCCTATTAACAGCAGTACTTTTAATTACAACACTTTTAACAAAGTTAATCTGAGTGCGCAATATGCTGCCGGTGGCTACTATGTTTATCCTTACATTTTTGCGTCAAATACTTATGCTGCCTACGCAGCTGATGTAGTAAATATTACTGACCGGTTAATTGTACAGGCTGCCATTCGTTTTGATCATTTTGATAACCAGGGAAGCTATAATCCAACTACCCAGGTAAAAACAGGCTTGTACACGCAAAATGATTTATCACCCAAATTTGGATTGATTTACCAGGTGGTAAAAAATGAAGTTTCTTTGTTTGCTAACTATCAAAATGGCTTTACCAACGAACCTGGAACAGATTATTCAGGTAAAACCTATAAGCCCGAAGAAGCCAATCAGCTAGAAGGCGGTGTGAAACTGAGTTTATTTGATGGTAAACTAACCAGTACTTTAAGTTATTATGATATTAAAGTACAGGATGTTATCCGCCAGTACCCCCAGAATCCTAATTTTAGCATTCAAAACGGCACCCAGCTGAGCAAAGGTTTTGAAGCTGAAGTTATAGCCAATCCATTCGCGGGCTTTAATGTAATAGCTGGTTTTGCTTATAACGATTCAAAATATACCAATATCAGCGCAGCTATTGATGGCACCAGGCCAACTACCGCAGGGGCGCCATATTCGGCCAATTTATGGTTGAGTTACCGCTTGCCAAAAGAGCTTGTTAAAGGTTTGGGCTTTGGTATTGGCGGCAACTATGCTAGCGCTAATGACGTGCTGAATACTTCAACAGGTGTATTTACTTTGCCATCGTACGTTGTTTTAAACAGTACTGTATTTTACGAGGTGTCAAAATATCGCCTCTCATTCGGAGTGAATAACTTTACTAACGAAAAATATTTCACAGGTTATTCAACCGTTAACCCGCAAATGCCAAGACAGGTTGTGGGCAGTGTAGCTTTCAAGTTTTAAGTTGATGACGTTAAAAAAAAAAACAATATTATTTATACATCGCTGGCTCGGATTTATCTCCGGGCTGGTGGTGTTTATTGTGAGTATTACCGGTTGTATTTTTTGTTTTCAGGATGAGATCCAGGATGCCGCACATTCATGGCGAAAGGTGGAAATTCAAAATAAGCCTTATGTTGCACCGTCGACATTGAAAAATATCG
>Ga0206833_1240_pt1 | contig 13106 bp, 9 predicted proteins | sample Alteio_BWOrgCont_32_FD_152891 | JGI IMG/M metagenome (GOLD analysis project Ga0206833, IMG submission 152891) | Enriched cells from forest soil in Barre Woods Harvard Forest LTER site, Petersham, Massachusetts, United States -... | ecosystem: Environmental > Terrestrial > Soil > Temperate forest > O... | reverse complement strand
ATCGTCTATCTGAGTATTTGAAGAACCTATGGTAATGGTATAATTGCCGGCACTTACCTGAATATTGGAGGTTTGAAACGTCCATACTCCGGCTGATTCCTGCCAGTAAGAAAGTACGTAATTACCGACATCTAATCCGGTTAGCGGTTTTGAATAGGAGCCGATATAGCTATAATGCCCCGTTTTTGAATCATTAACTGCACTATTACCGTCTCCTTCCTCAAAACCATCATAAAAGATGTCATTACTGGCAGCATTGTCGACCTGTGCCACTGGATAGGTTTTATTATAGCCCCACAGATAGCTACTATGTGGCCCACCCGTTTTTGACTGTTCAATAAGGTTGCCAGCTTGATCATATGCATAAAATTGAGCCCTCGCCTCTATTGGGTTATTGTTTACTTGTATATTAACTTGTTGGGGCCTAATGATATTTTGAGCAACATCGGCAAGTTCATAATTGGTACTGTCTCGTAATGTTGGATTACCATTGACTGTAGTTGCTGTATTGATTTTCGGAGTGACGAAATTCCGGTCTTGCATATAAGCAATTGCCTTGCTTGTCGGTGGAAGCGACGCTTCTACAACTGCATAACATTGCTGAAATTGGGCTAAGTTTGCATTGTATTGCGTAACAGCTGTCGCCGCTGCGGCATTATAAGTATTTTCAGCCTCCTGATAGGTGTTTACCATATACATGTACTGAGTAGCATTGGTTATTGTCAAATTTTTTGTAGCTTGTTCCGCGGTGCTGCGTTGACTTTGTAGTGTAGCTAGTTGTTGATTGAACGTTGTCAACGGAGCCTGAGGACTGCAACTTTGTTGGAAGGAATAATCCAAAGGATATTTCATTGAATCAATTTTGATCTTACCATCGCTATTAACTACTGTAATCCGCGTCGGTTGTATATGTGCCAAGTTGCCGTAATTATAGTCTGTTTCAGATGTTACCGGATTAGCTCCATTCGAGTCATAATCCGTGGTAACTGTTTTTGTCAGTAACTGCTTAACCACATGATAGTAAAATGGTGATATGTGGTTGAATAGATAATTATAGATTGGGCAGCCTGGAACGGGTAATGCATCATGATAGGTCCCGCTTAAAGCTGAACCGGCCCCATCCTCATCAGCGTTTATTAATCGGCCACTAGAACCTGCCTGAGCCTTTTGCCAATCCCAATCAGAATAGGCTAAATAATATTTGATACTGTCTGCACCGGGAAGAGTAGGTGGATAATCATTTACATTATTGTAGGTATTAGTAACATCCTTAATTAACGTATAACCGCTCGCTGCTGACTTGTAGACTTTTGTATCAAGTAATTGATCTCGGTCATACCCCATATCAAACCTTAATAATGGGAATTGAGGAGAAATATAGTCTTGCGCGGTATTATAGGTATAAACAGTTTTTCCAAGGGATGAACCGCTGGCTACCATCAATTCCTCAACTTGCTGGTAGGATACCGAACTATTATTTGTACTACCGATAGGGACATTGAACCCTTCGGAATAGACCATTGAAGAAACGTATTGACCAGGCGGAGCCGCACTAACTGTGCCCGGTGGAAAAGTCCCATATAGCGGGCCCTCCAAATAATATTTAGGCCGAACTAACGTATTAGCTATCGTACTATAATCTCCTTTAAATATACTGGAGTTCCAATAAGGAATAGTATAGTTATATGTCTTTGTTATTGTGTTTCCTTGTCCATCATTATGCTGAATCTGTTTAATTCTAAGGCCTCCGGCGAAAAAAGTAGTGGAATCAAATGTCGTAGTCACACTATCAGGCAACGTTTGAGTTAAAACAGCATCAAGCCTGAACTGGGTAGTTTGTCCAACAGCGGTAATATTGCCGGGTGTAGGAAAGTATAACTTATATTGATCGGTGAGATTTAATGAATAATAGGTAACTGATTCCTGACTACTTTGAAGATTAGGTGCCAACAGGTTATTAAGAACAATATCCGCAACGGTTGTATTTTGGGTGACATCTTTTAAGATAACCTCTGGGTTATTGGCCATATACGTTGACGACGGGGCTCCTTGAAATGCCCCGGTAAAATCAAGTTTAATCTGTCCTTGCAGTTTGGGATTAGGCGTAAAAGTGAACGAAACGCCATCCACCTGATCATTGGGTTGCAGATAAAATGTTGATATGTGGTTATTAACTGCCTCTGGAATAAAGTTTGAGCTTGGTATGCTTGCATATATCTGATTAGGCTCAAAAATAAAGCTGGTGTACCCACCCGTAGGATAAGTAATACTTTGCAACATACCTTTTTTACAAGCGGCAGTATCAACGGCACGTTTTTGATAGTCTGCGGAAATCTGGTAATTAGGGCTATTGGTGACAATTCCACAACAATCGATCATTAACATATCGGGGTTATCCTTATTATTAAAAAAGCCCCAATAGTCTTGACTCTTTGAAAAGATATCGGGTACATCGGGGCTTACATAATTGAATTTATAAGGCGGATTGGTGGAAGCAATGCCGTTTATATATCCTGTTTCTTGTAGGCTATCAAGCCTAGGACGAGCAATACCGGATGGCCCGTTTTGACCGGTGGAATATACCCCTTCACTGGTCATTGCAAAACTCGATTGAAAAAAGTTGAAAGACTTAATTTCCGTTTGGGTATTGTTGACGTTGTTGTAAATACTGACAACTTGGAGTTTCCCCGAACTGTCATACGCGAAATCAACTTTACCGTTTGCACTAGTAATTTCTTTAACTCCTATTAATACGTCACGAGTGGACGGGCCAGCACTTGTAATTGCCGTGCCGGGACCACTATTAATTGATGGGATGGCATTAATTCCATAACTGACCACTACTGATTTGGAGAAAGGACTAGTTTGTGACCCACTTCCCGCTATCGCCTGATAAGTAAACATGATCGAGTCTGTACGATCAGCTGAAATAATTTTTGTCAAATGCCAGGCAGTGGTAACAAGGGGATAAGTGGAGGCATCTGCATTCAACACCTGATGAGTATCTGTCGAATAAGTGTTGTTTCCAAATTGATAAATATTGCCCTCGTGGTCAGTTAATTCAAAATATGAATAATTGTTTTTCCAGCTTATTTGTATTGGCGAATAAGGTATAGTTACCGCCTGTGGAGGCATACCCGAAGCTGAATTATTTCTAAAAATGAACTTGCCTCCCTGTCCGTTGAAATTATAGAAAAACAGATCCGGTTGGCCATCATGTTTTTCAGCGCTATCTATATATACATTGTATATCTGATTGCCCAAACAAAGTTCTTTAAAATAAACATTTGGATCATTTTCATTCGGGTAAACCATACTAAAATATCCTCGAAATCCTTGGACATTTATTTCATCCGGCATATCTTGTACCACGCGAGAGATTGATCCGCCTGCGTTCACAGACCAGCCCAAGCCCATACTTAAACTGCGGTCACTTACTTTAATTCCACCACCATGATAACTCAAGCTAATGGGGACTGAAAGCTTAGGAGATTTTAAAACATATATTGGAATGGATATATTGGGTATGCCGGTACCATATGAAACCGGACAGTCGATATACCGGTCTAATGCTGCCGTATTTGGTGAAGGTGGTGTTACGGTCTGTTCATAAATTGGTGTGGTTGGTGGGCTTTGGGCTTTACTTATTTGCACAATAAAAGCCAGTAAGAAAACGATTCTAAAAAAACGCATGATAGGGATTTGAATTATAAATATTGTGATGATTTGGCAAGGTGAAAAACAGAATTTGTTATTGAAAATCTTTGATTTAAATACTTATAAATCGGCTATCTGATAAAGATTTTAGATAATATCCGTTTATCCGAAAAACATGTTTGGGATCTTTTATTAAAATGATGAATAGTTGAGAAACGTCTAGGTAAATATCTACGCTCGTTAGAGCCCATTCACTAGAAGTCTAAAACTACATGACATACAATATAAGTGGGGAAATTTGTGTAAGATTCTCATTTCTTGTGATAATGGATTTAATAAATAGTTATTAGGATTTTTTGCTAATATATTGTACGGCCCATAATAATACAAGCGTATTTTTACGCATTTATTAATTTGTAAGAATTAGATAATTCCATATCTCTTCGTTAACGATTCATTGCTTTGAGTTACCAATAAATATTTCAAACGACTAATTAGCATTATTAATTTATATGCGAATTCATAGTTTCGCCTCATTTGACTTCATTCCTATCATCATAATCGTAGGTCTTTTGCAAAAAACACCTCTACTAAAGGTGTTTGAGCAGAATCACTTAAAAAAGTGCTTAATAATTCGCATAATAACGTTCCACACTGCTTGGCATAGAACGAGAACGATAATGGCACCAAAGATAAACTGCAATACATTTTCATACTTACGATTTCGAACAGGCATACACAAAGGATTTAATGGATATTTTTTATCCATTGTATGCCTTTGTCAGGTGATAAAATAGGGAGGCTAAAGCGCCCTAATGAGTAAATCCAAGCTCCTCACCCCGATAGTATTGGAGCGGCTTGAGTGGATTGGTATAGGTCACTATTGCATTGTTTATTAATCCAAAAGCACTGTCCGACACCGTATAATTCCAGTTGGCAGTGACCGCGGGCGTGCCGGAGGTCAGCGAAATCATATTTTCTTGCAGGGGTACAAACGCCCACGTGCCCGTTGCCGTTTTAGCCCCAGTTTCGCTATAGCTAAAGTCAGCGTTGAACGTCAGTACAAGATTTTTTAGGCTATCGGGAACGGGTACAGCTTCGGCCAGCAATGTGGTGGTGTTGACAAATGCCACCGTTGAAATCTTCCAGGGTGATTTCACGAGCAAATCAGTGGTTGTTTCGACTTTTGGAGTGACGGGTTGTGGATTGGCGGAATTCCCCCCTTTGCTGCATGCCGCCAATAGGACAGTGAAGACAGGCAGGGTTAACAATAGCTGTTTATACAGTTTCATGATTGCGTGAGTTTTCATAATTCAGAAATAGGTTTATTGGTTACAGATTGTTTTCGTAGACGTATTAACGATGATATTGCTCTCCGTCAGGATAGAGGATGTATTGATTTCATAGGCTTTTATTTCCGAAGCGGTCTTGTCACAAACACTAAATGGATGCTTCGTGGTGTCGTTGGTATAGCCCGTATAGACCGAACCTGACGGGGCAGTACTGGTGTAGGTAATGGTTGTGCACTTCCAGCAGTACTGCTTTTGGCATGCGCACAAGAGTACAGGAACAAGGAACAGAAAGAGTTTTTTCTTCATAGCGATAAGGGTTTATTGGATACTGAAATCATAAACTTTATGCGTGACACTTTGAATGCTGACGGTTGATGCTGCAAGTAAAAGCAATTAAAAAAGGATAAATGAGGTTTTGCAAATAACATAAGGCATGTGGTTGAATGCTGTAAAATTGCTTATGTTGTTTCGCTTTTCCCACCTAAAAAATGGATATTTTATCCTAATTTTAGCTACTTTTAAAAAAACATTCGATTACCATGTTCGGAGAGAAAATTAGGATTATTCGGGAAATGCGAGGATTTTCGCAGGAAAACGTTGCGGCCAAATTAGGCATTGCACAAAATGCCTATTCTCGCATTGAAACCAATCAAACCAAATTGGAATCCAGTGTGCTGGTGAAGCTTGCCGACATTTTGGGTGTCTCCCCAATGGATATTCTGTCGAGCCAACCGGCTATCATTAATCTTCAGTCGAATAAAGGCACCCAGCAGTCATTTGGCTATGTGGAGAATGTTATTTCCGGGCAAAAAGAATTGTACGAAAAGATGCTGCAAAGCAAAGACGAAGAAATCTCGCGGTTGAATAAGATTGTAGAAAAACTATTAAATAACAAATAGCCAGTTTGGCAAATACTTAGTTCAATTGTTTTCATTTCGCATCTTTTAATATTCCAACGCAATGTTCTCTGCCTCCTAACCAATAATCGCAATGTTCTTCATAAAGTTATAGGCATTTATTTTATAATAGATGGTGTTATCACCCTCCCTAAAAACCGTTAAAACACTGCGTAGATATTAAAAAGGGATTGTTTATTTTTATTTCAATAAACCAATCGCTCACCTAACCCTTGTTATCATGTTCAACGCTCTTATTACTCAAATCGAGTCACCTATCGATGGCATACTCGCTCATGCCTTCCTATTTCTTATATTCGGATATGGCATCTTCTTTGCCCATCTGTATATTTTCAGATCAATTTTTAATATTCCACGCTTCTTGCGATACCAAAAGGCACACCTTCGATTGTTGGAAGAAATGGCGAAGAACCAGGGTGTCGACAGCCGCAAGGTGGCCAATATCATCACCGAAAGTGAGGGCTGGGAAGGACCAAACCAACAGGCCGGCGTACAAAAGAATACAACAGCCAACTAAGTTACCTCTTTTTGGTAGCCTTGATAACGCTTTGCAGCAAGTCTTGCCGTGTGGCATTTGGCTCATAGTTGACCTTCACTCGATACCCCTTAACCAGGGTTTCGACTGGCTCTGTCTGTCGTGGGTCTTCAAATATGGTGTGGATGTCAGTACTGGTAATGACATCCACCTTTTGCTGTTCTTCGGAGGTGAGGTAGGCGGTAATCTGCCGCTGTATTAATGTACGTTTGGCTGGTTGAGACGTGCAGACAACAACACGATGGTATCCTGCAGCCAGGCATTTTTTTATGTTGTGCAATTCCCATTCAGGGCTGGTGGTTACCGATATTTCTACCGCGATAGTAGCGCCACTTTTTTCTAACAGAACATCAACTTGTCCCGTACCGTCCGGTGTCGGCACTTCCAGCCGGGCTATGTATCCTTGCGCTTCGGCCATTGTTTTGACAAAGGTCTGCAAATACAGGTGTTCCCGTATTTCATCTTGCTTCATAACCGTAGCTGGTTCTTCAGGGGTCAGCGGTTTGATCGGTTCTTTCGGTATCGGTTGTTGCGGCTGTTCTGATGGCGGTTCAGGTTCAACCGTTGCCGATGGCTGCGGCTGGGGAGGAACGCTATAGCGCGCACGAGAAAACGCGATAATATCGTCTTCATGGTTCACGGTGGTATCCGAGTCGTACGGAATCACGCTAAGGTTAAAATCGTTGTCAGCAGTATTGACGCGGATAATCGCTTCGCCGGTGGGAAGATTTTGAAAGTCTTTTGCAGCAAAGGAGGTAAAGCCATCTTCTAATCGCTTGGCATCGGTATCGCCAAGCCTAAAACAAATCCGCGTACCGGCATTAGCTAAGACACTACTGGCAATTTCAGCATCATATTTGGCAACTTGCTGCATATCCTGGTGCGAAAGCACTAATCCTAATCCATATTTCCGAGCACCCGACAAAATGGACGCCATTGATGGCGTGATAAAATGCTGAAACTCGTCAATGTAGCAAAAGAACGGAATACGGTCTTTGGCAACTTGTAATTGCCGGGCCATGGCAGTTTGCTGCAACTTGGAAACGATAAAGGCACCGAGCAAGTAACTATTTTCTGTACCTAGTAATCCCTGCGATAACTTCACCAACACAATTTTATTGCTATCCATTAATTGCCCAAAATCAATGCTCTTATTTTGACAGAGCATATTGCGAATGACGCGCGGACGTAAAAAGGCGTCCAATCTTGTCAAAATAGAGCCAATGGAATTGCTTTTCAGTATGGGATACTCCGTCTGCCAATAGTACACAATATCGAGATCAGTAACAGTAGCCAGGACATGGGTACGGTATGAGGCCTCAATGAGAAATCGCCTGAGATCACCCAAATGGTATTGTCTGGTGTTGTACATGAAAGCCAAAATCGCGTTGGCAAACACGCTATTCATGGCGTCCCCCCAGGACGTGCTAAAGCGCCGAAATACCGCAACCAGATCAGATGCTACCAACTCTCGTTCCGTATCTGAATGCGCCACTAAAATATTAAACGCTATGGGAAAGTTAGCATCATGCGGGTCAATTAATACTACATCCTGTATGCGTTCTTTAGGGATGTTTGCCAGTATGTCTTCCACCAAATCACCATGCGGATCAAGACACATGAGGCCAATGCCCTCGTAAATGTCTTGCATGATGAGCGCCTTTAATAACGTCGATTTACCGGTGCCCGTTGCGCCCATGATATGCAGGTGACGCAACCGCTGTTCAGTGGATATACCCACCATATGCTGCATACCCCGATGTTCATTGATACCAAAAGTATAGGGCTGATTGATGAGATATTCCGGGGCTTTTTTGGTGGCATGGGTGGTTGTTTGCAGCTTAGCGCTGCGGGTGGCAGGAAAATGCACCAACGTTGCCAGTTCTCTGCTATTGAGCAACATGCCCACACGGTGCGTGGTTCTTTGGATAATGTCGCTGATCCGTTCATCAATGGTATAGGCTGCATCGGAAAGCGGGGCTAGGCTATTATAAGGGCTTTTTGACGCGTGCATGATGGCTGTAGCGACCTGTTGCAATAGCGTACCGGCATCAGATACGGTATCTGCAAATGTCATTGCACGAACCGTTACCCCAAAAAGTGGCCGAGCTATTTTTTCTTTGGCTAGCAATGGCATTTCAGGAGCATCAAAGAAAAACGATTGCTTGCCACTGTCATCAGTTACCGCAGTCATCATACTTTCTGCCCAGGCATTATGCGTACCACTAAAAAGTACTTGCACAATAACGAATTGATCGGCATCCAAGCGGGAAAGGATGCCAAATAATGATGTGTAACTATCAGGGTCGGAAGATTGGAATAATGCTATAGGCCGCATAAACTCCTCCGCTAAACCAAAGTCCACGGTGTACAGCGGCAAATCACTATCATAGAGTTCAGCCACCTTATCTTCTTCCGCTTCAAGCACCACGCAGTCGGGAAAAAAAGCTTCAATCTGAATGCGAACAAATGAAGCATCATATTCCCGGCAGACCCACTGCAAATTAATACAGTCACTCGAAGCGATGATTTCAAAGCTGAGATGGCTTTTACGATATGAAAGCATGATCAGGAGCTGCTCAATCCGTTCCGTGCTTTGCTTAAAGTCTTTGGGTATTGTAATTGTATAGACACATAGTGCCGCGTGGTCAGTATTGGGAAAAGCCGCTGGAAACGGGTCAAGTAATATGTTAGTTCCTATATCTTCAGACTTCCGTCCCGATAATAAGCTCCGCAGCCAATGTTCTCGCTTTCCGTCATCAATAATAGGCTGTATGAGGAAATGGCCAAAAAATGGCGTAAAGGCCGGTTCAAGATCAACTGGGTGCTGCGCTTTATGCCAGCCCCTCCCCAATTGCTCCCATTCGTAGAACTGGTTGGTTAGTGCCTGCGAGCTGGAAACCATCAGTGTATGTCTATTACAGCATCCATACGATGCCCTTTATCCGCTTTAACCTTTTCTACGGCCATTTTGATAATGGCATTAATGCTTGCGGTGAACATCAGTTCAGTATCCAGTTCATAGAATGTTTTGCTTTCCATGCGCTGTGCCACCGATCTTCCCAACAAACCAAATTTTCGTGCCACATTTGCTGCTTTATGGGCATCTTCCTGGTGCCACCAACTGATAAAGAAACTTCTGCCAAATGGGCTAGCGCAAACGTAATAGTTGTATCGTCCCCTGGAGATACGCAGATACTCTCGCCCCGACGAAAAGAGACCGCTTTCTTTAAGCGTAACGGGGGTGCAGGTCACGTCAGGATATTGGTGGTCGCGAACCATTTGTTTTAACATCTCATAGAACTCCCGTGCCGAGAGCTGCAAATCCTCAAAATATTGGGAATTGTGAGCGTGGATGGTACTTTGACTTGCCATGAGCGAATAAGGTTTAGGTTGTACAACGGTGATAGTTAAAGTTCTGAAAATGAAAGCGCCGTGTCAACCCGTGTTTTCACCGTTAATGCAAGTGTTTGTACCCCTTACTATAATTATTCCAAAAAAACAAAAAGAGAAAAAAGAAATCGGGGTTTCCGGCGTGGGCAATCCCTGCAAGGAGGAACGGAATAAATGGCCCGTGGGTAGACGCTGGTGGGTTTATGCCGTAGTTCCTTGCAGGGATAAAGGGCTGGCGGTGTGAGCCGGATACCTTTGATGAACTTTTTTTTGCGGTTTATTTTATATATGCTGCCACGGCTCATATAAATAGAGGATGACAAATAAAATACAGTGAAAACACCCGTTTGATATATACGATTGAACATATATTTTTATATATAAATCCTTATCACTCATGAAAAAATATTTATCTCTCCTCATTTGTATTGTACCAATTTTGGTAAAGGCCCAAACATCACTTGTGTATGACTTCAACACCAAAGCTCTAACCTTAGGCGGTAAAGCATTTGATCCAAATCTTGTTACTATAAAAAGTGGCAGTAATTTGATTGTTGATATTAAAAATATCAACAGGTTTTTATACGATGTTACAGTAACAATTAATACTCAGGAGTTTTTCAAGACCGCAACTACTATTACTCCATTCAATGCAGCAGATTTACCCAACTTATTAAATGAAGTAGAAGTTGCTGGTAGTTTGCCGCCTCTCCCTTCATCTCAACGCTCTACTCTTTTAGATTATAACAATTCGGTTTTTACGAATTATCCTGAGGCCGAAAAAGAAACAATAGAAAATCAATTCATCGAATTCGAAAATACTCGTAAAGATGACTACCCTAAATTTAAAGAATATATAAAAGCTTTCAAAAAGCGGGAAGATATTTTCAATATAGGCACTATTGATGAAAAAACACTTGTAAATTTAGGATGGGCTGACGCAAAGGCCCCTACGAAATTGATAAATAAGACCGACTCCAATTATCAAGTGGCTATTACGTTATACAGTAAAATATATAGATTAACGGAAACGATAAAAAAATATGAGTCAATTATATTAGCTTCACAAAAACTAAGCTTTGATACTTTCGCTTCTAAATTCGAGGGCGCTAACTATGATACATCTCTTGAGACTTACCGAAACAATGAATTAAATGTTACTAACGAGTGTATTGAATATACATCCGACCAACCAGTAACTGTTACCGGCGACGAAGCTACCATAACAATAGCTATTACTCCCAAAGCTACGGTAAAAACGTCCGGGTATGCTGTGCCATTATTTGGTGAAACTAAAACATATAACATTTCCATTATTAGGGGTTGGAAAGTTAGTTTTGGCACAGGCATTTTTGCTTCCAAGCTTACAAATAACCGCTATACATTTAAGGATTCATACAAAATTCGTACCCCTGATGCGCTAGGCAAGCCAATTAGCTTTGATACTACGGCCTACCGAACGATCATTCAAGACGTCAATGATAGTTGGGCCATGGGAGTTAATACATTAATGTATTGTAGTTACAAATGGACTAAATACGATGCTCTTGGCTTTCATATTGGTTTGGGCACAGCTATACAAACGGATTTCAAACCTAATTATCTATTAGGTATTTCTTATATAAGAGGATATAAACAACAAATAGGGTTCAATATTGGCATTGCTGGAGGTCAAATAGATGAACTTTCTAATAACGCTGATTTAAATAGGCGTTATGACCCTGCAACTACAACGATACCGACTGCGACAAAATTTGTGTTCAACAGACTACAATTTAGTATTACTTATAATTTATTTAATGACACCTCAACGGGAAGCAAATAATAAGGGTTTTAGACTAAATACCATAAATTTATATCGTTAGCAAAGATTGCCGACGATATCATACAAAATCTCATGAGAAAAACGATTATTATTATCCTGACTTTGGTGATCAGTGTGAGTCTTGGCAACGCAACGGCTATTAAAACACATTCTGGAATTGCGGTTGATTCAGTTTATGTCTGCGAAAGCAGATCAGCCTATGCCTATCATTCACATATATGCAGCGGATTGGCACATTGTACTCATAAAATTATTCGGATAACGAAAGCACAAGCAATCAAATTAGGGTATAGGCCGTGCAAAATTTGTTATTAATGTCTAATGTAAAAATGAAGCCCCCATTCACTCGCTGTTTGAGGGCTCTTAAACCTTATCACAATATAACTGAACAAAGATCAGTGCAGTTATGAGGCTACAAATATATAGTAAACGATTCACATATAGCTTACAGGAATACAAAGTACAGCATTGTTATCAAAATGTTACGTATCCAATTCTTGCGAGCCGTCCGAAGCCAGCGCAGAGCAACGAAGCTGGCTGCGAGCTGAGCAAAAGGTCTATGCAGAGGGAACGCAGTGGCTGCATAGTATGTCTGACACGAACAAAGGGTGTTGTGCTTTATTATAGGGTTGAGTGTGGGCCATAAAGTGCAATGCGCTTTGTGAAGCCTTTTGCGAGAGAGCAGGCGAGCCAGACACAGAAAGCGCTTGTATGGTAATGTTCTGAACGTAGTGAAGAGTATTACAATACAGAGAAAGCTTTCATAACGAACGACCTTACGATCTCAAAAGGAATGACAGGTTCAGCCCGCGAAGGCGGAAAGTGCTGTTCAAATGAGATAGTGGCTGAAAGTGGCTATATCATTTGAAGGAAACCTGGCGGTGCTTTTGTGGAGTTTGGGAGAGAGGAATGCCTTACTTCCTTACAAGTTGGTAAAATTTAATAAAATCGAAATTCTTTATTATTTTAGAAGATGAAAGGGAAGCTATTTTGTTTAATCGGAGTTTCTGGTGTTGGCAAAAGCCAAGTTAGAAAGTTTTGTATCGAAAAAATTACAGGATTGGAATATTTACCGTCCTATACAACTAGACCCCCGAGATTAGGTGAGGAAGATGGCAAAGACTATTTTTATATATCTAAAGAAGAATTTGAGAATTTAATAAGTGATAAAAAACTTTTGGAATGGGAGAAGCATTTCGATAATTATTATGGTATTGATGAAAGCTTTTTCTTTAGGAAGTTAAATGCCGGAGTTTCACTTATAAAAGAAATAGCAATTGGCGGATATGAACAATTATTAAAAACATGCCCCAAAGAACTTCTATACAGCATATATTTGCAACCAGAAAACCTGTCTGATGTTGTTGATCACATAACTGATAGAGGAGATTTAGATGGACAAAAACGAATAAATTCTTTTAACGAAGAATTAAAGGGAAAAGGACGATGCGACAAAGTTGTAATATCTGAACATGGAGGATTAGATT
>Ga0206833_1239_pt1 | contig 13169 bp, 5 predicted proteins | sample Alteio_BWOrgCont_32_FD_152891 | JGI IMG/M metagenome (GOLD analysis project Ga0206833, IMG submission 152891) | Enriched cells from forest soil in Barre Woods Harvard Forest LTER site, Petersham, Massachusetts, United States -... | ecosystem: Environmental > Terrestrial > Soil > Temperate forest > O... | reverse complement strand
TGAGTGTCCGGAGGTGAAAGGCCGCTGTTTCTGTGAAATCTGTTATGAAACCGCCGTCGAGCACGGGCATCGGTGCCCGGTTTGTCAGGACCATTGGACGCATTATGCCGTCCCCGATTGTATTCTTCCGGAGGTCGCGCCTTGCTTTCGGCATGGTCAAACGGCACCTGGGCTCAGGGGGCTCGCGAGCGTCGCTGGAATGGACACGCTGAAGGCCCAACTGTACGAGCAAGTGGTGTCCCCGCTGCGGAATCCAGAGGATTTCAACGCGTACAGGCTAGGAATTCCAAATGGTATTTTGCTCTTTGGTCCGCCTGGCTGTGGAAAGACCTACGTTTCACGTCAGCTTGCTGAAGAACTGGGGTACTTCTATCAGGAAGTTTTTCCTTCTGAGGTCGGAGGAACATACATCCATGAAACGGCGCTCAAGATCCGTGACGTGTTTGCACGCGCGGCGGACCACGCACCTTCGGTGTTGTTTATTGACGAATTTGAGGGACTAGTCCCACGCCGGGCGGGTCTCGACAGTCCTTACAAAGCGGAGGAGGTCAATGAGTTTCTCAAGCAGATCGAGTCCTGTGCAACCAGGAGAATCCTCTTAATCGCTGCCAGCAACGAACCTTGGCGGATTGACGTGGCGATTCAACGCACCGGTCGCCTGGACATTAAGGTGCTCGTCGGTCCCCCGGACATCGCGGCTCGAACTGCGATGCTCAAGTTTCATCTGCACGGGCGCCCTGTCGATGCTGGTATTGATGCTTCTACTTTTGCCAAGACGTTGGTCGGATACTCGGCAAGCGATCTGAAGTTCTTGGTAGATCAGGCTGCTCGGATTGCCTTGAGATCACGCAGTCCAATCAAAACAGAGCACCTATGGGAAGCCGTTAAAACGGTGCCCGCTTCGATTTCAATCGAGGACGAGGAACGATATAAGACTTTCCGCGAGCGTGGCGCGCACTAGCTTTAGGCCACGGAAAAGGAAGCGTTTGGCGTAGACTCAACAGCATTTGGACTTTTTCCCAAACGGCCAGCGGGGCGGGTGGCCATCTTTGGCGCCCGGTATGCCACCGCCGAATGAATGCGGCGATATGCAACCCTAATGTCGCACGTGTACCTGCTGTTTTGTGAGGTGGCTGACGCGCTGCTGCACGTGTACGTTTTTGCCCGGGCCGTCGTCCCTCCATCGGATTCTGATTACGAGGGAGGGGCGCAGTGGTGGTGAGATATCCATCTCAATTAACCGCTTGTCATCGGTCCCAATTGTGCCATGTATTAAAGCCTCAAGTATTTGCTGAGAGTTCTGCGGGTTCGGGAATTGCCCTGAGACCAGCCATTGGCTGAGCTGCTCCACTGTAGCATCCCCGGCGAGCTGCCAGATGAAGGACTCTAGGTCGCGACGCGCTCCCTTCTGGTCGGCATATCTGTAAAGTAGCAACGCAAAGTACTTCAATCTGCTCGGCAACATTTGCTTCTGTTTTCGAGTGAGCGGTCCCCACTTCGAGTTGCGTCGGAACACCTTCGCCTGGCATAGAATCCCGCGTTGATAGTCATCGCTAATATTCAGGTCCGACCCACGATATACCTCTTGTACATCTGGTCGTACGATGACAATGCCCAAGTCGCCACCAGTTGCGGCTTCGGTGACACGATCGTGAAAACTGACTGTCGCAACCAAACCGTTCGAAATTGCAGTGAGAGACGTATGTTCGACATGTGGGAAGGTCCGATCCAGGTCGCTGAGAAAAGCCTGCGCAACAGCCCCGCTAGTACTCACTTCGTCGAATTCGAGACTCAGCTTCGACTGGAACAATCTCGTGATGAATTCCTCGTCACTATCTGGTGAGTCCCTGAGGGACGCTTGAAGCGCTCGCTCCGCGTTAGCCCAACACGTGATTATCAATGCCCCCAGTACCGGTATTGGCAGTGCTTTCATGCGATTCTCGTATAGATTTTTATGGCTCTTATACTATTGCGTACCGCGATGTGTTCTTGGAAGGGTGGACAGAGCACAATCTTCGAATCGATTTGCATTTATGACTCTTCAAACCCGTGATCTTTGAATTTGAGTGTGCGGCAGTTCTCTGTCACGGTGCGCACTACCTTGTCGGGAACACCACTTTGAACATCGGCAGAGATTTCCAGGGTTACGTTCACATCCGCACCAACTAACCCAGCCAGATGCGAAATGACTTCATCGGCGATTCGTCCGGCATCGCGTCCCACACGAGTTGCTTCTAAGGTGACGCTGCCGTGAAAACGTTTAGGTTGCACCGTCTGCGGAAAAGGCAGATCACCAGCCGACGTAGGGCCTGCAGCCTTGCCATCCCCTGAAACAGCCTGGGGCGGTGATAACGTCGTGGCCGCACTCCGCGAAGTCTCAGCCGCGATTTGCCGAGATGCCGCCTCCGGCTTCACAAGCATCCCCGTACTCGTATCTGTGAGAGTCACGCGCTGCCCGTGTCGCAGACCACGATAGCGACAACTCGTTTCGTCGTAACTGTCTGCATACGCAAAAGAGTCCTGCTCCCAAGTGAGCAAGCTCAGCCCGTCGCCGATAGCGTCAAGCAACACCTTCGTATCTACTAGTCGCGGCAAGTACAAATAACGTGCGAAATCCTCGACAAGCTGCTTTACCGTAACGTGGTCACCGCGCCACAGGGGCACTCGATCAAGCGGCATTCGTAGTACAGTTCCCGCGAGGACCGTCACCAGCAATTCATCATTGCGCAGTTTCTTGCTCGCTCGAACCGCGAGTGGATCTTGCCCAGACAGCCGGAACGCTTTCCAGTCGATCGCGCTTTGCGGCGACGCCTGTGTCGCAACCAGGAGCCATTGATATGCCTCTGGAAGACGGGCGAGAACAATACCATCAGCGGTGTCTTTTTGCTCTTTTGCCTGCTTGATCTGGTGGGTGGTTAACTCTAGTGCGCCGCTTTCGGCGTCGGTGACAATCGACTCCCATGCAATATATCGCCGTACAGCCTCGTCCAAGTCTTGTAAGCGGATCTGGTCGATTGCCAAGAAGACCAGCGTATTCTGGAAAAGTCGAGGAGTGTTGCCACGCATTGCGAGCATGGCTTTCGCGGCAGTCAAGGCTGCATTGTCGGCCTCCTTGCTGTAAGCGTGATCGATGCCAAGCACCACCAACCGGGCGTCGGTATCGTCACCTATCTCCTGGCCGGATTGTGGGAATGGGTGAACACGGTTAAAGTCTCCACTCTTTCGTACATCCGCTCGTACCCGCCCTTCAATTTCTTTTGCTACCTTTTCTGGCTCACGAATGAGCTGCTCCGCCCGGTCCTCTGCGATTTTTGTAACTGTCGCTTGAGTCGAAAACCAGTAACGCGCACCGTCCTGGTATAGGTAAGTTGCGGCTGTCGCCAGCCGACGTAGTGCATCTCCAAAGACGGCCGGAGACTCACCGGGCATGACGCATCCAAGTTTTATGCGTCGATCTTCTATGCCTCGATGCGCAGCTGTCGCAGTGGGCGCCGACCCCAAATAGATCGTACGTGCGACACGCCGACATGCAGAATATTTCCCGAGGTTTGGAATCTCGCGATCTAGCCTCAGAGGCAGTGCGTTGGGACCATCAACGTCTTTCTCGATGACGGGAACCCAGTTGTCAGAAAGATACCGTGTCAGCTCGAACTGCACGCGCGGGTCGTCAATCGCAATGTTGGCCGGCAGGATGAGCGGATTCCGATCACCTTTCTCCCACAAGCTATGAATGACCGCCGCCATCAGCCGTAACACGCCACGAGTCCGCTGAAACTTCACCAAAGTGGACCAGTCGCTATAGAGCCGGTCAAAAATTTCGGGATGGATGGGGTACGCTGCCTTCAGTCGCCTCTCGTAGTCGGAGTCTCTGCAGTCGGGTGGAAATTCCTGTTGCTGGGTCCGATAGAAATCGGAAAATGCCCGCGCGACCGTATCGCGTGCCACAAACTGCGGCTTCTCAACCAACGGCTCGAATAGGCGTCGTCGTACAATCTCAAATCCTTCTTCAGCACTCGCGGGTCGCCAGGACGCTTCTACACGGCCTACGGCGTTCCTTAGCCGGTCCAGTGCCGCTCGACCTCGCTCCCCGCCCACCTCTACATCATCGGCAACAGCGTGCGGCGATCCCGTCGTATCGGAAGCAGGCAAGCTAATGACCAGCAAGCATTGTTTTGCGGACTTCGCCGACTCGGTGAGGGCTTGGGCAAACGTGAAATGTGTTTCAAAGCTACCCGCGGGCAGGTCACCTTGATCGTGCAGCTGCCGCGCGTACGATACCCATTCATCAATCAGGATGAGGCAGGGCCCGTAGTCGTTCATCAGTTCCCGAAGAACATCGCCAGGGCTGGTCGCCTTTTCGTCGTCCGCCTCAATCCGTTTGTAGGCTTTCTTCGCCTCTTTAATCCCGCCCGCTACGAATCCCAATTGCCAAGCCAGCTCGCCCCAAAGTGTACGAACAACCGTCCCGTCCGACTTCGTGACCGGATTGCCCGGAGAGATCTTGTTTCCGACAAGAACGACCCGGTTTACTTTCGGGGGTCGAGAAACGCCGGCTTCCTTCAACACCTCATCAATGCCGACAAGCTCGCCGGGAGTAGCATTTGAGAAAAGGTGGTACAGCGCGAGCATCGAGTGCGTTTTCCCGCCACCGAAGTTCGTCTGCAACTGAACTACAGGATCGCCGCCCTGCCCAGCGAGGCGCTGCACAGCGCCGATCAGAAGTTGATTGAGGCTTTGAGTCAAATACGTCCGGCGGAAAAACTCGACCGGTTTGCGATATTCGTCAGAACCTTCGCCAAGATGAACCTGCCAAAGATCAGCCGCAAACTCCGCTTGTTGATACCGACCACTGGCCACGTCTTTGTGTGGAGTCACGACTTCGCGCCAAGGTTTCAGATTGCCAGTTGCCTCGCTCTCAATAGCCGTACCAGCAGTCTTTCGCTTCTCGCTGCGAACCTGCTCGTCGAAGCGCACGCGCAGCAACTCCATCTTGATCTTTTCGACCTCTTCGGCTTGCGGCGCCGAGACCGCGGTCAGGAGCCGACCTGCAGAATCAAGGGCGCGGTAGGCGTCATCGCTGGAGAATGGTTTTTGATGCGCCCAACGGTTGCGAACGTCTCGAAGCTCACTCACCAGCGTGCGCTCCGCCTGACCCAGCGTCTTGCGGAAGACCACATTCCATTGGTTCCACATCACCGACAGGAGCGATGCGGAATCCCACTGCGGATCGCCCTTTCCCGAGAATAGATGTGTCTGCGTCTCAGCTACAGATAGGCGCGCCTGATCGAGCCACATCTGTGCGTGCTGCGCCTTCATCTCGCGCTCGACAAATGGTTGCAGACCGTTTTTCAGCAATTCGAGAGCCTTGCCGACACGTTCGTGGTTTGTAATTGCCATTGGTTGTCTCTATTGAAACATCTGCACTTGTGCGGCTTGGGGGGATTGTCGCTCTCGCGCTAGCCGGCTGATTTCCGGCCAGCTCTGGACAAGCGCGTTGTAGGACAACGCCTCCGCCGCTCGCTTTTTTCGTTCGCAAATCGTGTACAGACGATACGCTAACTCCCGCGCAACCTCCGCAACGCCGCCCAGGACCGAAACAAGCTCTGCTGCAGCCGCCTCGCCGCCACCTTCCAGCGTCCGAACCAGATGATGAACAACCTCCCACACCGTGAGTCGGGGATCGCGAACAGGGTCCCATCCAGTTGGTAACTCACTTGGCCTCAAGAGCCGCACTTTACCGCCGGGTGACCTCTTATCCAGAATCCCAGCATCTTTCATCCCTTGAACGCTCGTGTTCTTGGCCTTTGAGAGGGTCTCCGCTAAACCGTAATCGCCTGGCTCAAAGCCCGCCTGTTCAAACCAAGCGAGTGCCCAGCGAGTATCAGCATCAAAATCGCCCTCCTGCTCCGCCAGTACCTCGTCAAGCATTTGATTGATGAGGGCCAGCCCCTCGCGCACGCTCAGTGCCTTGCCTTCTGCATCGAGCACTTTCGCAAACCTCGTGTACACCGCCATTCCAGGTCCGATCGCTGCTTGTGCAAAGTCTACGGGTGCAATATTGCTCCGCTGCAAATTCGCAAGCGCTTCTGGTAACTCGGATTTAAGTGCGTTGAGGAACTCGCGCCGTGTGGCGATTGCTGCACTGGCGAGCCGCGGACGACAGACCAGTACGATGCTGGAAGCAAGCGCATTCGTCTCAATTCCGACTACTCGTCCTTGCTTCTCCGTTCTCATCGGCCACGTGCCGTGCAGAGCGAACCCAGCACGAACAACAGCGTCAAGAAATACCTCCCAACCAGTGCTAACAGTTCCGCTCTCATCGTCATTCTCTGACTGCCTTAGCGCGTAAAAAATGGTCACTGGCGCGTAAGGATGAGAATGATTGGCAATCTGCTGCATGGCTTTGGTCATGCCTTCCAAGAAAAACTTCTCTGCGCCTTCCTTGCCGCCGTGCCGGTACTGATCCGCGACGAGCTCGCCGAGCTTAGGCACGGACAGTGTTTCGAATAAACCAGGAACCACAGATCTAAGGCAATATCGCAGCCAGACGTAGAAGTAGTCGGAAAGATCTGCATAGCCTATGTTGTTAAAGTACGGCGGGTCCGTGGACACCACCCGATCCTTCGTCAGGTCCTGCTCATTGACATCAGCTTGCAAGGCCGTGCCCACGGGACGGCTCCCTAAACTCGCAAATGCCTTGATCTGCCTCTCAAACAGATTGTTGAAACTACCGGAAGAATCGGAAAATGGATTGCTTTCTGCGAAGTCCCATGTCATCGCTATGCCTTGACGGGCGAACACGCTTCGCATCTGTGCATTGGCTGAATTCCAGCCACACATACTTGAACAATGGTTTGAGAGCTGACTAACCAGAAAAGACAAATAGATCGCCACGGCAGCGCCGTACTCTTTCGCATCTGCACCGCTCATCCCGCTATTAATTGCGTCTTCCGTAATACGCTCCCGTGCTTCGCCCACGCAATCGGAAAAGGTCGTCAACGCTGCCAACTGACGGGGAGTGAAGTAGTCGCCGAATGTCCTGAATCCATATCTTCGGCCTTGAGCATTGCTTGCCCAAGTCCCTCGGCTAGGTGTGTCAGGCTTATACGTGGGTTTTGCGTCGGCCGCTGCACGTTCCGATTCAGCGGTGGGAGGCAAGTAAACTCGCCCAATATCCCCTTCAGCTACGATCGCCATGAGGCGCGACCCCATTCGACCAGCGTTTGCTTCCGAATCGATGTATTCGTATGAAATCGGGACGCCCGAAAAGAGGCACCGGAAACTACCTCGACTTAATTTCGTTCCATTGTTAAACAGAGGATTAGTAGCTTTACCGTTTCTTACCGCAAAGTGGTACGTAGTACCGCTCACAATTGTTTCGACGTATGCTTCCTTCCCTGGCTTTGTAGAGAGAATGAACGACGAGACAAGTGGCACATCAATGTGGGCAAACGCAGGGTTCGGAGTCTGCACCGTCCGGGCCCATAGCCACGCAATTACTGTTAGCTTGCGGCCAACCAACGGCTTAAGGTCAGGTCGCTCCTTCGCAATCTGCGGAGTGATTTCGACTTGTGGATATAACTCTCCTATCTTCTTCTCGGCCTTGTCGCGCATCCACTTTCCGTAGTACCGAACGTCCTCGGCCAGCCCTTGCGCACCGCCCCACCTTTTGTGTGCCATCGATCGCTGTTCACGGGCCTCCGGATTCACCGGGGCTTGCCCACTAAACTTGGAAGGAATCTCGATCGTGGCCTTGCTAATAAGTACTGCGACCGGATTCAGGTCGGCCCCATGAGCTTCTAGACCGAGCCGCTGCGCCTCCAGAGGCAAGGCCCCACCGCCAGCGAATGGGTCATGAAATTCCGGTAACCTCTGGGGGTTGAAAAGATCTTTTGCTCGGGGCTGATGAGCATTATCTGCACATGCGCGTCTCCAGCTCTTCCAAATCTCGTCGCGGGCTGCGCTCACTACTGCTTCATTTGTTGTGTTCTCCCACACCACGAGCTGCTTAATAATATCGAAGAGGCGCTCCCGCTCAAGGTCAGCGGCACAATTTCGCAAAGTGGACTCTGCGCCGGGGGCTGCTCCCGAAGCCTTCCCGTCATGGAGGGCTTGTTCATGGAGAGCTTTGAGCTTGGCCCATTCCGCGCGCCTACGTTCGAGCTCTTCCTCCGCACACCTACGGTTTTCGGCCACCGCCAGCAGCTCATCGACGTACTCCGACGGATCGTCCACCATCTGCGAAAAGATCACTGCTCTCGCTGCAGCTAGTGGCCGCCGCGCCCACCACAGATGTAAGGTGCTGGGATGTCCGTGTCGCATGGACTTCTCCCGCGCTGACGCAGCGTTAATGGCCTCCAGTGGCAAAGCGACTTCAATTAGTTTCTTACGCAACTTCATTCACTAGCCCCAGTTGCAACCTGCATTTCGGCTGCTGTTTTCAATCCTGTCACGCGCTGAATCTCAATCCACAGCTTCTCCTGCCGCCACGTCAGGAAGGCTTCAAAGTCATCGGTCAACAGCGGCGAGCCATCTCCGGTCGGGAGGCAATGTGATCGCAAGACTGAATCGAACGGAAAGTTCGGCGTTTTCTTTATGTCATCCAGATACTCAGAGGGGGCGCGATCGCTGATCATCTGGTTAGTAGTGCGATCAATGAGTGTGCGGTTCAGAACGCAATCGCGCCGCTTTGTCTCAGATATGCCCTTCTGTTTCTCCAAATATGCAGCGGGGAAAATGTGGTGGTCGTCAATACCTTCTTGTTCGATCAGATTGCTGGTTATGACTGACTGAGTATGAAAGTCTCGAGCTCCGCCAGCACAGCCCAAAACCAAACAGATAGTGCTACGGTAAACCGCCCGCTGCCGTGGCGTAGCATCGCGGAGCATACTCGGATCGAACTTAAACGACGTAATCGTTTCCGGCTCAGATCCACCTGTCAGCCAACTGATCAGTTCCGCGACATCTTTGGCAGACCTTGTGTTAGGGGAACTCTCATATTGCTGACCGAACACCGAGCACCAGAACCAGCGCTTCAGCTGCTCTAGACGGGCACCAAACTCCGGCGTTTTTGCCGTTCCCACCCTTGCTATGATTGCCGCCAGCGGAGCTACCATCGTTTGATAAGGCAGCCACTTGGCGCTTACGACAGAGCAGCCATCCCGAAGAAGCCTAAGGCCCACCGCAAACCCTTCGGTGACCTTGTCCCACCATGCGTTGATATCCTCAGCAGTAAGGTCTAACACATCCTTACGCTTGCAAGACGGAGTCTGCCGTGAAGCCAATGAGATCGCTTGAAGGAAGTAATATGGATCGACATCGTATTCTTTAATGATCGGCCACTTCGCGATGGCTTCGTCCCAGAGTTTCCGCAAGTTGACATTGTGTGGCCAAAACCTCGCCGTCAGTAGCTCGAACACACTGAGCTTTACTCCAGTGCGGTTTAGGGTCTCGAAGATGGTGCAGAGAGCGTCAGCTTCCGTCTCGTCAGACAGGGTTACAACCGGAAAATGGTAATCATCGATCTTCTGAATCCAGTTGTCATTGATCGCCTCAAGCGAGTCGATCATGTGAAGTCGGTCATCGGCGGGCAGATGGTTTGTGGCGGAGTGCAACCACTTCAGATATCCCCCCGCACCTTTTTTGAGCGTCTTCAACGGCAAGAACAGGTCGCTTTTCTGCACCGCGAAATCGTCCAACTCCTTCGCCTGCTTCGAGCCCGACCGCAAGTGAAAGATGGCTTCATCAAAGTCACCACCATCGAGGAGCTTCTTCAATTCGAGAAAGTACTGATGCTCGCCTACGCCGTAGAAGGCCTGGTACAGAGAAGTGAGCCGCTGTTGACCATCAAGCACCAAGAATGTATGAGTGTGCCCGTCCAACTTTGGGGCTCCTTCGAACTCTCGCGCGGCGAATACATGCTTTTTGTCCCGAACACGGAGAAGACTCCCCGCCGGATAGTTGTTAGCGATTGAAACAATCAACTCTTGCGTCGCCGCCGGGTCCCAGACAAAGGATCGCTGAAAATCTGGCAGGACCGTAGTTCTCGAATGAATTTCACTCAGGAGATCTTTAAGGGCTCTCGGGTTGGTGTCCTCGAACAGGCTCATCGCCACCTCGTGCTACAGCTTATGCTGGTTGTTCTGCTCGCGCCACCAATTCCCCGAAATCATAATTAACACTTGTCACGCCGAAATCGGGCTCCCGTCGAAAAGGCCTGCGCACGTAATGAACGCGTTCACCATCCGGATGGAACGCAACTATCGCAAGAATGAAATCGTCAGGCTTGTTCAGGGAGTACAGAATTTCGTTCTTCGTAACAGTGATCGTATCCGCATCCGACCTGCGACCCTTCACCTCGATGAACCGCAGCTTGCCCGTACCCGCAACCCGGCTCTCAATGTCATACCCCAGCTTGTCAAATTCACGGTCCACAGGCTCAAAACCAAGCTTTCTCTCAATATCCATGACGATTGCCCGTGCTTTTGCGGCCACAGCCAGGTTGTCTACAGACTCCGCAGCGGCGGGAAGAGGACGGCCTGTAATGGCGGATACCAGCCCGATGGGCACCACTAGCAGTCCACCTAGCACAACCGGCGGCAAGGGCGAAATCTGTCCCTCCAGCTTCAACTCCGTCATTCGCTTTTCGAGCCGTCCTTGGAGCGCATCGGCGCGCTTGCGAGCTTCGTCAGAATTCAGGCGCGCATTCGGTCTTCCCGCTTGCTCCTGGAGTTTCAGCTCTTCGGCCCGATGATCCCAATAGCTGATCTCTTTGGTAAGCCGCTCCTTCACCGCAGCTTCGGTCTTCGCAATTAATTCCAGCTTGCGTGACCGAACCTCTTCGAGATGCTCCGGGACAACCGCCGCGATGGCGTGACCTTGTGCTTTTTTCTCCAACTCCCGCGAGATCCAATTGGCTTCGGCGCGGGCCAGAAAAGTATCCACGTCAGGCTCATCTGCCTTCAGCGGGCGATAATCAAGATAAGGAGCATAGTGCAGGTGTCGCGCATTGCCAGCGGAATCGAGTTCAACGTAGAGCATGCGCTTGGAAACCACCCTCCGCTCACCGCTACGAGTAACGCTGGCATCCTGGATAGCGTGCTCTAGATAGAAAATGACGCGAGGTTCCATGCCTGGGTCGCGTTCGTCAACGAGAACGGTACCTCGTCGAAGCAGATCTCGCTGACGCTCTAACGTGAGATCGATGGTGGCATCCAGAAGCGGGTGACCAGGACAAACGAACGCCGCCAATGCTTCCCCTTGGGGAGCAACCAAACTTTTCTCAAACGCGATGCGCTCATACTTGGGTAGTACAGGCTCTCCAATTCCTAAAGCACGATCTCGATTCCGAACCACGGCGGGGACGTGGGTAATCTCATACCGCCGTGGTTCACGCTGTTTTACCGAACCGCCGAGCCTGTGAAAAGCTTCGAGAAAAAACGATTCGATGTAGTGCGGCTGAAGCCGACGCGCCTCAGCACGTTCCATCTCCTCACGGATACGGTACACCCGGCTTGCATCCATCGAGTCCTGCGCCAACGCGCGCTCTTCAATGAGGTCGCGCAACTGATCCCGGTCAAACGCATTTGCGATCACTTGGTTGAGACGCGCACGGACGTCAGGCTGCGCACCATAACGGACCGCCTCGATCAACAGTTCGCGTAAGGGCTTGCCCTCAAACTGCAACTTGCCGAGCACATCGAACACTTGACCGCCCAATGCCTTGCGGGCTTCATCAAGTTTTTCGAGAAGCGTGTGGTAGACATCGCCTTCACGCGTTTCATCGGCAACGAGGTTCCATAGATGACAGACTTCTGTTTGGCCGATGCGATGAATCCGCCCAAAACGCTGCTCGATACGATTCGGATTCCAAGGTAGATCGTAGTTCACCATCAGGTGGGCACGTTGGAGGTTAATGCCCTCACCGGCAGCATCTGTTGCGAGAAGAACCTGAACTTCGGGATTGTGCCTGAACCCTTCTTGTGCGTTCATCCTGTCTTCGCGGCCCATCCCACCATGAATCACAACGACAGCGCCCGTCCTGCCGAGCAGTGTCGATATTTTGCTTTCAAGATAATTCAGAGTGTCTCGGTGCTCCGTGAAGAGCACCAGTTTCTGAGTGGGAGAAGACGCAACGGATGGCAACTGCACAGGGCTCTGTTCATCAACTTCCATTGCAGCCGTGGCGCTAGTGCCCTGCGTGAAGATTTCGCCCAGAAGGCTAGCAAGTTCCCGCCACTTCGTATCGGCGCCACTGCGACGTACTCCTAAAGCAAGACCTTCCAGATGCCTTAGGGTCTCAATCTCAGCTCTTAGCTCCGCAATAGTTCGAGCTGCTGTTGCTTGGTCAAGAATCTGCTCCTCCACGACTTGCAGCTCGTTATCAGGAGCATCCTCTAAATCCTCAACATCTTCCTCATCCAGCTCTCGCAAGTCAGGCGCAGCTGGGACGGTCTGCCCGCCGCGCTGTAAGAGCTCCAGCTCTCGCAATCGGCTCTCAAGACGCTCACGCCGACGACGAAGAGACTGATAGATCGCCTCCGGCGAAGATGCCAACCGACGCTGCAGAATGGTGAGAGCAAATCCGACCGTTCCAGAACGTTTATCGTTCTGAAGCGCCTCCGCACGATTAAACTCCTCCGTCACATACTCAGTGACAGCCTTATAAAGCTGAGCTTCAGCCTGAGAGAGCTTGTAAGGCACCGTATGAGCAATTCGCTCTGGAAATAGCGGGGTAGCATCGAATTTGAGAAGCTTTTCCTTGACCATCCGGCGCATCAGATCGGATACATCCGCAACATGAGCACCATCACGAAACCGACCCTCAAACCGATCGCCGTCGAGAAGTGCCATGAACAGCTGAAAGTCTTCATCTTTGCCGTTGTGGGGCGTCGCGGTCATTAGCAAAAAATGCCGAGTCAGCCCTGATAGCAATTGTCCAAGTCTGTATCGCTTCGTGAACTTAACCTATCCGCCAAAATACGTGGCGGACATTTTATGTGCTTCGTCACAGACAATAAGATCCCACCGGCAATCTGGCGCGCTCAGCTTTTGCTGAACGTCCTCGTTTCGGGAAAGCTTGTCCAGCCGGGCAATGACAAGATTCGTTTCCGAGAACCAATTTCCGGTTCGAGCAGCTTCAAGTTTGTCATTGGTCAAAATCTCAAACG
>Ga0206833_1238_pt1 | contig 13210 bp, 10 predicted proteins | sample Alteio_BWOrgCont_32_FD_152891 | JGI IMG/M metagenome (GOLD analysis project Ga0206833, IMG submission 152891) | Enriched cells from forest soil in Barre Woods Harvard Forest LTER site, Petersham, Massachusetts, United States -... | ecosystem: Environmental > Terrestrial > Soil > Temperate forest >... | reverse complement strand
AGTCCCGCTCCCCGCGGCATTCGTGGTGCCTGTTGCTCCGCTTGCAATTGTGATCCAGAAGGCGGAATTCAAAACGCTCGCTGTCCACTGGCTGGTGGGCGATCCCGAAATCATGAAAGACGGATTCGGCTGCTCGGAAGCGGGTTCGCCTTCGGCCGAGGCGTTCGGGTCACCGGCAGGGTTGAGAGTCGGTGCTGCTTCGATGGCAACTACTCGTGAGCCAAGTCGAATATATTCCTTAGATGGAGGGGACTGCGCCCACGCCCTTGTCGTTGACCCGATTACAATCAACGCTATTAGGCCGATGAGCGTTTTCGAAAGTTGCCTTGATCCGCGTCCCTGTATCATGACGGCGCTAATTCCCCTTCCGGAGCGTATAGCGAAAAGTTTTTCCGACATCCGTGGTGGCGAGATTGAATGAAGCCACGGCTGCGAGTGGAACGAAGTCGTTACCTGAACTATCTACAAGCTGCAAAGCGGACCCGTAGAGAAAATCGACCGCGCCGGCCACGCCGAAAGGCACGATCATGCGATAGTTCGTGCCCGTGCTGTCTTGTACCATCGGAATCAGGTGTTGATGTCCCTGCGGCGTCGCGATTCCTACGTCTATACCCTGACTCAGCAGAGAATCCGGGTCATCGATCCTGATGTCCACCGGCACTCCCAGCTGCAAGATTAAGTTGAGCGTACCTGAGGCCTGCTGGCTGGTCACATGCAAGGTTGGTGGTTGCGCCCACTGGCAGGGGCTGACGTGGATTCCGTCCAATGGCTCGACACACACGCTGTAGACGCCAAATGGAAGTCCGCTAAAGGAAGCGCTGCCCGTTGTGTCCGTGGTTCCACTGAACACTCGTGGACCGGAGAAGTCCGCTACGGCGTCGGGTACGGAAAGTGTAGCAACTACGGTGAAGCCACTCGGAGAAGCCACGTTGGTTATTGGGGTCGATACAACCGTAGCGACGCCCGTCGAGAGTGCCAGGGGCAGGGTTACGTTAACGGTGAGGTTGGCGCTCGTCTGCGCCAAAGCAGATAAGCCGAGAAATGCCGACAAAACAATGCCGGCCAAGACGGGATGACACCGCATAGCTCTCCTCTGCCCGATCGTCGATCAGGCACGACCGCCAACAGCAAATCAGGAAATGCACCAGACGTAGGATATAGCGCCTGGCAAACTGGCTGGTTGAACCTATCTCAAATCAACTCACTTGAACTGAATCTTTTTGCAAGTCGTGAACCGAGCATCTAATATGCCGCGATAGATCGCATTGCAGCCCCATCCTCGTATCGGATTCACCGGGTCATGTTCCGGGCCAAACACCCACGCTGTCAGCACGCGCATTTAATGCAAGCGTGTCACAACAGTGTGATTGATCTTCGAATCGTTCGCGATTTAGATTGCTAGCCTATATTGTGAATAGCAATATTGCCAGTGATTCGGACATAAAGTCAAGACCAATTTTGAAACTCTCTAGCCGAGCTGCTCGCCGCCATGACGTTTTTGGTGTTCGATTTCGGTTTCCCGAACAGAATCGGTTTTCTCACTTGCGAAATCGACGGACAGCTCGAACGTCTTTTCAAGCGTTTAGCATGTGTTGTTCGGAAAGCCGAACAAGACTGATTTTCACGGCCAAGAAACTGGTGACTTTTCTATACGCGGAGTCTGCCGAACTTTTCAACCATACGGTGTCTTGGGTAGCACATTGCTTCAGATTCCCAACATTGCACCGCCTACCAGCGAGCCCCAAGGTTTATGAGACTTCACAAGACACACGAGAAAAGGACTGGCATCCATCTCGAGCCTCTCTTACCTGACACGGAATTGGACTGCCCTGCGTTTCGGCGCCGGCGGGGAGCCAGATCTTCGGGTTTGTCAATCGGCCCGGTCAAGGGTTTTGGACAAGGGCAAGTGGCCAATGGTCAGGTGCAGGCGTGAGTGGATGATTTGGCTCCGCACCTCGTAATCGTCTCACACGTACCGGTACAACTCTGGCGGAAACTGCTGCGAAGGACTGTTGCTGCGCGGGTAGTTCGTAGTACAGTGATAATTCCTGGGTTTTGAAGGATGGAAAGTGAGGACCACGACGGATGTCATTCCGAGAGCTTAAGGTGACAACTCCGAAAATGATCGGATTAAGCCGAAAGCGAATTCATTGCGTTGTAATTTCCGCACTGGCGCTTTGTGTCTGCAGCCTGCCGGCGAACGCAAGCACGGTGTTGTTCAGCGATCTAGGCACTGGGACAGATATATTCTCCGAGCATGCAGGGTATGTCGTGGCTGGCGGAGTACCCATCAGTGGGATCCCAAGTTTTATGGCGGCAAGTCAGTTCACCGTGGCTGGCCTTGGCAGCTTTTCCGTGAGTGAGATCGATGTCGCCATGGTTGCCTTCGGCGCCGTCGACACCTTTTCCGCCAGTATTTGGACGGACGTCGGGGGGAGCCCGGGGACGGAGATGGATGGTGCCTCCTGGAGCGCTTCTGCCCTTCCGGACCCCGGTGGCGTGGTTTCGATCACTGGCATCACGGGAGTGGCTCTGACCGGCGGCCAAGCCTACTTCCTGGTTCTCGGCCCACTGAGCGCCACCGACGACAGTAACAACGATTTTCCTTTCAATGTCCTGGGCGTGACGGGTGATGCTCAATTTTCAACAGACGGAGGCGCGACCTGGAGGGACCATGGTGCAGACTCCGAGCTTGGGGCTTTCGATATCCTCGGCAATGCGGAAACCGTGAGCACGCCGGAGCCTGGACAACTCCCGTTGCTCCTGTTCGGAATTGGTTTGGTCTCGCTATTGGCCGCCTCTCGTCGCAAATTCCCACGATCCCAGTGATCGGTGCTACATGCCCCGTGCGGTAGATGAGCGCAATCTCGCGCAGTTCTGCGGGATGACCGCTCCGCCGCCGAGGAGATCCGGCACATTCGGATGGATCAGCCGACCCCAGGATCGGCGCGAAATACAGGTGAGAGAGAATCGACATCGCGGATTGGACGCCGGAGTTGGGAATTGATTCGGACATTGGCAGTCGAACGTCCATTTTGTCGTGTCCATAAAAAAGGTACCCCGACCCGCCAATTGGCCATTCGCCTCATTGAGCCAATCGGCAGCAGATTTCCCTTGATGTTTCTCCCAACCTGAGTGATCACTGTGACGGCCGCAACCCGGTCAAGGAGAAACACAATTATTGAGCCGGTCTACTTCGCCGGCCAGTCGGCTACTTGCACCAACCTTCCGCTCTCATGTGACGGGTAGCAGCACCGAGTTACTCGAAGCGCCACTGATCGTCATAACGAGGGCCTGATTGCCAGACTTCAGGCCTGATGGAACTCGGACGTTGACCTGATTCAGGCCAACGAAACCAGGCGCTAGTCCGCTGAAGCTGACCGTCGCCGGAGTTCCACCGATGGTGACATTAGGCGTAACCGTCGTAGGCTGTCCGTTGGCAGGAACACCATCCCCCGGCGGAGAGGAAACTGCACCGAGGCCTGTGCAATAGATGAGTACAGTCTCATCGGCCTCAACTGGATGCGCAATGTCCGCCAACTGGAAGTTTGCGTGCAAAACAGCACCAAAAACCTGCCCGCCGACGCTGTAGCCAAAAATGCCGGGCTGCGCACTCAAGACCGGTACGGAAATGGCGGGACTTACTGATCCATTATTCGTTATCGCAATGGTGGCTGTCGATTCACTCGCCACTCGCCAGGGAATCTGAAAGTTGATTTGTTGCTGCCCGCCCACATCGTCCACCGCGAACAGAGGAACTGGTGCGCCATCGAGAATCACTGAGACTTTCAAGAATTCGGTTGGCAGCGGCAGCGATGGCGTAAGGTTTGTCCCGGTAATAGACGTGAGATTGCTGCCGAAGATTGTAGCGATTTCGCCAGGAACGATTCCCCCTCCGCCAAAACTCGCGCCGTTCACAACAGCGGTGACACCGGGAGAAACCGGCGGCGCATTGACCAGCAGCATTACGGAAATTGTCTGCGGGCTGTTCACGGCTCCAGCGGCCGTCACCGTCACGCTGCCCGTGTAAGCTCCAGGCGATAAGTTGGTAGGATTCACTGAGATCGAGACTGAATTGGATGCCGAGACGACTGGTATCCAAGAGGCACTGGGTGTCGCCGACCAACTAAGAGCCCCACCACCCGAGTTCGATATTGAAATTGTCTGCGGTGCTGGTGCCGCGCCGCCGACGGTATAGATGAAATTCGCCTGACTCGTCGAAAGCGAAATTGAAGGTGGAGCTGGCGCTTGCGCAGCGACGGTTAGGGCGACGGATACCGTTTGTGGGCTGTTCGAGGCAGTCCCGGCGACCGAGATAATGCCGCTGTAAGGTCCGGGAGCCAAGCCGCTCGGGTTGACCGACACCGTTAGCTGACCAGGCGCGGTCGACAGATTCAGCCATGACACGTTCGAGGAAGCGGACCAAGTGAAACTGCCGCCGCCCGAGTTCGCAACAGTCACGGTCTGGGCCGCTGGTGAGACGCCGCCCACCGCGTATGAAAATTGAAGCTGCGTGAGGGAAAGCGATATCATCGGCGGTTGGGCTGGCGGTGCTACGACAATATTGATCGCGTCCTGACCGGCGCTGTTGCTGACAGACAGGCTGACCAGCCCGCTGTAGTGCGACGGAAGAAGAGCGGTGATTTCCTGATCCGACACGATCTGACCGGACAATGGGGCACCGTTTGCCAGGACCGACGTGCCGGTTGAGGATGAGAAACCTACTCCGTTGATGGTTATCGTTGATCCCGATGCGACAGTAAGACCAGGAAGCCCTGTGGGCAGGCTGGACTGAACGCTGTAGATCGACGGGCCGAATTTGAACAGCACGGCGCGCGCCGACCCGTCGACGAACGTTCCGGTGCCAGTCGTCACCTGGCCGTCGGAGTGGGTCATTGAGAAGTTGTGCGACCCGCCCGGCGCAAACTCGGTGTAAAAGATGCTGGCGATCGAGGCGCTCGGGCCTGCGACCAGCGATCCAGTACCGTTGTCGTACTGAACGGACGTCAGGTCCGTGAAAAAGATGTCGTTCGTGCCCTTCAGCGCAACCAGTCCGCCACCATAGATCGAAAGGAATGGGTCCGTGCTCGGGGGATTGCCGATCGATTCCCAGGCTGTGGTGTCGGCGAGGAACGACCGTATAATCTGCGCGCTGAGATGGGACGGGCTATCGATATTGGCGATGCCCTCTGGAGCCGAGCAGCTCATCCCGAAGCCGAGGTCCGTAAGAAGGTCCGGGGGGATATGGCAGTAGGGCACGATGCGCGTGCGCTGGTCCGACTCGACAAAGCCGAGCGAACCGCTGGTCAGGGAAACAACACCGTCGGAGGCATTTTCCGTGTTTCCGTAACTTCCGGCGTTGCCGATGATCGCGATGGCGTCGACGCCCCGCAGATCGTCCTGTCCCTGGTTCCAGGTTGCAAGGTCCCAGAGGAACTGGTTGCCGAGCGCCATCTCGCTTTCCTGAACACCGATATATGCAGCCTGGAAGGATCCGAAATGAGGCGTTCCGATCGCAACCAATTTCCGCACCATCGGATTGGCGGGCGGGAAGAATACGCCTGATGTCTGCGATTTTCCGGCCAGGTAAGCGCGGGCGATCAGGCCACCCATGCTGTGCGCGACAAGATCGACCTGGCTAACCGGCGTGCCGTCCGTGTATTGAAGCCCAGCGATATAGATGCCGAGCTGCGCCCCTAGTTGCTCGATCGGCTTGTCGCCATATGCGCAGTTGTTGAAGTAGAGTACCGATGCACCGTCGTCTTGCAGCAGCGTGGCAAGCTGGCCGAAGGTATCCTGGGAACCCGTCAGCGTGCTTGCGTCATCGAAGCAGACGAGCTGAAACCCATTCAGGAGAACCACGGGCGGCCGCGCAGCAGCGGCCGCGTGCTTCACAGTTACGGCATCGACCGTTACATGAAGCGCCGTCGACAGGCTCCGACCGCCACCATCGCGTCCGGCGACTTCGATGGTGTACTCGCCGGGCGGCGTCGCAGGTGGTATCACGAGCCTTAAACGAGGTTCTGGCGCAGATATCGTGAGGACGCGGATGGGGAATTCCAGCGGCGGCATGAGCCGTGTGGAAGTGATAGTCGTCATCACTGGAACTCCGTCGCTCAGAGCTGCGGTGCGGGTTTCACCGGCGACGGCCCGGAATGTCCGGGGAGCGATCGACTGTGCGACGAGCGTGCTCTCCAGGCAGAAGCCAAGGAGTAGGACTTTGTACGCTCCGTAAACGCGTTTCACGGCAATCTTTCATCGACCGAAATGCCTGTAATCTGCAGGGCGCGGCTTTCTCTTGACCGTCATGGGCTTCCGTCACGGCGGGCTCCAAGGTGTTCACCCCGAAGTACGAGCCGTTCGAGATAGCTTCTCGGAGCTCAGTCCACTACTGAAGCGAAATCACAACGGTTGGAGGTGTCTGCTTTCCCCCTACGGTCGCTACCAGCGAGACATCCCCTGTGCCGAGACCCTCTGGAATAGTCAGATTGATTTGGTAAACACCGGCACCGGAAAGGCCTGCAAATGTGGGAGCCACGCTCGCGTTGCCTATGCGGAGCGTCACAGGATTGGTGGTGGGCGCCGCTCCGTAGAACAATTGCCCGGCGGGTACGGCTGGGGTAGTCGGCCCAAGCCCGTTACCGTACAGTTCCACGATGTCGCCCGCTTTCGCGGCAACCGTGGGATAACCAAGTGATGTTCCGGTCGGCCCGAGAATGTCGTAGGAACCGTCGCCGTAGGCGCCTGAACCATCGGACCTGACTATGATGCCGGCCACGTGTTTGGAATCCCGCAGAAAGAACGAGGGAGCGAACTGAGCCAGCGTCACGGTGGTGGTTGAGCTTCCACCCGCGGTCGTGACAACTACTGGAACGATGCCGAGCGGCGTATCGGTGGGGACCTGCAGGTTAATCTGTCCGCTACTGACGAATGAAAGATAAGCAGATTGGCCATCGACGGTCACATTTGTGCCATTCAAAAACGTGGGGAAATCGCCGTTCCAAGCCATCGTCGAACTGGCTAGATTGGTGCCGTAAATCGAAACCCATTCGCCAGGCTGAACGGTTGGCACCGCGCTGCCGACCGGAACGACGCCGCCAGCTTTGATTGATGGCGCGGGGTTCGATGGCACGGGCGGAGGCGCAGGCGAAGTACCTGAGCAGCTGCTCACTGCATCCGGGGTGTAATTCGTTTCGGCAAACTCTACTCCGAGAACCATTATCGGATCGAACGATCCAGGAATTGGTGGAAGCGCGGCCGGTAGGCTTCCGTTTGAAAAGAAGATTCCAGACCAGCCCAGCGACACCGACGCAGCAACTATCGTGTTATTCGCGGTTGTAAAGCCCACGATGAGATCAAACGCCGAAAAATCTAAGCTGGAATCGGAACTGACGGTCACAATGAGTGAAATGGGCCCCGAAGAGGTATATGTCGTCCCACCCGCTGTCAGGCTGGCAGTTCCGGAGCTGGACGAATATTGATAGATCCCAGGAGTAGGCATCGTCGGAGAAGGCAAACTTGTCATGTTGACTGAAAAGCTGGCCGCTGAACCGCTCGAAAACGTGTAGCACTGAGCGCTGGCGACTCGGACTCCGGCTAAGAGAACTGCGATCGCAAACCGGTTACATCTAGCCTTCATAGAACATCTCCATTGCGCCGCACTCCGTCAATCGTTCCCGGGCGAGCGTGCTTGCTTCATCGTTCGACTCGGGCAGCAGCTTCCGCTTTAATCGCCGGTTCCTCGCCCCCGCGGGCCGGAGCCGACTCACTGCACCGCCTCCGAGGGCACCCAGCACTCCCGCTGCGTTTTGAGAATGCGGATCTTTGTCCGCCCGTACATGAAGCCACCCCGATCGAGGACTTTGGCCTGAGAGCCCGCTGTCCACATTGATGATCCTGTAGTGACCAGTACTCGAAACATTTCGTGCTGGTCACCCTGGACCGCCCATTTGATCATTTCGTCAAAGGCTTGCACGGACGAACCACAGATTGAGCTCTGTCGAGCGACAACCAACTCACCTAGCTGGACCGCATGAACAGACACGGGCGAGGGAGCAGTTGGTGTCTCACGAGGGACTGGGCGATTTGAAACAGTAGCCGGGTGCTGAGCGAGTGCAGCGAAAAAAACGAGTAGGGGTAGTCCTACAACCAGACCCCCAACGCTCCACGCCAGTCGGCGGCCGAAGGTCGAGCGATTCGATGGCGCAGTGGTAGCTGGGGCTAATTTTGAAGCGGCGGGCGATTTTGTCCCGCAATGGCTGCAGAAAGTGGATCCACCGGGAATCTGGCCGCCACAACTTGAGCACCCTATAGCGGCGTCCGAGACTACAGGGGTACCGATGCCCAACGCTACTGGTCCGGCAGTCGCGAGCTCGCGCTGAAGCTTCTGGCCTATAGGGCTAGCCAGGGGGACAATCTCTCGGGACGAACAAGTTGGACAGACCTTGGCCTTTGTGGTCAGTCGCCAAACCGAATAGATGACGCCAGGCAGGATGAACAACAGCCAAAGGCAGCATTCGAGCAGGAAGCTTCCCTGAATGGTTCTGACCGCTCGTTTACTGACCGATCCGCATTCGAGACAAATGATTTCCATTTGGACCCTTGTCTAGATATCTATCGGCGGCGCTATTCTGTGGCTGTAGTGGCGCAGGTGTCCCAGCTTCCACACTCTTGGTAGGGTGCGAAACCTACTGATACAGTTGGGCAAAAGGGTCCACGAGCTTCGAGCGGCCAAGGAATGGTCCCAAGAGGAGTTTGCCCACGTCAGTGGACTTCACCGAACCTACATCGGCCAAATCGAGCGGGGCGAGAAAAACATCAGTTTTGGGAACCTGTCTAAGGTCGCCAGCGTGCTCGGTGTCACTCTGGCTGAGCTGCTCTCTGGGCTGGAGGCCGGCGACAAGCTAATGATTGAGCCGAATCGTGGATCGAAAGACGGCGGTCAGGAGATGAAGATCCAGAAACTGGTGAGGCAACTGCGGGTCCAACAGACGGCTGCGGAGCGAGCGGTGACTTCTCTGGAGGAACTCGTGTTCTCTTCTGGCGCAAGGCCATCCGCCACGCGTCGCCGGAAACCTGGTTCGATCAAATCCAAGTGACTCTCCGGTGAAGAGTTCAGATTTAATCTTTGGGCTGCTTCGTCCTGGTGTAGACCCGTTGCCGAGCGGCGCCTAATCGTGTCCAGTCGCTCAGTTCGCGCTCTTGCAAAAGCTCAACCAGTTCGAAGTTCACCTCGGCGCGAGTCTCTTCAATGATCAACTGGAGCCGCTTCGAAAGCCGACGTGTGCGTTTATTGTCGAATTGCTGCAATTGAGCCAGGATCTGCTCGAATCCGTGGTTGATGTGATAGAGGACCGCATATGCTTGGATCTTGCTGCTCACGCCGACGTTGGGAACGTTCACTCGCTTTGGCATGGCTCCATGTGTCACTCAGCGTGGCCTAGTGTTGCAAGTTCGGTAAACATAAAGATCCGCGCAGCCAACGTGCAGCCATGCCAACGGTTCGGCGTTGCACCTGCTGCCATCGTGCGCAACGCTAACATGGCGCAAACATGTCGGTGAAATACGTTGCCTCTCGTTGCCAGTTCGCCAGATCACACGTACGCAGACTCCTACAGTTACCGCGCATTGCTACTCCGTGCCGTTCCGCAATACAGGTTCGAGCCCCGTCGTCCCCGCCAAATTTTCTTTTCCTTGTCCACTCCTTGCGTTTTTTCACGATTCCCGGTGTTGCTGGCATGCTGGGAGCTTCCCGCCGAAACTAGCGCCGCGTTGCGGGCGCTAGGGTAAGCTGGCGTCCGGATACTCGCCAGCATAATGGCGAACTTGCAACGCTATAAGCCGGATCGAGAAGAACCAGAAACTCCCATGTTAAACTCAGGGCACCAACGTCCGTGACTATTGAGTTCTGGGAGAGTAAGCGCAAACCCGCTCGTTGCGAAGTCATGTTCGAGACCGGAACCAATCGATTCGTCTTGAGCGGCAAGGAGCCCGCGGAGTTGATTTCTGGTGGCCGCCCATGCTCCGGCTCGGTGTCCCCACCGTCACGCCATGAACTGACAAAACCCATCGAGTGCCGAATGTAAGATAGGAACACAGATGGCGAAACTTAGATATCAAGATGGTCTAAAGCTGGCTGAGCGGGTAATTGAAATACCCGTGACACCTCATCCAGCGTTTAGTAGCTGCTACGTATTCGCGTTTCCAAAGTCAGGCAGTGTATTGCTGAACAACATCACTCACGCGTTGATGAGGGAAACCGGCATCCCCATCGTCGACATACCGGCCTTCTGCTTCACGAACGGAATTGCGATAGGCACCGTGCTCTTCGATATCGATCAGATCTTCCGGCCAAAGGGTTATTGCTATTCCGGCTTTCGGGTAGTACCTGCAAACATGGTAGGCGTCTTGAACCAGTTATCGGGGAATAAAATATTAATGGTCCGGGATCCGCGGGATATGCTTGTGTCGCTTTACTATTCGATCAAGTTCTCTCACCCTGTCCCTGAAGCCGGGACGGCACAATTTTTCGCTCTCGTGAACGCTCTGCGGGGCTCTGCCGCAGAATCGATCGATCGCTTCTGCATTTCTAACGCGGATGTATATTTGAGCCGTTTTAGAGACTATTCACAACTTCTCGATCATGGCGCTGTCAAGATACTGAGGTACGAAGACGTGATCTTCGATAAGCTATCGTTGGCTCGCACGATACGTGACTGGTTTTCGCTGGACGTTGCTTCAACGCGCTTGAACGAACTTGTGGAGCCATTCAACGTTTTACCCAAGGACGATAATCCACACGAACACATACGCCAGGTTCACCCGGGTGACCATAAGCGTAAACTGCAACCAGCAACGATAGAGATCCTGAACGCAACATTGGAAAAGTTTATTCGGCGATTTGACTACTCGTTTTGCGTCCCGGGTCCGATTTGATACGGTCGGCAACGGTGGCGCTGCGTCGATGGACTGAGCAATTTCTCCCTGCACTATCGGTCCCGAGGTGCTGACGATTGTGCGTCACAAAACTTCTACGCCAATATCGCGCCAAGCTTTTTCGACGCCGTCGGAAATTTTCCGATCCCGGCGCCCACCACTTCGTCGGCCACCGTGATGTACGCGTCGCCCACCGTCCCCTCCACCTTCGTGTGCGACCCGCGTGAAAGCTTCGGACTTCCACCGGCCACAATCATGGCCAGTCCATTGTTCTTGTGCGGATTCGCTTCGGCGTGCTCATGCACGTACACCAGCGTGGTGTGATCGTACAGCGTCCCGTCGCCTTCCGGAACCGATTCCAGCTTCGATACCAAGTACGCGAACTCCTCCACATGCCACCGGCAAATGTCGCGCATTACCCGTTGGCCTTCCACGCCGTCAGCGCCCGCGGTCTTCCCCTCCGCGTGCGTGTAATCGTGGTGACGCGCGGCCGTATACCCCAGCCACGGAAATCGTGAAAGGCTCTGGCACTTGGTCAGCATGTACGACGCCACGCGCGTCTGCCGTGTCGCCAGCGCCTGCACCAGTAAATCGCTCTGCAGTTTCGCGATGCGCGGCCAATCTTTCATGTCGCCGTCGAAATCGGGCGGATCCACGTTCCGGTACTCGGGTGGCAGCACCGCGATGGACCGTTCCAGATCGCGAATGCCGCTGAGATGCTCATCCAGCCGCGTCTGATCGTCCGTGGGCAGCCGCTTCTTCAACTCTCCGGCGTCCTGACGAACCGTGTCCAGGATGCTGCGCTTGCGATTCACCCAGCCTTCTTCCTGCGCACCGAACAGCCGGTCAAACAGCCGGTGCGGAATCATTTCCGGCGGCAGTGCACGCTCGTAGCCCGACCAGCTCATATTGCGCTGCATGCTCTCCCCGAACGACTCCTGGGCCACGCCGATCTGCAGCGAACGGAACCGCGAATCGCCGCCGATCTTATTTGCAATCACCTGGTCGATCGATGGCCCGCTCGGTCCGCGTCCCGTGAAGTAGGTGCCTGTCATCAGGCTGCTCATCGAATTCGTATGGCCGTTGCCTTTGCCGTTGGCTGCCGCGTTGTCCAGGCCGCTCAGCACGTGAACGTCCTTGCGCCAAGGCGCGAGCGGCGCCAGGCACGGCGTTATCTCGTAATCGGCGCCTGTCTCGGTCGGAATCCAGTAGCGCTCCGGAATCCCGTTTCCGTTGAACCACAGCACAAAGCGCGTTTCAATCGGCTTCGGCGCAGCTTCGGCGGCGTAGGCCGTTCCCAGGGAATTGAACATGGACACGAGTGGCGGCAAACCAATCGTGATGCGCGCCCCCGCCATGGTTAGGCCCTTCAGCAGAGCGCGGCGTGAAGTTCTAATACGATTTGTGATCACTTCGGACATTTGATGTTCCTTCCATTGCCGTGACAGCTAACATGAGTTCTTTGAATTGAAACTGAGATCCCTGAAACCGCTCCAGCGCCTGCTGAATCAAAGGACGGTCGGCCGCTTCTTCGCGGCGTCCGGCCGAGTAACGGAAATACTGCTTCACCAGACACTCTTGACATTGCGCGCTTTTCGCCAGGATCGCGCCCATATCGGCCGGCGATGCGAACTGCGAATCCGCAATCCCGGTGATGTTTCCATTTGTATTGAGATCCAGGCTTACCGTCTTTACTACTTCCTTCTTTCGCTTGCCTTCCTTGCTTGGCCCTTTGAACTCCAGCACCAGGTTGTTCCGGCGGCTCCCCACGGCATCGAATTTCTCGAAACCGAAGCCTATCGGATCGATCAGCGTATGGCAACCCGCGCAAGTCGGATTCGTCACATGCGCATTCATGCGGTCGCGATTGGTCTGAGGGTTATCCGCCGTCACCGCCGGTAGATTCGTATTCACGCCGGGAGGCGGATCGGGAACGTGCTGGCACAGGAACTGCTCGCGCACGAATAAGCCGCGCGCCGTCGGCGAAGTATCTTCGGGCTTGGCGGTCAGCGCCAGAAACAATCCCTGACCAAGCAGCCCCGAACGCTCCGATCCTTGCGGAAACGGGATGCGCTCGATTTCTTTCGCCGGAGCCGGCACACCGTAAATCCCCGCCAGCTCCGGACCCACGTAGCCGTAATCCGCTGTGAAAGCGGTCATGAAGTTGCGCCCGTTCCAAACCAGATCGGAAATGAACGCCCGCGCTTCATCCGTCATCGCCAGCGCCGTCTCTCGCGTGTAAAGCGGATACTTGCGGCGGTCCTTGCTGGACGTC
>Ga0206833_1237_pt1 | contig 13233 bp, 9 predicted proteins | sample Alteio_BWOrgCont_32_FD_152891 | JGI IMG/M metagenome (GOLD analysis project Ga0206833, IMG submission 152891) | Enriched cells from forest soil in Barre Woods Harvard Forest LTER site, Petersham, Massachusetts, United States -... | ecosystem: Environmental > Terrestrial > Soil > Temperate forest > O... | reverse complement strand
CTGCTGTTGTGCAGCTTTTTGCTGAGCCTGTTGTTGTTGTGCTTGCTGCTGGCGTTGTTGAGCCTGCTGTTGTGCAGCTTTTTGCTGAGCCTGTTGCTGCTGCGCTTGCTGTTGGCGTTGTTGTGCCTGCTGCTGTGCGGCTTTTTGCTGAGCTTGTTGCTGTTGCGCTTGCTGCGTCTGCTGTTGTGTAGCTTTCTGCTGCGTCTGCTGCTGTTGCACTTGCTGCTGGCGTTGTTGCGCCTGTTGTGCGGCTTTTTGTTGCGCTTGTTGCTGGCCTTGTTGTGCTTGCTGAGCGGTTTTTTGTTGCGCTTGTTGTTGACGTTGTTGGCTCTGCTGCGCGGGTTGTTGCCGTTGTTGCTGTTGGTTGTTTTTTTGCGGCGCTTGCTGCTGAACTTGCCTTGTTGGTTGATTAGGCTGCGACCTATCTGCTTGTGGTTTGTTTGGTTGAGTACCTCTATTTGGCGCTTGTTGCGCCGGGCGATTATTAACCGGGTTTACACGAACAATTTTATTGTCGGGCGTGGGGGCTTTTGCAACACTGGCCAGCTTTGCCGCATTGGCGCGGTTAAAAGACGGCGCACCTCCGCTACCGCGATTGGCAATAGGTTGATTAGGATGTTGTTGACGGTATGCATTGGCATCAACAACCCTGGCAGGGCGCGCATCCGGGGCCTTATTAACCGCCGGCCTGTAAATATTTACAGTTTTGTTATTTATAGTAACATTACCCGGCCTGTTGGTGTTATTAATATTATACACCGTAACATTTTGGCGGGTATATTGCCTGATTTCCTGCGGACGCGGGCCGGTAACGTAAGTGACATTATTTTGTACGTAGGTATTATTAATTATTGTAGTGTTGCGAATTATAGTTACCGAACGTGATGGCGGTACATAATAATTATAAATATTAGGGCGGTTTATATAAGCCTGTGGGGCGCAAACCCAATAATTATCGGGTACATGATAGCCCCCGCCAATTGAAATAGCTATAGTTATGCCCGGTAATAGCGGTGCCCAGCCGTAATAACCACCGCCATGTCTCCAGCTAACCCAGGCAGGTGCCCATTGGTGTCCTGGTATCCATTCCCAACCATAATAATCATCATAACGCCAGCGGCCGTAGTGAAAGGTGGCCCATCCCCATGGGTAATCAGAAACCCAGGTGTTTCCATAGTCGGTTACCACCCAATGTCCGCGTGTGGCGTATGGCCTGAAATCGCCATCTACATCGGGTATCCATACATTTCCGTATTGCGGATCAGATACCCAGGTACCGTAGGGTTGCAGATTATCATAAAAGTCCTGGTCGGATATGTAATCTCCCTGCGCTTTACTTTGGCTTGATAGTGCAAATAGCAGTACCAATGCGGAAAAGCCGGTTTTTATTATTTTTTTTATTGTTTTCATAAGTAAGATATTCAGTATTTACAGCAAATAACAAATATTTCTGTTGGGTGAACATTAAATTAACAACTCTTAGATATATTGATTGTTTTTAAATAATATAGTTTAATATTATTTATTATAAATGAAGCCTTAACCTTTTTGTATTTTTTTACCCAATTGTTACACTACTATTTTTAAATTAAATAGTTTTACAAAAATTCTTAGAAACGATTATGAGCAATGTTAATATCCCAAGGCTTGACCTGAATATTTATGTAAACGGAGATGAAAAACAGCGTAAGCAATTTTCGGACGAAATTGGAAGAGCATTTAACGAAACTGGTTTTGTTACGATAACCAATCATGGTTTAGATAAAAAACTGATTGATAAACTTTATGAGGATGTTAAGGCACTGTTTGCATTGCCCGATGAAACAAAAATAAAATACGAAAAGCCAGAGCTGGCGGGACAGCGCGGTTATACCAGCAAAGGAAAAGAAACAGCCAAAGGATTTAAGGCGCCTGATTTAAAGGAATTTTGGCAGATAGGCCAAACAGTTACCGATAACGATCCGGTTAAAGATCAATATCCGGATAACCTGATGGTTGATGAGCTGCCATCATTTAATACTACCACTTTAGAAGTTTATAAAAAGCTGGAATGGGCCGGTCAGCATTTGCTGCGTGCCATAGCGGTTTATTTAAACCTGCCTGAGAATTATTTTGACGATAAAGTGCATAATGGTAATTCTATTTTGCGCACGTTGCATTATTTCCCTATAGAAAATCCTGATTTGCTTTCGCCTGATGCTGTTAGGGCAGGGGCGCATGAGGATATTAATCTGATTACCCTGCTTATTGGCGCCAGTGCCGATGGACTGGAGCTTTTAACCCGCGAACACGAGTGGTTTCCGGTTAAGGCTTATGGCGAAGATTTGGTAGTTAACGTGGGTGATATGCTACAACGTTTAACCAACAATAAATTAAAATCAACAACTCACCGTGTGGTTAATCCGCCGCGCGAGCTGATGAAATTCTCACGCTTTTCGGTACCTTTCTTTTTGCATCCAAAATCAAATATGGATCTAACCTGTTTGCCATCATGTATTGATGAAAATCATCCAAAACAATACACCGATATTACTGCCGGCGAGTACCTGGATGAAAGATTAAGAGAAATTGGATTAAAAAAATAAGTTTAGATAATTAGTGGTTGGAGGTTAGAGATTAGATTTGAATAGACTTTTGCTGACTAACCTCTGTTCTCTAACCTCCAATCACTGTTAAAATTGTTAAGTTTGCGCCCATGGAACAAAATTTGTTTGTTTACAATACTTTAACACGCAAAAAGGAAAAATTTGAACCGCTTAACCCACCTCATGTGGGCATGTACGTTTGCGGGCCCACGGTTTACAGTGATGTGCATCTGGGTAACTGTCGTACTTATATTTCGTTTGATTTGATTTTCAGATACCTTACCCATTTGGGTTATAAGGTGAGATATGTACGCAATATTACCGATGCCGGGCACCTGGAAGGTGACGGAGGCGATGAGGGAGAAGACAAAATATCCAAAAAAGCTAAAATAGCGCAGCTGGAACCAATGGAGATTGTACAAACGTACACCGTTGGCTTTCACGATGTGATGCAGATATTTAACATCCTGCCGCCAAGTATTGAGCCTACAGCAACTGGCCACATTATTGAGCAGATTGAGCTGGTAAAAGAGATTTTGAAAAAAGGCTATGCTTATGAGGTTGATGGATCTGTTTATTTTGATGTTGAAAAATACAACAAAACGCAAGATTACGGCATACTAAACGGCCGCAACCTGGAAGATTTGCTTAATAACACCCGGACGCTGGGTGGTCAGCAGGAAAAGCATGGCAAGCTTGATTTTGCCTTGTGGATAAAAGCAAAACCCGAGCATTTAATGAAATGGCCTTCACCATGGGGTGTTGGTTTTCCGGGATGGCATTTGGAGTGCTCTGCAATGAGCAACAAATACCTGGGCGCGCAATTTGATATTCACGGCGGCGGCATCGACCTGGTGCCTACGCATCATACCAATGAAATAGCGCAAAACGTAGCTGCTTGTGGCAAAAATCCGGCTACTTACTGGGTGCATACCAATATGCTTACGGTAAACGGGCAAAAAATGTCGAAATCATTAGGTAATAGCTTTTTGCCGCATGAGCTTTTTACCGGCGATCATTCTATTTTAAATAAAGGCTATAGCCCCATGACGGTGCGCTTTTTTATGCTGCAAGCCAATTACCGCAGCACGCTCGATTTTGGGAATGATGCCATGGAAGCTTCAGAAAAAGGCTTTAAACGCCTGATGAATTCTTTTGCTTTGATAGATAGTTTAAAACCATCGGCAGAAAATGGTGTTGAGATTCAGCCCCTGTTAGATAATTGCTATGCGGCAATGAACGATGATTTTAACAGTCCGGTTTTAATAGCTGAGCTTTTTGAGGCTTCGCGCATTGTTAATTCGGTTTACGATGGTAAATTGAAAATTAATAAGGAAAACCTGGAGCTGTTGAAGTTTTTGATGAATACTTTTATTACTGATGTTTTGGGTTTAAAAAATGAACAGTCGGGAAATGAAGACCTGCCTAAAATATTAAACCTGATTGTTACGTTAAGGAATGAAGCTAAAATAAATCACGATTACGCAACCTCCGATAAAATAAGGAACGGCTTACAGCAAATAGGGTTTCAGTTAAATGATAGTAAAGAAGGTACAAACTGGAGCAAAATTTAATTGTTATAATTACCTGTTGATATTATTTATCGAAAAAACATATTAGTATTAATAAATTGATGTACATCTAAATAAAATAATGAAACCATTATTGAGCCGCCGCTCAAAAAATAAAACGGCTCATAATAACTTCATTACATTAAAAAATAAATCACTCTAATGAAAAAGTTACTCCTGGCAACCATTCTGTTAATTGGAATAAGTAAAATAGTTTTGGCACAAACCGGCCCTGCTGATGTAAATACAGTGGTTGATGCCGAAAAGAATTTTAATAAACAAGTAGAACGTAAAGGAATAAAAGGCGGCTTTTTGACTGTTGCCGACCCGGTGGGGATTGTATTTAAACCCAATGTGGTTAACATAACCGATTTTTATAACAGCATTGATAAACAGGCAGGGACTTTAACCTCAACTCCTGATTTTGCGCGCATAGCTGTGAACGGCGATTTAGGTTTTACGGCAGGCCCTTACGTATATCAAAACGGAAACGATGACTCAGACAAGGTTTTTGGCGATTACGTTTCCATTTGGCGCGCTGATAATGATGGGAAATTTAAATTGCTGATAAATTTAGGCATCCAACATCCGGAGGCTGAGCAAGCCGCTCCAATTGATTTTAAAAACTCTGATCTGAAAGAAAGGGTAGCTTTAAGTAAAGATCCGTTTGGTGGTAAAAAAATTATTATGGCAACTGATAATTTATTTAATCACTCTTTAACCCTTTCAACCCTGGCGGCTTATAAAGAATTTTTAAGTGCCGAAGGAAGATATTATTTCCCTGGCTTTGAGCCGGTTATTGGTCAGGATAAAATAATGAAATTTATTGATAATGAAGCCATAACCATTACCGCAACTACTACTGATGCCGGCCGTGCAAGCAGCAATGATCTAGCTTATTCATACGGTAAAGCGCGTATTAAAAAAGGCGACATTGTAAGTGACTATAATTATGTGCGTATTTGGGAAATAGATGCTTCGCATAAATGGAATATTTTGTTGGAAGTATTCTCTTCTGTGGAAAACGAGTAATCAACATAAAACAAACTAAAAAATCCGTTCGGTTAATAACCTGAATGGATTTTTTAGTTTCAGGGAGTTTGTTCTCCTTTATTAATTTTCAACAGTCTATTAATGTAGTACTTGTAAAATTGTGCATTTAAAACATGTATTGGCATAAAACAAAAGGCAGGCGCATAAGAAAAGCATTTTAAATTAATTGAATGTTAATAAGTTAATAAGTATTCACAATTTTGCGGAAACCCTTGGCACCATTCGCCGTAAAAGATCACCAAAACAATAAATAATATGGCTGATCTGAATAAGTTTATTAGAACAAAAGACAAGCTTACAGAAACACTGAAAAATTTAATGCACATAAATACCCAAGACGAAAGAACTGATATGTACATCAGCCACCTTCAAAAGTCAATCAACATTATTGACGATAAGATTGCCGAGTTCATGAAAAAAGAACTCGTTTCGTAATTAGAAATTAGAGGTTGGTGATCTGAGGTTAGTTTTTTTGATCTGAAAATGTAAAGATCGAAAGCTCCATTTTTCAAATCCCCGGTCACCAACCCTTCATAGCCGCCCCTACATCTACCTATCACCTGTTTGCCTGCCTTTTCAATCTTTGAAGCCGTCTAAAAATAAAAAAATATCGTCATGACGCTTTGTCTTTGTGCTCATATCAAAATACTGGATGAAATTTAGACAGCTTCTTAATCACACCAGCCTTATTCCACCACCCAAGCCTAATCTCCAATCACCAGTCTCTAATCACTAACACAAATGTTAAATCCCTCCGTTTTTTAGTTAAATTTTGTTAACAGGTGTTAAATGCCAGTGTGATGTAAAAAATTACATGGAAATTGGTTGTTATGATCTGAAAATCAATCAACCAAATACATGAATAAACTTTACACCTATACTGCCATGTCATACAAAAAAATAAACAATTTAGCTGGCTGGCTTTGCTTCGCTATTGCCACCATTACCTATATCTTAACCTTAGAACCCTCTGTAAGCTTTTGGGATTGCGGCGAATTTATATCCTGTGCATACCGCTTGCAGGTGTCGCACCAGCCCGGATATCCGCTTTTTGCCATGCTGGGCAAGGCATTTTCGCTTTTATCTATGGGCGATCATACTAAAGTGGCTTATTTTACCAATATGATGTCGGCCGTAGCCAGTGGTGCAACCATCATGTTTCTGTTTTGGACAATTACCGCGCTGGCAAAAAAGCTGGTACTAAAAGATAAGAATGATTTTGCTGACAACAATCAGCTCACAATGGTTATTGGTGCAGGGCTGGTGGGTGCGCTGGCCTTCACCTTTACCGATACCTTTTGGTTTTCGGCAGTCGAAACAATAGTATTTGCTTTATCATCGCTATGTACCGCCATCGTTTTTTGGGCCATACTAAAATGGGAGGCCCACGCCGATGAGCCGGGCGCTGATAAGTGGATTGTTTTAATAGCCTATATGATTGGCCTTTCAATAGGTATACATCTGCTCAATTTGCTCACTATCCCCGCCATTGCAATGGTTTATTACTTCCGCAGAAATAAAAACATCGGCCTAAAAGGTGGCATCATCGCCTTTTTAATTAGCATTGTAATACTAGGGCTGGTACAGTTTGGTATAAGAGGCTATACCATTTACTTTGCGGCCTGGTTTGATTTTTTCTTTGTGAATTCACTTGGTCTCGGCTTCGGCAGCGGCGCAATGGCATTTTTGCTCCTGCTTGCGTGTATGCTTGCAGGCGGAATATGGTATAGTATCCGCAATAAAAAACCTGTTTTAAACCTGGCACTGGTATGCGTTACCTTCATTTATTTAGGCTATGGCTCCTTTATTTATATTCCTATCCGGGCAGCTGCGAATACTGATCTGAACAATTCACACCCCGACAATGCCTTTACCCTGTATGGTTACCTGAACCGGATACAATACGGCGAAACACCTTTGCTATCGGGCCCATATTATGATGCTAAAATAGTTGACGAAAAGGAAAGTGGCATTATTTACCGTAAAGGTGAATCCCGTTATGAAAATGCAGGCAAAAAGATAGACTATGTTTACGATCATAATACTTTTTTGCCGCGGATGTGGAGCACCGAATCAGACCCTTATTATGCCCAAAACGTTCAGTTTTATAAAGGATGGCTGCAAATGGCCGACGGACAGGCTCCAACTTTTTCGGATAACATAAGATGGTTGTTTAGCTGGCAGATATACCAAATGTATGCACGTTACTTTTTATGGAACTTTGTTGGCCGCTATAATGAAATGGACGGGCAGCAAAGCACAACCGATGTTAATGGTAATTGGACGAGCGGCATTTTTGATGGGGGTAAACATCTGCCTAAATCAATCACCAACGGCACTAACTACGCGCCCTTATATGCTTTACCATTAGTGCTGGGATTATTAGGCGCCTTTTATCATTTTAAACGAAGAAAAAGAGATGCGCTGATCATTGCCCTGCTTTTCTTTTTTACCGGGATAGCCATTGTTTTATATGTTAACCAAAACGCCGTGCAGCCCCGCGAACGCGATTACTCGTACGTGGGTTCGTTTTATGCCTTTGCCATTTGGATAGGATTAGGGGTATTGGCACTGGCCGAGCTTGTCCGCATAAAACTAAATGCGCGGGTTGCTGCTATAGGATCATTTGCTTTATGTATGATAGCCGTGCCGGTACTGCTGGCCTGCAAAGAATGGAGGGGGCATGACCGGTCGACAAAGCTTACGCCGCATGATATGGCTTATAATTACCTGATATCATGCCCTAAAAATGCCATTTTATTTACCTATGGCGATAATGATACTTATTCGTTGTGGTATGATCAGGAGGTAGAAGGCATCAGACCCGATGTACGCATCGTTTGCCTGAGCTTGTTTAGCGGCGATTGGTACATTCGCCAGATGCAAGGAAAAATGAATGCCTCGGCGCCATTACCTATTACTATGCCTTATGATAAGTATAAAGAAGGCGTGCGCGATGTTTTGTATTTTAATGATGAGAAGATTCCCGGTGCTGTCGAAGTGAAGGATGTGTTTGATTTTCTGACCTCAGATGATGCCCGTACGAAAGTGGAATATCAGAATGGAGAACGATTGAACTTTTTGCCAACTAAAAACTTAAAATTAACAATCAACGCCAATGAGGTAGTGAAAAATGGCGTAGTTACTCCTGACCAAAAAAACAAGCTTGCTGATACTATGCAATGGAAGTACCCGTCAAACTACGTAACCAAGGATAACCTGGCGATGCTGGATATTGTGGCTCATAACGATTGGAAAAGGCCGATATGCTTTACTTCAACCATGAGTCCGTCGAGCATGATGGGATTGCAGCCTTATTTGTATAAGGAAGGGTTTGTTTATCACCTGATACCGTTTAAACAGGATACCGCGGCAGATAATAATCATCTAACCAAAACCAACCCGCTGGTAATGTACAATAACGTAGTAAACAAATTCAAATTTGGCAATTATAAAAATGCTAAGTTTTTGGATAATGTATCAACCACCCAGTTTTACCTGAATATGGAGGTTACTTTTAACGATCTGGCCGAAGGCTTAATACAGGATGGCCACCGCGATTTGGCGCTGAAAGCTATCCACAAGTTTGATGAACAAATGCCTGATATTAACCCGGATATTGATACAGCTGCGCAGAAATTCTTCCTGGCACAATCGGCCTATAAATTAAATGATAAGGAGTTAGGGACAAGGTACTTTAAAAGCGTTGATAATTTTATAACCGATCAACTGGATTACAATTACAGTCAGCTGCAAAATGACAAAGCATTGGTTGATGTTCGTACCGTGCAAATAGGTATGCAATTATTGGGCAGTATGGCCGATAGCGCTAAAAATAATCAGCAAGCTGAACTCGGCAAACAATTGCAGGCTCAGCTAGGCGATTATGAAAATAAGTTTGCTGTATTGCAGCGGTAGAAAAATCTTTTTGTTATGGTTTCTGGCGGGGGATGGTAAAACATTCCCCGTTTTTGTACTAATATAGCGATGGGTTTAAAACTAAGGGTGTTCGGAAGATTGGAAATTCCCCCAACCCTCTTTTTTGCTTGCAAAAGAGAGGGTGATCCAGCGCAGCGTAGATCGGGTGAGTTGATTCTGCGGGCGGCGTTAACGTAAATGCATTGGCGGTGTAGACTCATCCCGACGACGCTACGCTGGTCGACCTTCTCTCCGCTTCGCGCAAAGAAGGTAAAGAAAGCAATTGAAAAATTCATTTCCTTAAAAAATGACATTGCTTGGTGCGACAGCTTTTTATCTTTTCGAACGCTCTTTGCCTTAAACCTACCGCTATGAAAAAAGCCGCGGGGGAGTTTAAAAACAAGTTTAAATTCCTTTTGTTATATTTAAAAGATCCACTTTGTTACTGCTTGCCTTATTTTTTTGATGATAAGGCAACTGGCATCTAAATGGCTACGTAAATACTACAAATAAACATATATGCCATTTATAGCAGCAGTATCTAAAATTGACCTACCCCATAAAACCAGTCAACAAGAAGCCAAGAAACAAGCACAGGATATGTTTTCGGTTAATTTTCCGGAAGCAAGCCGTTTAATTTTTGCTTTTGATAACACCGAAATTATTACCCGCAATTTTTGTAAGCCACTTAGTTATTATACCAAACCAAATACTTTTGAGGAACGCAATAACGAATACATAGCCAATAGTCTGCAATATTCAGTTGAGGCCATTGAGGATTGTGTAAAAAAAGCCGGTATAAACAAAGAAGACATAACCGACATTTTATTTGTATCAACCACCGGATTGGCCACGCCAAGTATGGATGCGCTAATCATTAACAAAATGCGATTGAACCCGCATATTAACCGGATACCTGTGTGGGGATTGGGCTGCGGTGGGGGAGTATCAGGCACAGCAAAAGCAAACACCGTGGCCAAAGCTAACCCTGATGCAGTAGTGTTGCTGGTAGCTGTTGAACTTTGTTCTTTAACGCTAATAAAAAGCGATTACAGTAAGAGTAATTTTATTGGATCGAGTTTGTTTTCTGATGGGATAGCGGCCGTTATTATTAAGGGCGATAACCATAAAAATAGTACCGGTGTTAACTATGTTGCTGCAAGCAGTAAGCTTTATTACGATTCGTTAGACGTCATGGGATGGGATTTTCAGGATACAGGCTTCAAAGTGCTGTTTTCAAAAGATATTCCTAAATTTATTGATGAACATATAGGGCATGATATTGATGTGTTTTTAAAGAAAAACAATCTTCAGTTGAGCGATATTAAAAATTTCATCTTCCATCCCGGGGGAAAAAAAGTGCTGGATGCCTACAACAATGCATTAGCTGTTGAAGGCGATTTTATGAAAAACACGCGCCAGATAATGAATGGTTATGGCAATATGTCGAGCGCGACGGTATTGTACGTGCTGGAAAAATTCATGACCGAAGGCTTTGAGCCGGGTTATGGGCTGATGCTGGCCATGGGCCCGGGGTTTTCGAGCGAGATGGTTTTATTGGAAGTGAAAAACTAACGCACAGCATGTACTTCATCATCTTCATTATATTTTTTATCGCGCAGCGCATTTCAGAATTATTTATTGCCCGCAGAAATGAAAAATGGCTGCTTTCACAAGGCGCTGTTCAATACGGACAGGAGCATTATCCCTTTATGATTGCGCTGCATACCTTGTTCATTATCTCTATTATAACAGAATATATTTTGCGCCAGCAGCCGCCTATCAGCTGGGTTTTCCTGATTTTATTCTTGTTAGTATTGTCATTTAAATTCTGGGCCTTATCCTCATTAGGTAAGTATTGGAATACTAAGATATACCGCATCCCGGGCGTTTACCCGGTTAAAAAAGGACCGTATAAGTTTTTAAAACACCCCAACTATATGGAGGTAGTTTGCGAGATTGCCATTATCCCGCTGGTTTTTCATTTGTACTATACGGCTATCCTTTTTACGGTGCTTAATGCTGCCATGCTTACCGTGAGGATTAAGGTAGAAAATAAGGTTTGGGGCGATACTCCGTAGCACTAGCGCCGGAAAAGCATTTAGCCTGTAGACACAGATTACAAGCATAGCAGTTCGCTTCAGCGAATCGAATTGCGGTGCAGATGTTTTACGGTGTTAATTACTTGTTGCCGAAGCCCGGTTGCTTTTCTTTTGCCCACAGGATAGCAGTAAAATCAACGGAATAAACAATGCTGTTTTTTTCATGATCTTAGCTTATTATGCCTCATTTTACTTCACCTCTACAAAATCTCCCGGTTTCCAGCTTCCGTTAAAGGCAGGCGGTTCCGGCCCGTAAATGCGGAAGTAGGTGAACCAGCCTACGTTGGGAATGGTCTTTATCCACGCATCTTCTTTACCTGCGGGAGCTGATGGGCCAAAATACAGGTCGACAGTTGAACCTGTTTTTCCCTTCAGTTCTACGGTCGACCGCAAGGCGGCTTTATCCTGATCTGTTTTTATTTCGCTTCGTGTTCGCACATCGTATATGGTTACCGACCAAAACAATTTATCGGGCACCGGCAGCGGAACGGTTAGTTTGTAGGTTTTGCTGCCATCTAAATAAGCGCCCGTACTATCTTTAACGCCAAGCCAGTACAATGAGCCAGCACCCGCCGCGCGGTTAAACATGGCTGGCGATTCTATCTGTGCCTGGTAAAACCATTTTTCGCGGGCATACAGGTCGGTATAGTTTGGTGCGTCAAATGTGCCGTTCTTGCTTTGTAAGGCGGCCCATTCCCATTTACGGTCATTCCAGGCCAGGCGATCCGGCCTGCGGTCGGCAAAGGATTGTACACGCATAATGGCATTGCCTGTTTTGGCTGCATTTTCTAAAATGCCTTTCATGCGCGCATCCGGGTTAAAGGGCTTTCCTTTTTCAATGCCTAGTTCGGCCAGTTCGCCATACATGGCACGATATGGCGCAAAAGGCGGCTCTTTGTCTATCAGGTCATGTAATTGTTGCCAGTATTGCATATTATCTTCCCAGCGCACGGGTGTAAAATCAGCTCCCTTTTTATTCAGGTTAACCCAGGTTGGGTCCGTCCAGCCGGCAGGTTTATTGAGTGGATATACTTTAACCGATTTCATTAAATCTTCGGCCGTTTCTTTAGATCCGGGGATAGGAATGGCCCTGAGTAATATTAAAACGCCGTTTGTGGAAGCTGTGGCTGAATAATATCCGGCAGGGATTACCCCTTTATATCCGGGTGGAAGTATAATGTGCTTACCTCCTTTGCCTTTATCAGGGCCCGGTAAACCAATGTCCATCACGTACAATTGGTTCAAATCATTTACGGCCGACATGATTGGGCCCGGCGGAACATCCACTACCATTGGCCCATTGCTAAGGTCGACAGCTAACCCTGCATATTTGGTATCTGAGTTGGGAGTGAACACCAATTGATCAGGCGTGCCATCCAAAATTGCAAAAACCTTATTGGGCACAACGCCGTTGGCTATGTTTCCTTCCCAGGTAGCCATAATAGATACCGACGGATAAAAGAAACGGTAGGTTTGAATGGCACGGTTCAGGTCGGCCTCATCATAAGCTTTCTGAATAGTTTCGGCCGTTGGGTAGCCGCCAACAAATTTGTAGCCGGTGCTATCCGCTTTTTGTGCAGTAACTGCTGTACTGTCGGCTGATGTGTCAGCACCTTTTTTTTGATTTTGGGCACATGCTACCGATAATAAAATTGGGATTAATGCAATTAACTTCCTTTTCATGGTAATGAAATTATTATTGCTTTATGCAAGCTGTGATATTAATTACGGCAATAGCGGGAGAATAAAATACAAAGTAAACGGGTAGGGTGTTTTCGACGGAATATCTTCAATGTTTTGACGTTTCAATTTCTAATTTGAAACGTGTTTAGAAAAGCCCACACGGCAGAAAGCCGAAAAAGCTGGATCTGCTTGAGTGACATTCAATGTTTTATGCGGTAACTTGATTTTTACTCACCGAAATACTAACGACTTTTTTGAGTACGGGTTAATTGCGAGTGTTATAGGATAAAATCAGCTAATTGAAGTAATGATCACAAGAAA